>FZPS01000010.1_pt353 | contig 27404 bp, 24 predicted proteins | sample 1817821 | NCBI WGS metagenome assembly FZPS01 (sample SAMEA104158645, study PRJEB21678) | metagenome | place: Germany | collected 2015-04-21
CGGAGAGGCGGATCTCGCAGATGACGCCAGGCGGGGTCTGCTCGACACCGGCAGCCTTCAGGTTGCCCAGGATGGAGCGATTTACATTTTTGACTTTACGGCGGCCAAAGCCCAGTTGCAGAGCGCTGTAGCCGTCCTTCTCCTGCGTGCGCGTGGCCAGAACCGGGCAGGGACCCAGCTCGATGACGGTCACCGGGATGACGCTGCCGTTGTCGCTGTAGACATGAGTCATGCCCAGCTTTCTTCCTATGAGACCTTTTTTCATTGCCAGTCTCCTTTAAATCTTGATGACGATGTCAACGCCGGCGGGCAGGCTGAGCTTGCGTAGCTCGTCCACGGTGCGGCTGCTCGGATTGATGATGTCGAGTACGCGCTTGTAGGTGCGTATCTCAAACTGCTCCATGCTTTTCTTGTTGACATGGGGCGAGCGGTTGACAGTGAAGCGTTCGATGCGGGTCGGCAGCGGTATGGGTCCGGCGATTTGAGCGCCAGTGCTTTTCACGGTGCTGACGATCTCCGCCGTGGATTGATCCAGGCTAGTGTGCTCAAAAGCCTGCAGCTTGATACGGATCGTTTGTGTTTTTGCCATTTTAGATTGCCTTTTCAGTTTTGCCCTGGTCTGGCCTTTTCTCATATGAGGACGGCTCGGCGCTGAACTGCGCTCTGCCGGCGCACAGTGAGCGCAGGTCAGAGGCATAGCCAAACATTTCGGCCAGTGGTACCAGTGCTGTAATTCGAGCTTCGCCAAGCGCCAACGAGTCAAGTTCGGTCACACGTCCTCGCCTTGCCGTCAGATCGGCGAGGACCTTGCCAACATGATCTTGGTACAAGCTCATCTCCACACGCATCACCGGTTCCAGCTCGATTCTGCCTGCTTTTTGCAATGCATCTTGCAGGGCTAATCTAGTCACGCTTAAGAACGCCAGCTCTGAAGCTTCCCTTGCATCATAGGAAGCCCGCCAAGCCGTGATGCTAATATCGGTCAACGGTTGTCCGCCAGGGACTCCCGACTCAACGATTTCTTCAATGCCTTGCCTTACTGCCTGCTGGCAGTTTGGCGGCAGGTCTGCGCTGATTTCTTTGCAGTCTATGTGTACGCCTGCCCCTCTGGGCAACGGTTTAATTGTCAGGCTCAGGCTGGCCTGATAAGTCTGTCCGCCGGGCATTTGTTTGCTGAACTGCTGGCTGACTTCGGCCTGGGCGGCAATGCTGTCTTTGTATTTCACCTGCGGTTGGCCGCTTCTGGTTTGCAGGCCGTAGTCGCTTTGCAGGCGTTCCTGCACGATTTGCAGGTGCAGTTCTCCCATGCCTGCCAGCCTCCAGGTGCCTTCGATATTTCTTTGCGCCTGCAGGCTGGGGTCCTCCTCGGTAAGCCGCTGCAGTGCTTCGGCCAGGGGGGCGCTGTCTTCTTCGCGCAGCGCCGCCAGGTTCATGTGCAGCACCGGCTCTGGGAAGCTCATGCTTTCCAGCACGCAGCTGAATCCCTCCTGGCAAAATGTGTCTCCGGTGCGGCAGTCTTGCTGTCCCAGGTCCAGCCCCACTATGTCTCCGGCCCGGGCTGCCTCTATCTCCTGATAGTCATCGGCAAAGATACGCAGCACGCGATGCACCAGCATTTTTTTGCCGGTACGCATATTTTGTATGCGCATGCCCGGCTTTACTGTGCCGCTGTACAGGCGCAGCGCCAGGCAGCCATCGGCATGGCTCAGCCTGCCCTGATTGAACACCAGGGCGCAAAATGGCTCGCAGGAGTCGCATTGGTTTTCCGGCTTGCAGATGCAGGCCGCCAGGCTTGCCTCGGTTTGTCCTGGCCCGGGCAGATAGCGGCAGACCGCGTCCAACAGGGCCGGCACACTGCCACTAACCAGGGCTGAGCCGCAGAAGACCGGGATCAGGCTACTCTTGGCCACCGCGTCGCGCAAGGCCCGCTGCATGACGCCCAGGCCGGGCTTCTCATTGTTCAGGTAGCAGCGCAGCACCTCGTCATCGAGTTCGGCCAGGCATTCCAGAACATACTCCCTGGCGCTCTCCAGCTCGATGGCGGCGTCAAGGTCAGACTGCCAGGCTGCGAACCAGGAAGCCTCCTCGGAAAGCGAAAAAGCCGGCTTGCCGCTAAACAGGTCCACGGCGCCGACAAAGCGCTGCTCGACAAAAACCGGTATCTGCATGGGCAGTGCCGGTACCGCGAAGCGTTTGCGGATGCCGGCCAGCACGGCGTTGAAATCGGCCCCCTCACGGTCCATCTTGTTGACGTAGGCCAGCGTCGGCAGGGAGTAGCGCCTGGCCCGCCGCCAAACCGTCTCAGACTGTGCCTGCACGCCGTGCACGGCGCAGAAAACCGTGATCACGGCATCCATCACGCGCAGCGTGCGCTCGACTTCAGCGGTGAAATCAATGTGCCCCGGCGTATCGACGATATTGATCAGGTGCCCATGCCATTTGCAGCTTAGCGCCGCGCTGATAATGCTGATGCCGCGCTCGCGTTCCTGCAAAAGATAGTCGCTGCTGGTGGTGCCTTCATGCACAAGACCGGGAAAGCTGATGCTCCCGGTCTCCAGCAGTATGCGCTCGGTAAGCGTGGTTTTGCCGGCGTCCACGTGTGCGATGACCCCGATATTGCGGATATTTGTGCAACTGTCCAAATTCATTTGCTTCAGTTCCGCAACGGTTCATAATCACACTGCCGAAAAAAGGCCTTCCGAAAGGCTTCCGGAAGACCCAGTGATATTTATTAACCCCAGCGATAGTGAGCAAAGGCCTTGTTGGCATTGGCCATCTTGTGCACGTCGTCGCGTTTGCGCACTGCGTTGCCGGTGTTGTTGAAGGCGTCAAAAAGCTCGTTGGCCAGAGCTGCGCACATGGCGCTGCCCTTTCGCGCCCTGGCGTAGGAGCAAATCCAGCGCATGGCCACGGCCACCTGGCGGTTGGCAGGCACCTCGAGGGGCACCTGATAGGTGGCGCCGCCAACCCGCCGGCTCTTCACCTCGAGACGGGGCTTGACATTCTCCAGGGCCTGCAAAAACAGCTCGAGCGGGTCCATTTCCTTATTGCGCTCTTTAAGTATGTCAAAGGCGCCATACACGATGCCTTGAGCCACCGACTTCTTGCCGCGCTCCATCACCGTGTTGATCAATCTTGCTACTAGCTCGCTGTTGTAACGGACATCCGGGATCAGCGGGCGCTTCTCAGCTCTACGTCTTCTCATGCCAGGTTCCTAACTCTAAAGTGAATATATAGTCCCGCGGGCGGATTACTTCTTGGCGGCTTGGCCGGGCTTGGGTCGCTTCGCGCCGTACTTGGAGCGGCCGCGGCGGCGCTTGTCAACGCCCAGGGTGTCCAGCGAACCGCGCACTACGTGATAACGCACGCCAGGCAGGTCGCGAACACGACCGCCGCGTATCAGAACAACACTGTGCTCCTGCAGGTTGTGCCCCTCGCCGCCTATGTATGCAGTCACTTCCTGACCGTTGGTCAGGCGTAAACGCGCAATCTTGCGCAAAGCCGAGTTGGGCTTCTTCGGGGTGCGGGTGGTGACCTGTAAACAAACCCCGCGGCGCTGAGGACAGCGCGACAGAGCGCGCACGCGGCTCTTGCTGGGCTTGCGAGTACGACCGCTGCGTACTAGTTGATTGATCGTCGGCATCGTGTCTTTCCTGCTTGATTTACGAGCATGCTCGAGAATAAAAAATTAGAATGCATAATATATCATTGAATTACAATATTTTCAAACCGAAGTAAACAAAATCGTATATCCGCCTCGGTTTTTAGCTCATAGCGGTTCAATTCTGATTCACTACGCTTGGCCATGCTCCGCGGATGCGGCCTTCGTGAAAACGCAATGTGTTATTTGCCACAGCCTGCCTCAATGCCGACAAGGAGCCTTTGAACAAGCCCGCCTCGCAGTCCAGCACGCATTGTCCGACATGGTTCTCCGGCAAAAGGGCGCTGATTTCTTCGGCTTCAGCCAGCATTCGGCGCCATATATTTCCCAGCCTCTGCGGGTTCGGAGCCTCCCCGTCAAAGGCCAGCCTTTCCAGGTCAGGTTTGGCATAGCGCGCTGAGCGCCTGGCTTGCTCCAGAATAAAGTCCGGCCCCAGGCTAGGGTCTTTGCCGCAGGCCGCCCAGACAAGCAGGCCAAATGCTTGCAGAGCAGTATGGCAGCTGATGATATCAACCCAGTCGCGCACTTCAGCGCGACCGATTAGAGCCAGAGTCTTGTTGGTTGCCAGATCGAAGGGGTGCAGGGTCAGTCCAAAATCAGGGTGTTCAAGCAGCGGAAAAAAACGGAAGGCGCTGTCCTGCACCCATTGTAGCACAACTGCCTCGCCCCCTCTTTCGACAGAGGCCTCCACAAAAGCAGTGAAAATCCTAGTAGGCCTGACCTCGAAGCCCTCGCGCAACAACAGTGCCTGATCCGCCTCCCAGGATGCTAGGACGGCTTCGGCGGTATCATGAAAGAGGTCTATGTCATGCGAGCGTCTGGCTGCCTGGAGCAGCTCGTTGAGCGCGGCACCGCCAGCCACATAGCTCTCGCCGCTGGCTATGCGCCCCCCTGCAATGAGTCGGCAGACCCCGCGTTGAAATTCACTTAGAGCCATCGTTGTAATTTCCTGGCAGCCATATAGGTGGCGCGATCGCCATGACGTATGAGCAAAGCAAGGCAATATTTGGCGTCTTCTTTGCTGTCAATGGTCAAGTCATCGCGCAAAAACCAGCCACAGTGCAAATGGTTTTTTGCCCAAAGCCGGCGTATTTCCTCCAGTACCTCTTTAAATTCCGGCTGTTTCGCCATGCCGGAAGCAGCCTCTATGTCTCCGTTTCCAATTTGCATGAAATTAATCGCATTGCCTCAAAAGCACATCATCCAAAGTCGCCAATGACATAAGTTAATCTTCCTGGCTATAATTTCCAGCTCTTGGAAAAACTCCGCCATTCTGGCCGCGGGGCAATGCCTTGCCATCTTAGACCGCGTCCAAAAAGGAGACCTGGCAGAATTTTGGACACTAAGACGCACCAAGTCGTCTTCGTCTAAAAAAGGGTATTACGGCTTTGTCCGACTTCCTTTTCCCAACAAACCAAAACGCGGTCTAAGTTAGACCCCGTCCAAAAAGGTCATAACGCCGAAAGGCCGTTAGTGGCGCCCCTACAGGGCGCCGGATTCGGGGGGGGCTTTTACCCAGGGTGTCGCTCGGCTCCTACGGAGCCTCGCTTACCCTGGGCTGTATTAGGTTGCCCTTTCAGGGCACCAAATGGACAGATTCTCAAGAAAAATTGAAGTTTTTGCAGGAAATTTGCGTTTTTCATGCTATTTCATCGAGCTTTTTTGCTTTGTTGAGACAAAAACAGGTTGTTCGATATCTTGCAATTGCAGTTTACCTGCTTAATCGGCTTCCTTTTTTGTGTCTTTTGTGCCTTTTGTGGTTAATGGGCTTTTTGGACGGGGTCTAGCGCCAATAGGCATATAGCCGGACTAGGCAGTGAAAGCTCACTGCAAAAACGCTTACTTCCAACCTGGAAATTAAATGAAGAGGCAAAATGTGCGGAAAGAGGATTTTGTGACAACAAAAACCGCCCTGCCATTGCAGTTATGTTGAACTTGCTCTGCCTCAGTGTGTCTTAGCGTGTCTTAGTGTCCGATTCTTTATATACTCATTTAGCTTGAGAATTTAACTTTTTAAAGATCTGAAATTTCAAGGTGAGTAATGACTTTAGTTCATCTTCATGTTTCTCATGGAGTGTAGTTAGGCAATTGATAATTCCTTCCCGAAAACTCTTAAAATCTGGGTAGTACCGCGAGTTCAGAACGAGTTTTTTCACCAATTTCCATAATCTCTCAATCAGATTAAGATTCGGAGAATAGCTTGGTAAAAAAAGCATTTCAATACCAAGTTTTTGAGCATGTGCAATCACTGCGTTACATCGCTGGTATCTCGCATTATCAAGCACTACTGTTATTGGTATGTTTGGACTGGCGACAACCAGTTTGTCCAATAATTCCATTACAGTACTCGCATTAATGTAGGTTTCGTTTATCACTGTGACTACTTTTTTTGATACGGCATTAAGCGCACCAAGCACATTCAGGCGTTGTCTTCCATGTGGGGTGCGCACAAAAATGCGTGTGAAACACCACAGGTAACCAAAAAAAGCTGCAAACACAAAATGGGCAGCATCAACAAAATAGACATCCCTTTTCCCTGCTTTTGCCTCATCAAGCCTAGGCTCTAATTTTTTTTTTGAAGCTTTCTTGTTCTTCTACGTTTGCTTTACCAGGAACACCCCCTACTTTTTTGATTGACATCCCGATTTTTTTGAGAAAATACCACACTTGAGTTACGCTAACAGTGATGCCAACCCTATCCGTGATCATTTGCCGTGCCTGCTTTAGTGTGGCTGGAGGGGTATCGGCAAACATTTTTTTTATGTCTTCACGATGTTGATTGAGTGCGCTTTCACGTCCCTTGTTTCCGCTTACGGTCAGCTGTTCAATTCCATTATCACAGTATTCTTTCATGCATTTTGCTATCGTTGGCTGTGTTACCCTGCAAATTTTTCGAATGTCCTCGTTGGGGTACTTAAGTGATCTCAAATACACAACCAAAGATCTTCTGCGTTGCCAAGCGTTCCATTGTCCACTGCCGAGTGCCTGGTCATACAAACTGTCAATGTCATCTTCTTTGAAAACTGGCTTAATCATGGCATATACTCCCTGTTTTGTAACAATAGGGATAATATACCTCAATAAATTAATTTCTCAACCTAAACGAGTATAGCATCCGATTTTGCAATTTAAAAACAAGGTAAATTCGTGGATTTTTCGTTAAAATATGACATTGTTGTAGTCGGGGCCGGGATAGCCGGAGTTTCGGCTGCGCTGGCCGCCGCCCGGCGTGGCCACCGGGTGGCCCTGGTAGAAAAGCAGACTCTGATTGGCGGCTTGGCCACCGCCGGGCTGATCTTCGTCTATCTGCCGCTCTGTGACGGAGAAGGCGTCCAAGTAACCGGCGGCATTGCCGAAGAGCTGCTTCTCAGAGGATTAGACTTCAGCCCTTTCGAGCTGCCTCAAGACTGGCAGAAAGAAGCCCCTCCCCAACGAGGCAGTTCCAGCCGCTACAAAGTGGATTTTGCTCCGGCCTCTCTCACCCTGGTGATGGATGAGCTTCTGGCAGAAGCAAATGTTGATCTTTGGCTTGACAGCCGCGTCTGCGATATACGCCAGAGCGCCGGGCGCATTAGCGCAATCGAAGTAGAAAACGCCTCCGGACGGGGAATGCTCCAAGGCTCTTGCTTTGTCGATGCCAGCGGCGAGGCTCTTTTGGTTCGTCGAGCCGGCGGCGAGTTTTCCACTGCCCTAAATAGCCTTTCCTTATGGATGATGGAGATGTCTCCGAAAGCCAGCAGCATCTATGCTTTCACCGATTCTCTGCATATTCAACCTTTTAGGTTTCCTTTTGAGGTCTATCGTCCAGGCTCAGGTTTGGACGGCAAAGACGTCAGCAACTACACTCGTTTTTGCTGGCAGGAATTACGCAAGTATTACCGCGACAACTATGCCGCTGGCCATACTTCCTTCAACCATTATCCGGTTCACTTGCCAACCATGCCGCAATTTCGTAAAATGGCCGCCGCCAAATGCTTAAAAACGCTCAACAGCGGGGACGAATTCCGCCGCTTCGAGGATTCTGTCGGCATGACTGGAGACTGGCGCAAACCCGGTCCGGTTTGGGAAACTCCCCTGGGCTGTCTAATTCCAGAAAAAACTGATGGTGTTTTGATGGCTGGTCGCTGCATCTCTGCCATTGAAGACGCCTGGGAAGTATATCGAGTCATCCCGGCCGCCGCCATGACTGGGGAGGCTGCCGGAATTTCCGCGGCAATCTGTGTGGAGCAGCGCCGTACGCCTCATGAACTGGCAGCCGCTCCCGTTCAAGACGCCCTTCGTCAAGGGGGCATTAAGCTGCATCTAGATGAAGTAGGCCTGGGCGCAAAATACGCTAATTAATGCTTTGCTGCCTTAGTGCGCCTTAGTGTGTCTTAGTGTCCAAAAAAACGGGCCACACCTGTTATTCAGGTGTGGCCCGAGTTGGGCTAAATGCCCGGCTTTATGTTGTACTTATTACATCATGCCGCCCATGCCGCCCATGCCGGGTGCGCCGCCAGCAGGCATGTCCTTCTGCTCTTCAGGAGCATCGCAGATCATGCATTCGGTGGTCAGCAGCATGCTGGCCCCGGAAGCGGCATACTGCAGGGCGCAGCGTGACACCTTGGCAGGGTCTATGATACCGGCCTGCAGCATATCGACATACTCGTTGTTCTGAGCGTCATAGCCGAAGTTGCCTTTGCCTTCCTTGACCTTCATCACCACGATCGAACCCTCGATGCCGGCATTGTTCACGATCTGGCGCAGCGGTTCTTCAATGGCGCGCCTGATGATCTCCACACCGGTGGCCTCGTCGCCACAAAGTTCGAGTTCGTCCAGAGCCTCGGCGGCGCGGATGAGCGCAATGCCGCCGCCGGCCACGATGCCCTCTTCGACTGCGGCGCGGGTGGCGTGCAGGGCGTCCTCGACGCGGGCCTTCTTCTCCTTCATCTCAGCCTCGGTGGCAGCACCGACCTGGATGACAGCCACGCCGCCAGCCAGCTTGGCCAGACGCTCTTGCAGCTTCTCGCGGTCGTAGTCCGAGGTGGTCTCCTCGATCTGACGGCGGATCTGATTCACCCTGGCGGCGATGTCGCTGGTCTCGCCGGCGCCTTCGACGATGGTGGTGTTCTCTTTGTCAATGACAAAGCGCTTGGCCTTGCCCAGGTCCTCGACCTTCACGCTTTCCAGCTTGATGCCCAGGTCCTCAGTGATGCATTTGCCGCCGGTGAGAATGGCGATGTCTTCGAGCATGGCCTTGCGGCGGTCGCCGAAGCCGGGTGCCTTCACGGCGCAGACGTTCAGCGTGCCGCGCAGCTTGTTGACCACCAGGGTGGCCAGGGCCTCACCCTCGACGTCCTCTGCGATAATCAACAGCGGCTTGCCCTGTTTGGCGACGGCCTGCAACAGCGGCAGCATGTCTTGCAGATTGCTGATTTTCTTCTCGTGGATCAGGACCATGGCGTCCTCAAGCACGCATTCCATGGCCTCTGAATCGGTGACAAAATAAGGTGAGAGGTAGCCCTTGTCAAACTGCATGCCCTCGACAACTTCCATGGTGGTCTCGATGGTCTTGGCCTCTTCGACTGTGATGGTGCCGTCCTTGCCTACTTTGTCCATGGCCTCGGCCAGTATCTCGCCGATGCCTTCTTCGGAGTTGGCCGAGATGCTGGCCACCTGGGCGATCTGATCGCGGCTGTCAACCTGTACGCTGAGCTCTTCGAGCCTCTTGACCATGGCCTCCACTGCCTTGTCTATGCCGCGCTTCAGCGCTATGGGGTTGGCCCCGGCGGTGACATTCTTCAGGCCTTCGCGATAAATGGCTTCGGCCAGCAGTGTAGCGGTGGTGGTGCCGTCACCGGCGTTGTCATTGGTCTTGCTGGCGACTTCCTTCACCGCCTGCGCGCCCATGTTCTCGAAGGGGTTCTCAAGCTCGATCTCCTTGGCGACGGTGACGCCGTCCTTGGTGATGGTCGGAGAGCCGAATTTCTTGTCGATAATGACATTGCGGCCCTTAGGCCCCAGGGTGACCTTGACCGCCTTGCTCAAAGAGCTGACGCCGTTCAAGATGGCCTGGCGCCCCACATTGTCATATTTAATTTGCTTTGCAGCCATGTTTTCCTACTCCTTAAAATGTAGCTGATTGCTTAGATTAGTGATTGTTTGCTCCTGGGGGGGCTGCTTAGCAGACCTTGGCCAGGATGTCGCTGGAATTCAGAATTTTGTATTCCTTGTCATCGAGCTTGATGTCGGTGCCGCCGTATTTGGAGGTAAGCACGATGTCGCCCACTTCCACTTCCGGCTTCTGCAGTTTGCCGTTGTCATCGAGCTTGCCCGGTCCTACGGCGACCACCTTGGCCTGCTGCGGCTTCTCCTTGGCGCTGTCCGGAATATAGATACCGCCCTTCACCACTTCTGTCTCCTCGATGGCCTCGACAAGCACACGGTCACCTAATGGTTTGATGTTCAATGCCATTGCTTTTTTCCTTTCTTATTGGGTTTTTGACTATAGGGAAAATCCCTTGCGATTGAGTTGCAATATATCAAGTGCCCCCGGGTAAAACGCCCCGGGGACACCAGCTGCCATAACTTTATTTGCTCTCCACGTCAATAACGTCGTCCTCGGCGGAGCCGGCCTCCGGGGCGGCGCCGCCCTGGTTCTTCATCTGCTCGGCGAACTGGCTGGGATCGAAGCCGCCGGCGCCGGCGCCCGCCTCAGGATTGGCGTTTTTGTAGAGCTCCTGTGCGAAGGCATGCATCTTGCCCTCAAGCTCTTTCATCACCGTCTTGATGCGCTCAGTGTCATTGTCCTCCAGCGCCTTCTTGAGCTGCTCTATGCCCTCGATTATCGGGTTTTTGACCTCGTCGGACATCTTGTCGCCATGCTCTTCGAGCTGGCGCTCGGTTTGATAGACAAAGGACTCGGCGTTGTTTTTGGTGTCGATGCTGTCGCGCTGGCGCTTGTCCTCGTCGGCATGCGCCTTAGCGTCATTCACCATGCGTTTGATCTCGTCCTCGCTCAGGCTGGAGCTAGCCGTGATGGTGATCTTCTGCTCCTTGCCGGTGCCCAGGTCTTTGGCGGACACGTTCAGGATGCCGTTGGCGTCTATGTCGAAGGCCACCTCGATCTGCGGCACGCCGCGCGGCGCCGGCGGTATCTCGTCAAGCCGGAAGCGTCCTATGGTCTTGTTGGCGGCGGCCATCTCGCGCTCGCCCTGCAAGACATGTATGTCAACCGAGGGCTGACTGTCCGAGGCGGTGGAGAAGACCTCGCTTTTCTTCGTAGGTATGGCGCTGTTGCGCTCGATAAGCTTGGTGAACACCCCGCCCAGGGTCTCTATGCCCAGGGAAAGCGGAGTTACGTCCAGCAGGATAATATCGTCCACCTCGCCTTTCAGCACGCCGCCCTGGATGGCGGCGCCCACGGCCACCACCTCGTCGGGGTTGACGCCCTTGTTGGGGCTGCGGCCAAAGGTCTCCTCGGCCAGCTTCTGTATACGCGGCATCCTGGTCATGCCGCCAACCAGGACCACCTCGTTGATCTCGGAGGCCGACAGCCCGGCATCCTTCAGGCAGTTCAGGCAGGGGGTCTTGGAGCGCAGCGAAAGCGCGTCAGTAAGCTTCTCAAGCTCGGAGCGGCTAAGGCTCTGCGCCAGATGCTTTGGTCCGCTCTGGTCTGCGGTGATATAAGGCAGGTTGATGTCAGTGCTAGCGCTGCTAGACAGTTCGCACTTGGCTTTTTCGGCGGCCTCTTTCAGGCGCTGCAGAGCCATAGGATCCTGGCGCAGGTCAACGCCGTTATCGCGCTTGAAGCCATCCACCAGCCAACTGATAATCGCCTCGTCAAAGTCGTCGCCGCCCAAGTGTGTGTCGCCATTGGTGGCCTTCACCTCGAAGACGCCGTCCCCCAGTTCGAGTATGGAGATGTCAAAAGTGCCGCCGCCCAAGTCGTACACCGCGATCTTCTCGTCCTTCTTCTTGTCCAGCCCATAGCACAGCGAGGCTGCGGTAGGCTCGTTGATGATGCGCTTCACCTCGAGGCCGGCGATGCGCCCGGCGTCCTTGGTGGCCTGGCGCTGGCTGTCATTGAAGTATGCCGGCACGGTGATGACCGCCTCGCTGATGCTCTCGCCCAGATAGGCCTCGGCGTCGGCCTTCAGCTTCTGCAGTATCATGGCGGAGATTTCCGGCGGAGAGTAGTTTTTGCCGGCCACCTTCACGTTAACATCGCCGTTTTTGCCCTCAACCAACTCGTAGGGCACCAGGTCGGCCTCCTGCTTCATGTCGGAAAACTTGCGCCCCATAAAGCGCTTGATGGAAAAGATGGTCTGCGTCGGGTTGGTGACCGCCTGGCGCTTGGCCTGCGCGCCCACCAGGCGCTCGCCGTTCTTGGTGAAAGCCACCACCGAGGGCGTGGTGCGGCTGCCCTCCGCATTGGGAATGACCACCGGCTCGCCGGCCTCCATGACCGCCATGCAGGAATTAGTAGTACCTAAATCAATACCTAGAATCTTAGCCATATTTTTAACCGCCTTTCCGGTGTCTGTCACCGAATCTTGAATTAAACTGAAAACATGATGATTTATATCTTAGCAGATAGCATGCCAGTTTTAGCGGGAGCTCGTTGAATAGTGTCTAGGCCGGGTTCGCCATGCAAAAAACCGGCATTTCACCATGCCGCTGTGACAGAGCCGCATCAATTTTGTCGCAGTGCGACATTTTGGCTCAGCCCTTTTTTGCCAATGTCACACCTATAAGCGTGAATAATTCCGGGGTTATTTCCAGGCCTTCTATATTTTCATAAAAGAAATGTCTGTCGCCGCCGGCGACTAAGCAGCGGCAGTTTTGCATTCCTGGTTGTTTTTTCACTTCACTGATGATTTGCCTCACTGCGCCTATGCTGCCCCAGGCCACGCCGGCCTGCATGGCTTGCGCGGTATTGAGCGGCAGGTTTTGCGGCATTTGCGCCTCGAGAGACAGTTCCGGCAGTTGTGCGGCAAGCAGGTTCATGCTGCGCATTTGCATGGCGCGTCCCGGCATAATAACCCCGCCGCGGAAGCGTTTTCGTGCATCCAGGCTCTCGCAAGTGATACAGGTGCCGCAGTCGACAACCAGCACCGGCGCGCCGTAAAGCTCGAGTGCCGCAGCCGCATTTGCCAGGCGGTCGGCCCCCAGGGTTCTAGTGTCATAGCCGAAAAAGTCAATCTGCGGATACGATTTTGCCGAGACAAAGCTGATGCCTGCGCCAAAAAAGTCTTTCAATGCTTTGCTTATTTTTGGCACTACCGAAGCTGCCAGCAATTCACCCTGCGACAGACCCTGCCCTTTTACCAGGCCGTCCAGATTTTCGGCTTGAAGCAGCTCAACACTAGGCATACATGCTAGCAGCTTCAGCTCGCCGTCCTTTTGTCTGGCCAGCTGCGTATGCGTATTACCTATGTTAAAAACAAAAACCATAGTTCTCAGCCTACCTTGGTGTCTCTTCGTGTCCTCCCCCAGAATGACATTTGCATGCCAGTACTTGCCACACTAGATTATGCTTTTCACAATCACGGGCAAACAAAGGAGGCCGGCGTGCCACAAGAGAACAATCTAATCTGGATAGACCTTGAAATGACCGGCCTGCTACCGGAGAAAGACCGCATTATCGAGATCGCCAGCATTATCACTGACACGCAGCTTAATATAATCGCCGAAGGCCCGGTGCTGGCCATCAGGCAAAGCGAGGAGCTGCTCGAGGGCATGGACGCCTGGAACCAGGAGCAGCACGGCAGGTCCGGACTACTGCAGCGCGTGCGCCAAAGCCGCGTCAGCGAAGCGCAGGCCGAGGCACTCACCCTGGAGTTCATTCAGGCTCATGTGCCGCCCAACTGCAGCCCGATCTGCGGCAACAGCATCTGCCAGGACCGGCGTTTTTTATACAACTATATGCCCAGGCTGGAGTCCTATTTCCACTACCGCAACCTGGATGTCAGCAGCCTCAAGATCCTGGTGCAGCGCTGGGCGCCGCGGCTGCTCGACAACTTCAGCAAAAGTGACAGCCACCGCGCCCTGGACGACATCAGGGAGTCCATCGCCGAACTCAAATACTACCGCCGGCATTTCCTCAAATATTAGCTTGCAGCCCGGCCTGCCTTCCACCCCGTCCAAAAAGGGTCGTAAGGTTGAAAGGCCGTTAGTGGCGCCCCTACAGGGCGCCGGATTCAGGGGGGGCTTTTACCCAGGGTGTCGCTCGGCTCCTGCGGAGCCTCGCTTACCCTGGGCTATATTAGGTTGCCCCTGCGGGGCACCAAATGGACAGATTCTCAAGAAAAAATTGAAGTTTCGGCAAAAAAATTGCGTTTTTAGGCTATTTCATCGAATTTTTCTGTTTTATCCGACTACCTTTTCCCAACAAACCAAAACGGGCAAGCGGCTTATGCGGCGCCGCAGGCGCCGCATAAGCCCTTAGTGTGCCTTCGTGTCCCTTTGTGTCCTTTCGTGTCCTCCCCCCTTCGTGTGCTTTAGTGGCTCAAAGGCTTTTTGGGCGGGGTGTGTCTTCGTGTCCCCAGCGGGCTTATCAAAGCTCCGGCATGAATTTAAGTTTACGGCTACGCGGTCTGCTCACATAGCTGCTGCTGCCGTCCTTGTGCAGCTTCAGGCCCATATTCTCCAGCAGCTGCTCCCGCTGCGCGACCAGCATATTTTGGATCATATGCCGGCGCATCTCCGGCTGCATCTGCTGCGGCAGCGCCTCGCGTCTAAGACTGAGCTGCAAGTCTTTGCTTACCGTCAGCAGTCCCCAGGGGCGGCGCAGCTCTTCGGGAAGCAGCACGCCTTCGGGCACTGCCAGATAGAGCTCGTCGGCCATATTCAGCCCGGCTATCTTCTCCAGCTGCGTGCCTTTATACAGGGCTTTTTCCAGCTTATTCAACTGTGTGCGCAGCTCCTGGTAACCGTGGTTGACCGACTTGCCGTAGTCCCATTCGGCATATTCTTCGAAGAGCATATTATTGTCCAGCAGATGCGGTTCTTTACTGCGTATATCCTTCTCCAGCCTCTGCATTTGCAGGCGCAGCGCACTACTCTGCTCGAGTATCTCGTCGCGTTCGGCGCAGGCCGGCCAGCAGCTGGCACGGTCCGCGGCACAAATTACTAGCATGATGCGCTTGGGAACCTGAAGCTTGCGCTTCACGGAGGCCTGGTACACCGCCGGATGCCAAGAGGCCAGCAAGTCGGCCTGCACGCCAAGCAGGCGCACCTTGACATCGGAGGAAACCGCGCTGGGAGCCGAGGAGGAATCGGCAAACAACCAGCGCAATACAGCCAAACGCAGTGCCTGCCGAGCAGGCAGCTGCTTCTTCTTGATTTGCGCTGAAACGGAAGAATTGGACCCCGGAAGCTTGCTCATGTATACACCCCGTGTACGACAAAACACAAAAAAACCCGAACCGTGAACGGCTCGGGCAAAAAAATTGGTGGTAGGACATGGATTCGAACCATGGAAAGCATAGCTAGCAGATTTACAGTCTGCCCCCGTTGTCCACTTGGGTATCCTACCGTATAAATGAAATGAAAAGCCCCAGTATCCCGGGTGACGCATATAAAATACCGCCAAAACATACTTTTGCAAGCCGAAAAACAAACTTCGTAAAAAAAAACGGCGATATTGAAGGTGGCCTGGCAGAATTTTGGACACGAAGACACACTAAAATACACTAAAACACACAAAGGCACACAAGTGAACAAAATGTGACGATACGAGCGATGTGAATGACAACCAAGACAAGAAATAACAAACTAGAAACTAAAGCCAACCACAAGCAAGCCCCCTAAGTGCATTCGTGACCTGCAGCATTATTTGTGCTTTGAAAGCGGATGCGGTGGCAAGCCGGCTTCCAGTCTATTGGCGCTAACTTAAGCCTGAAAAGTGTTGTTCTTCGCCGGCTTCAGCCGGCGTATGTTCGTAGTTCAAGCTTCAGCTTGCGCTCTTCGCAAGCTTTAGCTTGCGCGTTCTCCGCCGGCTTCAGCCGGCGTGAGAAGGTATCAACCACAAGATTTTTTTGTTTCCAACGGTTTAGGACTTTTGTAGCGCCTTTCAGGCGCCGGTTTCGGTGGGTATCCTGTTCCCCAGGCGCTCCACCCTTCGGGTTCCGCGCCTGGGGTTATTTTAGTATGGCGCTTCGCGCCACCGCCGACAAGATTAAAAAAGGCGCTTCGCGCCTCCGCTCAAGGTAATATCTTGCACAACAAGAGTTTACCTAATGCTTCTTACAATGATTTTTTTCTATTATTCTTCTCTTAAGATCGTTAAGTTAGACCCCGTCCAAAAAGGTCATAACGCCGATAGGCCGTTGGTTGCGCCCCTACAGGGCGCCGGATTCGGGGGGGGGCTTTTACCCAAGGTGGCGCTCGGCCTGCGGCCTCGCTTACCCTGGGCTATCTTAGGTTGCCCCTTCGGGGCACCATGTGACAGATTATCAAGAAAAAATCGAAATTTCAGCCAAAAAATTGCGTTTTAGATAATTTCATCGAATTTTCTGTTTTATCCGACTACTTTTTCCCAACAAACCAAAACGGGCAAGCGGCTTATGCGGCGCCGCAGGCGTCGCATAAGCCCTTCGTGTGCCTTTGTGTCCCTTCGTGTCCCTTCGTGTCCTCCCCCCCTCGTGTGCCTTAGTGGCTCAAGGGCTTTTTGGACGCGGTCTAAGTTAGCGCCAATAGGCAGGAAGCCGGTGCTCCGACCTCGTACCCGTCTCATGTATTCTGCAAAAAAACTGAAAATTATTAAACTTTCTCGTTGCAATGATAGAATATAGCGATATAGTATCAATAATTCTTAACCAATGAGAATTTTTGAGAAAGTCTTTTTTTTATATGAAAACCTTGCGTTCTTTACAGATACTCGAGTATTTAGCTGCTCGCCGTCACTGTTCGATAGACGAATTGACCAGTCATTTTGCTGTTTCGCCTGCGACCATGTACCGCAATGTCTCCGAGCTTGCCGAGCGCGGCGCTCTGCGGCGTGTCAGCGGCGGCGTGGTTTTAAGCGAGTCCCAGGCGGTTTCCGCTGCGCCGGAGGCTTCCGCCGCCCTACCTTTTCTGCTTCGCATCCACCGCAATGCCGACAAGAAGGAGCAGATGGCGCAGTCCGCCTTGGCTCTCATCGAGGATGGCGAGATTGTTTTTCTGGACTCCTCGACCAGCTCTTTATACTTGGCTCGCGCCTTGCAGAAGGCCTTGTTCAGCAACCTGACCGTTATCAGCAACTCAGTGCTCATCATGCAGGAGTTCCACCAGTTTCCGGCTCACTTCATGCTATGCGGCGTCGGCGGCGGCTTTTCGGCCTCGCTGAACTCGTTTCTGGGCGGCACGGCGCTGGAGAGCCTCGAGAAGCTGCGCATTGACCGCGCCTTCTTCTCCGCCGTCGGCTTCAAGGACGACGTTGCGAGCACCTTCAACGAGGAACACGCCGCATTTTTGCGGCTGCTGCTCAAGCGTGCGGGAAAAAGCCATTTGCTGCTGGACAGCAGTAAGCTGGGCAAGGCCGGGCTGTATGAGATTTGCCGCCGCGAGGAGCTTGGCTCGATTATCTGCGACGCCGAGCCGCCCAAAGCCAAAAAACAGTAGGCCGGCACCGCATAAACCCCTGGTACTGCTTCGTGTGCCTTCGTGTCCAAAAAAACCAACCGACCAGCAATAGGACCCCCAATGCTCCCCCATCCCGAGTTTGTCGCCCTAGGGCATTGTAACCTGGACCATCTCTGCCTGCTGCCGCATATCCCCCATGACAGCAAAGTAGAGATGCTCGAACAGCAGATACAGGGCGGCGGGCCGGCGGCCAGCGCCGCGGTCTGCGCCGCCAGACTGGGCATGAGCAGCGCCTTCATAGGCACAGTGGGAGACGACGCCGAGGGAAAAAGCCTGCTGCAGGAGTTTGAACTGGAAAAGGTGAGATGCCATAACGTCGTCATGCGCAACAACCAGAAAACCCCGCTCTCATATTGCTGGATAGAAAAAAACAGCGGCAAACGCAGCATTGCCTGGAGCAAAGGCGGCCTGGACGAATTGAAGGCCGGGGAAATCGACCAAAACCTAGTCGCCAATGCCAAAATCCTGCACCTGGACGGACACCAGGGACCGGCCGCGCTCGCGGCGGCGAAAATCGCCAAAAAACACGGTGTTCTGCTGAGTCTGGATGCCGGCAGCCTGCGCCCCGCGCTCCTGGAGCTGCTCCCCCTGCTGGATATCTTTATCGCCTCCGAGGAGTTCGCCCGCGCCTACAGCGGGCAGAACGACTTGCGCGAGGCGCTGCGCAAAATGGCGGCTATCGGAGCCGAAGTGATCGGCTGCACCATGGGCGCTGAAGGCTGCATGCTCTACAAGGACGGCGAATTCCTGCACTGCCCGGCTTTTGCCCTGGAGGTGGTGGACACGACCGGCTGCGGCGACGTCTTCCACGCCGCCTTTGCGCTGCGTTATCTCGAAACCCGGGACCAGGGCGAAAGCCAAAGATTCGCCGCCGCGGTCGCCGCCCTGAAATGCCGCAGACTGGGCGGCAGAAGCGGCATACCAAGCCGCCAGGAAACCGAAGAGTTCCTGGCAAAAAGACAATAGCCGGATTTTTAGACACGGAGACATACTTGACCCCCGGCCTGGCTTGCAGGCCGCAACATTTTCACCCCAGCGGAAAACAGCATGCACAAAGATTTATTGATCCACAGCCGGCCTCGAGAGGGCTATACCGCCATTATCGAGCCGGGTCAGTACAATATGCAGCTCACCGGCTTCGGCCTGCTGCAGCTCAGCGCCGGACAAAGCTGGAGCGCCAGCAGCGCCGAGTCCGAACTGGCACTCATTATCCTGGGCGGCAAATGCGCCGTCAAAGGCGAGGGCTTCCACTTCAAAGAGGTGGGACGACGCGCCACCGTCTTTGACGGCAAGCCCTACGCCGTATACCTGCCCAGACACCAAAACTACGAAATCCTGGCATCGAGCCAGCTGGACCTGGCGCTCTGCCGCGCGCCGGCCACCAAAGAGAGCGCACCGCCCAGCCTCATCACGCCTGAAATGACCCGCAGCCTGAGCATAGGACGCGACAACTTCAAAAGAGAGGCCTGCATTATTATCGACGAAAAATTCGACTCGAGACACTTCTACATAGGCGAAGGCATGGTACCCTCAGGCAACTGGTCGGGATACCCGCCGCACAGACACGATGTGGACAACCCGCCCCTCGAACTGGACATGGAGGAGTGCTACTTTTACCGCTTTGACCCGCCGCAAGGCTTCGGTATACAAAAAGTCTATACCAGGGACGGCAGAATCGATGAGACCTACACCGTCAAAAACAATGACACCGTGGCCATAGCCGAAGGCTACCACCCGCTCTGCGCCGCGCCAGGATACAATATGTACTACCTCTGGGTCATGTGCGGTAAAAATCAAAGGGGATTGGTCTCAAGCATGGACCCGAACCACGAATGGGTGGTGAAAACATGACAGGGCGCAAGGGGGGAGGACACGAAGGGGCACGAAGGGCTTGCCCGTTTTGGTTTGTGGGAAAGCCGACTATGCCGAGAGTAGGAATGTCCCTGGCAAACTAAACTCATGACAAAAAACATGAAAGACCAAGCATCATTACTGGGAATTGACCTGGGCACCGGAGGCTGCAAGCTCTGCGCCATCAGCCTGGAAGGCGAGCTGCTCGCCGAGGCCGGCACCGAGTATCCAACTGAACACGCCAATCCCGGCTGGGCCGAACAAAACCCGCAGCACTGGCTCGAAGCTCTGCAAAAAGCACTGCGCAAACTCGAAAAACAGGGACTGACGCTAAGCCAAATACAAGCCATAGCCCTGGACGGCTCGACACATAACGCCGTGCTGCTAGACCAAAATTGGCAGCCGCTGCGCAAAACCATTATGTGGACTGACCAGCGCAGCCACCAGGAATGCGGCTTTCTGCAGGAAAACTACGGAAAGCGGATTTTTGCAACCACCTATCAGCGCGCCACACCCACCTGGACCCTGCCGCAGCTGCTCTGGCTCAAAAAGCATGAGCCGGAAATTCTGACCGCCACCCGGCACCTGCTCTTTGTCAAGGACTATGTCCGTTTTCTGCTTACCGGGCTGCCGGCCAGCGACCATATCGAGGCTCAGGGCAGCCTGTTCTACGACATGGGGTCTCGCACCTGGTCCGAAGAGCTCTTCGCCCTGACCGGCCTGCCGCTCAGCGTGCTGCCCGAGCTGCTCGAACCCTGTGACCAGGCCGGGCAGATCAGCGCCGAGGCCTCCAGGCTGACTGGACTTGCGCCGGGCACGCCGGTGTTTTGCGGCAGCAGTGATTCCGCCGTGGAGGACTATGCCGCCGGCGCCGTCGAGCCGGGCGACTGCGTCATCAAGCTGGCCACCGCCGGCAACGTCAACATTATGAGCGCCAAGCCCTGCCCTTCAGCAAATACCCTGACCTATTCGCACATTATCCCCGGGCTGTGGTACAGCGTGGCCGCCACCAATGCCGCCGCACTCTGCCAAAGATGGTTCAGAGACAACTTCTGCGAGCGCGAAAAACTAGCCGCCCAGCAAAAAGCCCTCTCGGCATATCAGCTTATGGAGCGCCTCGCCCAGGCCTCGCCGCCCGGAGCCGGCGGCGTCTTCTTCCATCCATACCTGCAAGGAGAGCGCTCGCCATACTGGGACCACCGCCTCAGGGCCAGCTTCTGCGGGGTCTCCATCGCCTCCGGCAAGGCCGATTTTATGCGCGCCCTCCTCGAAGGAGTAGCCTACTCTTTGCGCGATTGCCAGGGTTGCCTGGAAAAACTCGGGCTGCCGGCAAAACGCATCTTCCTCATTGGCGGCGGGGCACGCAGCCCGCTCTGGAGCCAGATTATCGCCGATGTCTTCGACACAGAGGTGCAGGTGCCCCGGCCTGGCGACGCTTCCTTCGGCAGCGCCCTGCTCGCCGGCGTGGGTCGAGGCGTTTTTGCCGATACGCGCGAGGCCATAGGCCAATGCCTGCGCCTCGAACGCAGCATCAAGCCGAATCAGGAAAACGCCGCATTCTACCAAAAACAATTCGATTGCTACAAAAAAATCCAAGCCGCCCTGGCCAAGATTTACCAGACATCATAAACAAAACAGAAAGCCGCATAAGCCCTTAGTGCGCCTTCGTGCATCTTCGTGTCCCCCCCTCTAATACCCAGGAGCCACCTCATGTTACTTGATCGTGACAGCTATATGTACCAAATGATACGCTGCGAACTGCTGGACGCGGTAGGCCCGCAAAACGTCGACACGGGCTACAGCGACGCCGCCGGACACAGCATAGACTACTATTGGATACCGGAAATGTGGCACGACCGCGGCATGAAGATGTCGCTGCCCGACTTCGTCGTCTACCCGGGCAGCGCCGAGGAGGTCTCCAAGGTGCTGAAGATCGCCAATCAGTATAAAATCCCGGTGACCCCCTGGGGCGGCGGCGCCGGCTCGCAGGGCGGCGCGCTGCCGGTCTACAATGGCATCATCCTGGACACCAAGCGCATGAACAAGGTGCTCCGCATCGACGAGCAGTCATTGAGCGTCACCTGCGAGGCCGGCATCATCGCCCAGCAGCTGGAATGGGCCGTCAACCAGGCCGGCTACTCCACCATGCATCTGCCCGCCTCCATCTCCTGTTCGACCATGGGCGGCTTTCTGGCGCATCGCGGCACCGGCGTGCTCTCCACCAAATGGGGCAAGATCGAGGACATGATCCTCTCGCTCGAAGTAGTCACTCCCGGCGGCGACATAGTGCAGACCCTGCCCGTCCCCCGCCACGCCTCCGGCCCGGACCTGACCATGCTCTTCCTGGGCAGCGAGGGCACCCTGGGGGTCATCACCAAGCTCACCATGAAAATCCACCCCGAGCCGGAGTGCCGCAAATTTCACGCCTTTATCTTCAAGAACCTGCACGAGGCCTTAAATGCCGGGGCCGACCTTATGCGCAGCCGCCTCAGACCCGCAGCCATCAGGCTATACGACGAGGAGGAAACCAGCCACCACGTCAAAAGAGTGCTCGGAGTAGACCGACAAGGCTCATACCTGGTGTTCGGGTTCGACGGGCCGGAAAAAATCGTCGACCTCGAGATGGAATACGCCTTGCAGATCATGTCGCGCTACCAGACCGAGGACATGGGGCCGGAGGGCGGCGAGCTGTGGTGGCAAAACAAATACAAGTTCTTTTATCCCGGCTACGCCTTCCATATGCCGCAGGGCTACGGCACGCTGGACACGGTGGCCGACTTCGCACACATCGAGCAGGTCTACACAGCCATGAAAAAGACGGTCAACGAGAATTTCCCGCAGGCTCGCTTCATCGGCCACTTTTCGCATTGGTACGAGTGGGGGGCCATGCTTTACGCCAGGTTCATCTTTGAAAAAGAGCAGGTCCCCGAGGACCCCGTCGAAGCCCTCGAGCTCTACAACCGCGTCTGGGACCTGGCCATCAGGGCCGCCATAGCCAACGGCGGCGTCATCAACGAACACCACGGCGTGGGCATGAAGCTGGGCAGGCTGATGAAAGAACTCTACAAAGACGGCTTTAAACTGCTAGAGGGAATCAAGAAAACCCTAGACCCGAACAATATCATGAATCCCGGAAAAATGGGCTTCCCAGGAGTATAAGATGAAAATAGAGAACTTCATTGAAGTCATCCATGCCTGCCGCTACTGTTTCATGTGCAGGCATCTTTCCGGCAGCGCAAATGTGACCTTCAGAGAGGCCGACACCCCCAGAGTGCGCGCCATTCTTCTGGACAATGTGCTCAGACAGCCCGAACTGCTGGCCAAACCAGACCTCATCGACACCCTCTACGCCGCCGACCTCTCCGGCACCTGCCGCAGCAACTGCGAAAAGCATTTTGATGAGATAGGCCTGCTCTTGGCCGCCAGGCAAGACCTGGTCGCGGCCGGCCTGGCGCCGCCCAGGGTGGCCGCGCTGGCCGAGCAGTTCCGCCAACGCCCGATAAAACCTGAGCTCTCGGGACAGGGTGATACGCTTTATTTCATTGACTACCAAAGCGCCGCCCTGCCGGAAATCCCGGCTGCCTTCGAGCGCCTTATGCAAGCCGCCGGGATTCAATACCGCAAGGCCGAAAACGCCTGTCCGGGCAAGGTGCTGCAAGTGCTCGGCTATGACGACGAGGCGCGCCAAAGAGCGGAGAGCTTCGCGGCGGCAATCAATGTCGCGAAGGCCAAAACCCTGGTAGTCTCCAACCCCGCCGCCTACTACACGCTGAGTTGCGACTTCCCGGCCTGGGGCATAGAACTGAACTGCCAGGTCATGCACAGCAGTGAATTTCTGGCCGCACTGGACTTGCCCTACAGGAAAAAGGCCGGCCCGCTGTACTACTTGGAAAGTGATTTTCTGAAGAACTACTGCGGCGGCTATGAGCATCCGCACCGGCTGCTGGCCAGACTGGGTGCCGAACAGCGTGATTTCGGCAACAACCAGGAGGAATCATATAGCTGTGGCGAGGCCGCCCTGGTACTGCCGCAGCTGAATCCCAAACTGGCCAGGCTTATGCTGGACTATGTCTGCGCCAGGATTAACGACCCGGCGCAGGACCTGCTGGTCTGCGCCGCGCCCTACACCAGGGCGCGACTGGCCGAAGTCAAAAACCTGCAAGTGCTCAGCCTCGAAGAGCTGGCCGCAACACTGCTGTAACAAGGCAACAGAAAGGAAAACGACAATGGGCAAGTTGAAACTGGGAGCCATGCTTAGGCTTGGCACATTTGAAGCGTCTTATCTGCAGACTCTGCAGGATATCGGCATGCGCGAAAGCCAGCTCTGCCGGGTTTCCGAGAAGTATCTCAGGGGCCAAGAAGGCCTGCAAAACAGCGAAGAGCTAATACGTAGCCTGCAGCAAAAAGAGCTGCCGCCTACAAGTATCTTCGTTGCCGCGCCCGGAGGCGTCATAGAGCCAAAATGCCGCTGCCAAAATATGCTCAATATCTGCCGACAGCTTAACTGGGCAGAAAGACATGGAATCAAAGTCGCAGTATGCCATGTCGGTGAACTGCCCGAAAACAAAGGCCCCGAATTCGAGCAATTCATCGCCGACCTGCAGCAGCTGGCCAGACTGGCAGAGGAAAACCAGCAGCAGTTCCTCTTCGAAACCGGCTCCATTGACGGAGATACACTGCTGGAGATTTTCACGGCCGCCGACAGCCCGGCACTGGGACTGAACCTGGACCCCGGCAACGTGCTTATCTATAACCTGCCCGAAAGCCCGCTGGAGCTGTACCAAAAGCTGGGCCCCTGGGTGAAGGCGCTGCACTGCAAAGACGCCAAAAGACCGCAGAGCGGCGAAGAGCGGGGACGGGAAAGCGTGCTGGGCGAAGGCGACAGCGAATTTGCCGCCCTTTTTCAAACCATCCTCCGGGACGGCTTCCGCGGCCCCATCGTCATCGAACGCGAAATCCCCATAGGCCCGGAGCAGTTCAAGGACCTGAAAAACGCCCTCGGGCTGCTGCAAAAACTGGCCGAGCACAATTAAAATCCCGACCGCCCCAACTGTGTTTCCTGGAAACGCCTTCGTGTAACTTCGTGTGTCTTAGTGTCCCAAACAAATCATAACGCGGAGCAGCCAAATGCTTTGGACGAAAGTATCATCCTACGAGGAAATGAGCCAGTACGGCGCCGCCGTGATTTACCGCGCCGTCGCCGCCGCGGCGCACCGCCAGCAGCTCTTCAACCTGGGTCTGGCCACCGGTAATACCATGCTGCGGCTCTATGAATTACTGGCCGCGAAATTAAATCAAAACAAGACTGATTTAAGCGGGCTGCATACCTATAACCTGGACGAGTATGTAAGTCCGGACGGCGGCTCCCTGCCCCCGGAACACGCGCTCAGCTACCGAAAATATATGCAGGACAACTTATTTTCACGCCTCGAACCGGCCTTGGGCTTCAAACCGGAACAGGCGCATTTTCCCCGCCCTGAAGACCCTGCCGCTTTCGACCGCCTCCTGCAGAATAATGGCGGCTTGCATTTGCAGCTCCTAGGCATAGGCTTCAATGGCCATATTGCCTTTAATGAACCGCAAAGCGAGGAGGAAATCAGCACAGCGGCTTTCGCCGCGCTGCCCACCCGCGTCATTGGTCTCAAGGCACTCACCATCAGCACCAATGCCAAGCTAACCGCCGGCGGCGACGAAAGCCAGGTGCCCAGGCAGGCCGTGACCATGGGCATGAAGCCTATCCTGGCCGCCGCCAAAATCCTGCTTTTGGCCTGCTTCGAGCAGCAAAGCGGCGTGCTGCAAAGAATCCGGCAAGGCCGCGTCAGCCCGGAACTGCCCGCCTCATACCTGCTGCAGCACAATAATGCCGAAATAGTCTACACTCAAGATAAAATCAGCCTGGAATAAAGCGATGCGAACCCTCTTGCATAACGCCTGCATTATCTCGCCCGGATTTCAGCTCGATAACGCCGCCGTGCTGCTGCATGGCGAGCGTATCGAGAGGCTGTTTACGGCGAAACAAAAACTGCCCGAGGCCGAGCAGAAGATAGACCTCGAAGGACAGTGGCTGCTGCCCGGATTCATCGACATACATTGCCACGGACGCGACAACCACGACTTCTGCGACGCCAGCGACGCGGCCTTCGAGCAGATCGGCAAGGGCAAGCTGAAAGAAGGCGTGAGCGGCTTTTTGGCCACCACACTGACCCTGCCTAAACAAGAGCTGCGCAACACCTTTATGTGCGCCAGGCGCTATCAGAAGAATAATCGCGATGGAGCCAGGCTGCTGGGCATGCACCTGGAAGGACCCTTCTTTCACCCCGACGGCGCCGGCGCGCAGAACCCAAAGTATCTGCGCCCTCCGGATTTCTCCCTGGTTGCCGAATTGCACGCGCTCTGCCCCATACGCATAGCCTCCTTTTCGCCGGAATTGCCCGGCGCGCTGCCCTTCATAACGCAGCTCTGCCAGGCCGGCATCATGCCCTCCGGCGCGCACAGCGGCGCCGACTACGCCTGCACGCTAAAGGCCATGCGGGCCGGCATGCGCCACCTGACCCACTTCTGCAATGTCATGAGCCCCCTGCATCATCTGCGCTTCGGCATGGTCGGAGCCGGTCTCAGCGAAAAGCAACTCATGCTGGAAATCATCTGCGACGGCGTGCATCTCTCAGACCCGATGATCAAATTCATTTTTCAGGTAAAAGGGGCGGACAGTCTGATGCTCATCAGCGACGCCATGCGCGCCGCCGCCATGCCCGACGGCGAATACAGCCTGGGCGGCCTGCCCGTCCTGGTCAAAAACGGCAAGGCGGTTCTGGCTCATATGGACCGCGTGGCCGGCAGCACGCTGCAATTCCACCAGGCCCTGCAAAGAGCCGCCCGGATCAGCAGGCTGCCGCCTTGCGAACTGGTCAAATGCAGCTCCTGGAATCAGGCCAGATCGCTGGGTCTGCAAGGCTACGGCAAAATCGAACCGGGTTATGCCGCCGACTTCACAGTCAGCGACCAGGACTGGAACCCGCAGCAAACCTGGGTGGCCGGGCAGCCAAGATGGAAAAAAGCATAAAAACCCGAAGGAGAATTAGAACACGAAGACACACGAAGACACGCGAAAGCACCCCCCAAAAAGCCCATGTCTGGGAAAGGTCACTGAACCACATCCAAAGCAAAACGAGCCACTGAAAAAAGGATTCCGAACATGATTCGCTATGCAATTGTTGGCGCCGGTCGCATGGGCAATGCCCACGCCGGCAATTTGTCCCAGGTCGAAAACGCTCAGCTGGCTGGCGTCTATGATATTTTGCCGGAGCGCAGTCAGGAGTTGGCGCAGAAGTTTGCCGCTCAAGCCTGCTCCAGCCTCGATGAGCTGCTGGCCCTGCCGAACCTGGACTGCCTGATCATCACCACCCCGACCTATGCCCATGCCGAGGCCATCCTGGCCGCACAGCAGGCAAAACTGAACATCTTCTGCGAAAAACCACTCTGCCGCAGCCAGGCTGACGCCGAGCGGCTGCTCGCCCTGTTCGACGACTACGAGCCGCTCTTTGCCGTAGGCTTTGTCCGCCGACACATGAGCAAGACACTCAAGGCCAAGCAGATAATTGACTCCGGAAGCCTGGGGCGCCTGCTTTATTGCAATGTTGATTTGTCCCATAGCCGCTACAAACGCATGCCTGGCGAGTGGTTTGCCGACTTCGAGCTCTGCGGCGGAGCGACCTTGGATATGCTTGCTCACCATGTGGACTTGTGCAACTGGTTCTTTGGCCGCCCCAGGAATGTCTTCGCTTCCAGCCTTATGCTCGATCCCAAGCTGCCGCTGCCCACCGACTACGTCGCCTCCGTGGTCAACTACGACAACGGCGTCATCTGCAACCTGATGTCATCCTGGCAACGCTTCGGGCGCAGCAATGAGATGATGGAGATCTACGGCGAAAAAGGCGCTCTAATCATAGACGGCGGCGAGCTGCTCAGCCTCTATGACGAGCAGGGCAATCTGCAGAAAATCGACGCCGCCGCCGAGTTTCCCCCTCCCAAAGCCAGCGCCAAGGGGGTTGACAACGTCAACGCCGCCTCCGGATTCTTCCGGCAATCTCAAAACCTGACTGCGGCGCTGTCCGGACAAAGCCGGCCTCTGCCCGGCATCCAGGAGGCCTACGACAGCCTCAAGATAGGCCTGGCCATGATAGAATCAGCCAAAACCGGCAATGTGATCAAGTTTTAATCCGGACATCAGGTTTTCTGCCCCGCCTGTTGGGCCGGGTCCGGACAAAAATTTGCCCCATCAAGG
>FZPS01000193.1_pt56 | contig 27327 bp, 26 predicted proteins | sample 1817821 | NCBI WGS metagenome assembly FZPS01 (sample SAMEA104158645, study PRJEB21678) | metagenome | place: Germany | collected 2015-04-21
AGAAAAAGAAGCTAAAGGTTATGGCATCGTTCATAAGGATTATGTCGGCGTAGCTGATATGAAAGTAAAAAAAGGTGAAGTTACAGCCGTTACTTTTGAAGAATACTATTTACCATACTCTTGGGCTCAATTAGAAACAATCGATGGCGAATTACCAGAAGATGTTCTTGAAGTTGAAATGCTTTCTCGTGGAAACACAGTCACTAAACATTATGCTAAATACATCAAAATTGGTGACAAATTATTAACTGGTGAATCTAGAGAAGCTGAATTAGAAATCGATGGCGTAGCTTATAACAATCAAAAAGTTAAATATTCTGGAGAAGGAATCGAAGACTTATATACTTGGCTACGTAACTCTGAAGAAAATTGCAAATGGTATGTTGACCAAATTTTAGCTGATAAAGCTCATATTGCTAAAGCTGATGGTACAAAAGCTACTTACACAGTTGCTGGTAATGCTGCTAACGGTTTCGCAAAATCTACTACTGGTTATTGGGTAGTTGAAGATGGTCTTGGATGGTCAGGAAATATGGCTAAAATTGCTGAAGCATTAGTAGGCACTAAAGTTGATGCAACTGACGCTGAATTAGTACAAGGCGAAGACAAAATTTGGACAATTAAAGGTACTGCATCTGGCGCAACAGTTACTGACTTCAAAGATTACTACGAAGTAGCTCGTAGAGCATACAACACAGCTACAAAATAAATAATTAGCGTATAACTAATATTTATTTTTCTAACGTAAAAAGGTCCTCTTTTCAGGACCTTTTTCCTTCTTTATCGTTTTAAATTTTATCGCTTGAATTTTGTCTATTATTGTTGTATAATGATTTTAATTGGTTGCGCTTGTTGGTTTAATAATAAGCGTTTGGTAAAAACTAAAAGTACTAATGATAAAAAATAAAGAAATACATGAAAGGATTTATGATTATGGAAATTTCAATGGAAAAGTTCGTTAATTTCTTAAAGCAACAGGGATTTGTTTATCAAGGAAGTGAAATATATGGTGGTCTCGCCAATGCATGGGATTACGGTCCGCTTGGCGTTGAATTAAAGAACAATATAAAAAGTTTTTGGTGGAAGAAGTTTGTTCAAGAAAGTCCAACTAATGTTGGTTTAGATTCAGCAATCTTAATGAACCCAGAAACTTGGGTTGCTAGTGGTCACGTTAGCGGGTTTAGTGATCCTTTAATCGATTGCCGTAAATGTGGGGTTCGTTTCCGTGCCGATAAACTAATCGAAGATTATACCAAAGGCGAAGTTACTGGTGATGGTATGACTGATGAGGCAATGATGGATTATATCAAAACTCATCAAGTTCCTTGTTCTGAATGTGGTAGTCATGATTTTACCCCAATTCGTAAATTTAACTTAATGTTTAAAACTAATCAAGGGGTTATTGAAGACGCTAAAAATACCGTTTATTTACGCCCAGAAACCGCTCAAGGTATTTTTGTTAACTTTAAAAACATTCAAAGAACCACAAGAAAAAAGGTTCCTTTTGGTGTTGGCCAAATTGGCAAGAGTTTTAGAAATGAAATAACTCCAGGAAACTTTATTTTCCGAACCCGTGAATTTGAACAAATGGAATTAGAATTTTTCTGCAAACCAGGAACAGATGAAGAATGGTTTGTTTATTGGAAAGAATTCTGTGTTAATTTTTTGAAAGAAATGGGATTGAAAGAAGACTTAATTCGTACGCGTGATCATTCCCCAGAAGAGTTAAGTCACTATTCAAAAGCAACTACTGATATTGAATTCAAATATTTCTTTGGTTGGGGTGAATTATGGGGAATCGCTAATCGTACTGATTATGATTTAGGGGTACACCAAGAACACTCTAAGCAAAATTTAGAATACTTAGATCCAGAAACTAATCAAAGGTATTTACCTTATGTAGTGGAGCCATCAGTTGGTGTAGAACGTCTTTTATTAGCTGCTCTTACCAGCGCCTATGAAGAAGAAGTACTTGAAGATGGTGAAGTTCGCGAAGTATTACGTCTTAATCCAAAACTTGCTCCATACAAGATTGCGGTTTTACCACTAGTAAACAAATTGAATGAACCAGCTCATGAATTGTTTTTAAAACTTTCCAAACGCTTTGTGGCTGATTATGATACCAGTGGTAAAATTGGTAAACGTTATCGTCGTCAAGACGCTATCGGTACTCCATTCTGTATAACTTTTGACTTCGATAGTTTAGAAGACCAAATGGTTACCGTTCGTGATCGTGATACAATGCAACAAGAACGAGTAAAAATAGCAGAACTTGAAGATTATTTAAACAAAAAAATAAATTTTTAAAAATAAAAAAGTAAAAAACGACAGTAATTGCGAAAAATATGTAGTGAGTTTAATATGGAGGTGAAGTAGTGGCATTATCAAAAGCAACAATCCAAAAAATAATGGATAATTGCGATATTGTAGATGTGGTAGGTAGTTACGTATCATTAACTAAAAAAGGAAGTAGTCACTTTGGTTTATGCCCTTTTCATCCTGATAAAAACCCTTCAATGTCAGTTTCGCAAGAGAAAAAAATCTTTAACTGTTTTAGTTGTGGTACTAAAGGAAATGTAATTACTTTTGTTTCAAAATATGAAAATATTCCAGCCGAAAATGCAGCACTTAAACTAGCAAAGAAGTACAATATAAAAATCGATGTTAAAGTTGATCCTGAGACACAAAAGAAAGAACGCTTATATCAAGCGATGGATGAAGCCGCCAACTTCTATCACTTTTATTTGAACAACAGTGAGGAAGGAAAAAAGGCTTTAGAATATCTTAAGGCGCGGGGAATTGATGAAGAAATATTAAAACACTTTCATATTGGACTAGCTCCAAGCGGACATAATTATTTACATCAAGCTTTAAATCAAAAAGATATTTCCATCATCGATCAAATTGACTTAGGACTAGTAAAGCAAGGAAATGACTATTATGATGTTTTTAGACGTCGTATTATGTTTCCTATTAAAAATCATTTTGGTCGAACTGTCGCCTTTAGTGGACGAATCTACGATGATTCTAATGAACCGAAATATATTAATTCGATCGAAAATCCGATTTTTATTAAAAGTGAAGTTCTTTATAATTTCCATAATGCTTCTAGTAGTGCCCGTCAGGCCGATAGGTTTTACATTTTCGAAGGTTTCATGGATGTAATAGCTGGGGTCAAAGCAGGAGTTTATAATTGTGTGGCTACAATGGGAACCGCTCTAACGCGTTTCCACATTAGTGAACTTGCTAATATCACTAAAAATATCATTCTATGCTTTGATGGGGATTCTGCTGGGATTGCAGCAACCAAAAGAGCAATTCCTCTTTTGACTTCTGCACGGATTCAACCTCAAACGATATCGCTACCAGATAATTTAGACCCTGATGACTATTTAAATAAATATGGCAAAGAAGCCCTAGCTAAATATTTAAATGATAATGTAATTAGTACCTATGAGTTTCTTTATCAAAATGCTAAAAAATACTTAATTGTCGAAGACGTTGCCTCAATTGATCAATTTCGTCAAGAAGTATTTGGTTTTCTAAAACTAGCAAAAAATCCAGTTATTACAGACTTTTATTTAAAGAAACTTTCCCAAGATTTAGATATTTCTTTAGAAGCTTTAACAGCTGCATTCGGGCAAGTTCCTACTCCGGTAGTGAGTACCGAGGTTCAGCCAATAATCCCGACAAAGCCTAAAAAAGGGGCTCAAATCGCAAAAGTAATTAAGGCTTTACAAGGAATTATTAAATTTTCACTAATTGATAAAGAAAACCTTGAAAAATATCATAATAAGGTAAACAGTTTCTTTGATAATAATTATCTCTCTTATATTAGTTTTCTATTTAAATTGATTGAATACTATAATGGGAATGATAAGTTTAATGAAGATGATTTCTTACAATATATAGGTCAAAATCAAGATTTTATTGACATCTATGAAGAAGTTAAAAATAATAAGTTTATTGGTGTCAAAGGTGAAGAAGAGTTTAACGATTATATTAAAACCATTAAAGGTTGTTTAAGCGATGATGCTAAAAACACGTTAAAAAATCAAGCATTAAACAGTGAAAAAAATAAACATGTTCATATCAATGAATTTAGTAATCATCGTCGCAAAAATATTAAAATTATAAAAAAGGAGGAATAAGATGTTTGATGAAGAATTACTCCTGGCCGGAATGAACGAATTAAAGAATCGCGGCAAGAAAAAAGGCTATGTTGCACTTGATGAAATAAATCAGATGTTTCCTGGCTCTTCAGAAGAACTATTAGATGAAATTGTGAAAATATTAGATAATGAAGGAATTGAGGTCACAAGAGATAGTGATGATATTGATATCCCTGATGAGAAGGAACTATTAGTCGAAAAAGTTGACGATGATTTCTTAGATGAATTTGAAACGGATGAAGATGCAGAAGAATTAGCCTCAATAGTTGATAATGAAGTAAAAGTTGCTGACTTTGATTTTGCTGAAGGCGTTAATCAAGCTGATGATCCGGTTAAGATGTATTTAAGAGACATCGGTCGAGTTGAGTTGTTATCAGTAACCGAAGAGATCGAAAACGCCCGTACTGTTCAAGAAGGAATCTCAGCTCAAGAAAAAATTGATTATTTCATTAAACATATTGAAGAAAATGGCTATGTTGCTGTTGGATATCGTGGTAAAAAAGCCGATCCGTCTTGGCCAGTAGCCCGAAGTGGTGAATTAGCTGAAATTCGTTTTGGTAAAAAAGAAGAATTACCACCGATTGAAAATGGCCATGTTGTAGGCGATTACTTGGTTTGGGCTAGTAATATTAGACCAACCGTTAATCCAAAATACTTCAATCTAGCAATTCGTGCCCAATTGAATTTATTAGTAAAGGATAAAGACCTATCAGAATTTGAACTTTCTGATAAAGATGTCAATAATCTAAAAGTTATTATTTTACCAATTGAGATGCAAAATGAAATTGCTAATGAATTAGCTTTCCTTGAAGATAAAATTGCTCAAGGTGAATTTGCTCGCAATATTTTAGTTGAGTCAAATTTAAGGCTAGTTGTTTCAATCGCAAAACGCTATCTTGGTCGTGGATTACCATTCCTTGATTTGATTCAAGAAGGTAATATGGGATTAATGAAAGCCGTTTATAAGTTTGACCCTACTAAAGGTTTCAAGTTTTCGACTTATGCTACTTGGTGGATTCGTCAAGCTATCACAAGAGCAATCGCTGATCAAGGACGAACTATCCGGATCCCAGTTCATATGGTTGAGACAATTAACAAACTATTAAGAATTACCAGAAAACTTACTCAAGAAAAACGTCGTGAACCGACCCCGGAAGAAATTGCAGCTGAAATGAAAATATCAGTAGAAAAGGTTCAAATCATTCAAAAAATATCCCAAGAACCTATCTCATTTGATTCAACTGTTGGTGAGGAAGACGATTCTAGCTTAGGCGATTTCATTCCAGATAGCGAAACTCAAAATCCATTAGAGTACACTCAAGATCGATCATTTAGAGAAGAAATTGACGAAGTTCTCCAAACATTAACTCCGCGAGAAGAAAAAGTAATTCGTTTACGCTATGGTTTAGACGATAATAAAGCTCGAACTTTAGAAGAAGTAGGTCGTGAATTTGGAGTAACAAGAGAACGAATTCGTCAGATCGAAGCAAAAGCGATTCGTCGTCTTCGTCACCCAACCCGAATTAAAAGACTACTTCAACATCGCCCTAAATAATTGCTCGTATGAGCAATTTTTAGTAATGAGGTTTTAAAAATGCTAAGCATTAGATTAAAGGCTATTTTAGATTATATCGAAGAGCACGACCATTTAGCTGATATTGGTTGTGACCATGGCTATTTATTGATAGCTGCTCTTCAAAAAGGACTAAAGTTCGTTCAAGGAATCGATAATAAAAAAGGGCCATTGGCCCAAGCTAAAGTCAACCTCGCTTCTTTTCTCGGCCCTCAAGTAATATTAACTTTAAGTGATGGGTTAGAAGACTTAGATAGTAAAGTTGACACAGTGGTTATCAGTGGAATGGGTGGAATAAATATTATCGATATTTTATCGAATAATATTCATAAAGCACAAAAACTAAGAAAAATTATTGTTCAACCAAACACCAATATTTATGAATTACGAAAGTATTTAAACGATAATGGATTTGAATTTCAAAGTGAAAAAATGGTTTATGAAAAGAAACAGTATTATGAAATTTTGGTAGTCAAATATACAGGAAAAGTGAATGAATTATCGGAAAATGATTTTATTTTTGGGCCATATTTACGTAAAGAAAGATCAGAACTCTTTATAAAAAAATGGACGCTTATTTTAAACAAATTGTTAAAAGCATACAACCCTGATGAAAAACAAGAAGAACTAGCTGCTAAAATTGAAATCATTAGATCCGAATTAGGAGGAAAGTAATGATGAAAGTAAAAGAATTAGTCAAGTTTCTTGATCAAAAGTTCCCTTTTGCGCTTGCAAGTAGTTTTGATCAAGGGAAGATGGGACTTCAAGTTGGTAGTGCTGAAAGTGAGGTTTCGGGTATTTTAATCACCTTAGATGTGACAAATGACGTTGTCGATGAAGCTATTGAAAAAGGAGCTAATGTCATCATCAGTCATCATCCATTCATTTTCAATCCTATTATAAGAATTGATTATGATGAGACCTCAGGACTTAAGTTAGTAAAGGTCATAAAAAATAACATTAATATAATAAATATGCACACTAATTATGATTCTGCCTTTGGTGGCATGAACGATGAATTAGCCCAGATTATATCACTTAATAACGTTAAGAGTTATTTTGAAGACCAAGTCGATAATAATTTCTTGCGTTATGGTACGATTAATGAACTTGCTTTGAAAGATTTAGCTTTAATAGTAAAGGATAAATTTAATCAAACTATGGTTCGAGTAATTGGTGACTTGGATAAAAAGATATCCACTGTTGGTATAGTTGGAGGTAGTGGTGCGGTAGAAATTGATCATGCCCTTGAAGTTAACTGTGATGTACTAATAACTGGTGAAGTGAAGCAAAATCACGCTCTTTATGCCAGAGAAAAAGGACTTGCTATTATAGAGGTATCGCATCACGTTGAAAGTCTATTTAAAGAACCGTTGAAAAACATCATAGAAGAAGAGTTTGCTAATGCAAATATCTTTATTTCCGAGAAGGATGTAGACCCTTTCACTGTAATATAATTAAAAAAACAAACGGATAATCACCGTTTGTTTTTTTAAGAAATACTGTGTAAATCTACCTAACCATTTATTTAAGTATTAAAATTAATACTATACTTCAATGATGGCGTCAGTAGGGCAGTTTTCTTGACATGCACCACAGTCGATACATAGATCTGGATCAATAACGTAGATTTCACCTTCGCTAATGCAATCAACTGGACATTCACTTGCGCAGTTTCCACATGCGATACAAGCATCTGTAATAAATCTTGGCATATTCTTAACCTCCCTATATTCTCGTAGATATTATATCACATTTAAAAATAAATGCAATTATAACAGTAAGAAATTGTCGAATTTTGAAAACGAACTTTTTATATAAGTTTATCAAAAATATAATTTGTAAATAAAAGAATAAAGTATACTTTTTAGTTGATAATTTTTGCCTTTATTAGTATAATATAATAATGAACACGCAAGGAGTTGAAAAAATATGATGGATATTAAAATATGGTTATTTGTAGTAATTTTATTACTAACACTTATTATTGGGGCAGTAATTGGCTTTTTTGTTTCACGTAATCTATTTACAAAGTATCTAGAAAAGAATCCCCCAATTAATAAAAATATGATACGAGCAATGATGATGCAAATGGGACGTAAACCATCTGAGCGTGATATTAATCGTATTATGGAGTCAATGAACCAATATAAGAACCAAAAATGAGGCCAGTAGCCTCATTTTTTAATTATTATACTTTCTTTTCTTTCCCTTTTATTAATCTTTTAATATTGTCACCATGGCGACCAATTATTATGATGGCCATTATGAAAATGAAAAAAGTGAAAGTCCAATCTTTTAAGATAATAGTTGTGATCACCGCTGCGATAGTTGCTGAAATAGAACTAACTGATACGATCTTTGTTAAGAGGTAAATGGTAATAAAGGTTGCTACACAGATGACAAAGGTCAGAGGACTATAGACGAGAACAATTCCTGCTGAACAAGCCACAGCCTTTCCGCCTTTAAAATTGGCATAGACCGGAAAGACGTGCCCAATGATTGCTACAATTCCATAAATCAATGGATGACCTAAAGCATGCACATTTTCATCTAGTACTCCCAGTTTAAAAAGAAGTATGATGATTGCTGCTTTTGTAGCATCCAGAAAAAAAGTAATGAGTCCATACTTTAGACCTAGGACTCTGAGGACATTGGTGGCACCCATATTCTTGCTGCCATAATCTCTTATATCGATTCCTTTAGCGGTTTTACTAACAATTAACGCAAAGGGAATAGAGCCTAATAGGTAGGCAATAATTATTAAGAAATATTTTACTAAGTGTGTCAAATTAATCACCTCAACCATATGGTATTATACGCTAAAACCCGAAAATAACCAATGAAATTGATAAAAAATTAACACTTTGCACTGTTTTTGACTATATTTAGCAAAAATTATAGATTTTTAAAATTAGGTATCAATTGCCAAAAAAATTAAAATATGGTATAATAATATATATATATGGGAGTGATGATATGGCAAAGAACAATGTTGTCTATAATGAACAGTCCATTCAGGTTTTACAGGGATTAGAAGCAGTAAGAAAACGTCCAGGTATGTATATTGGATCAACTGATTCAAGGGGACTTCATCATTTGGTTTTTGAAATCGTTGATAATTCAATCGATGAAGTTTTAGCTGGATATGGTAATAAAATTACCGTTCAAATTAATCCTGATAATAGTATTGAAGTAACTGACAATGGCCGAGGAATTCCAATTGGCAAACACAAGACCGGCAAATCAACTCCAGAAGTTATTTTTACCACACTTCATTCAGGGGGTAAATTTGATAACTCTGGTGGTTATAAAGTAGCGGGTGGTTTACACGGTGTTGGTTCCAGTGTGGTTAATGCTTTGAGCGAATACTTGGAAGTTACGATTCACCGTGATTATAAAATATATTATCAACGCTTTTCATCTGGCGGTAAAGTTATTGAAAAACCTAAATATTTAGGCGATACTAAAAAGACTGGAACTAAAATAAAATTCAAGCCAGATGCTAATATTTTTTCTTCTACGATCTTTGATTATAAAACAATTGCGACAAGACTGAAAGAATCAGCTTATTTAATTCGTGGTTTAAGAATTGAATTGATTGACTTAAGAACCGATAAACAAGAGACTTTTTACTTTGAAAACGGAATTGTCGAGTTTGTTAAAACAGTTACTAGCGGTAAGGATACTATCCATGAACCTACTTTTTTCTCAGGTGAATGTCAAGGAATCTATGTCGAAGTAGCCTTTCAATATTGTAAAAAAACATATAGTGAAAATGTCTTGTCTTTTGTCAATAATATTCGCACTCGCGATGGCGGTACTCATGAAACTGGTTTTCGATTAGGATTAACTCGAGCTTTTAATGAACATGCACGTTTAATCCAAGCGTTAAAAGAAAAAGATAGTAACTTAGATGGGGTTGACATTCGTGAAGGTCTAACAGCTATTCTAAGTGTTCGTATTCCTGAAAACCTCCTTCAATTTGAAGGCCAAACTAAAAATAAATTAGGTACACCTGAAGCAAGAGGAGCAGTTGAAACGGTTGTTGGTGAAAAGGTTAAGTTTTTCTTAGCTGAAAATGGCGAAATTTCTTCAACTCTCATTCAAAATGCCATTAGAGCCGCCAAGGCTCGAGAAGCAGCACGAAAAGCTCGTGATGATGCTCGAATGGTTAAGCAGAAAACATCAAAACCAGCCAACCTAATTGGTAAACTAACTCCTGCTCAATTTCGCGATTCTAAGATTAACGAGTTATTTTTAGTAGAGGGTGACTCAGCCGGCGGTTCAGCGAAACTAGGAAGAGATCGTACCTTTCAAGCTATTTTACCATTACGGGGTAAGGTCATCAATACCGAAAAAGCAAAAATTGATGAAGTGTTAAAAAATGAAGAAATAATGTCAATTATTAACGCCATTGGAGCGGGTTTTGGACGCGATTTTGATGTAAGCAAATCTAATTATGATAAGATTATTATCATGACTGACGCAGACACTGATGGTGCGCATATTCAAGTATTGTTACTAACATTTTTCTTCCGATACATGAAAGAACTAATCGAGGCTGGTAAAGTTTATATTGCTTTACCACCACTATATAAAATTTCAACTAAAAATAGTGTTGATTACGCTTGGAGTGATGAAGAACTGCGAGCAAAAGTTACCAAAGAAAGAAATGTCGTCATTCAAAGATATAAAGGTCTTGGGGAAATGAATGCTGATCAATTGTGGGAAACAACGATGAATCCGGCTAAGAGAACTTTGATTCAAGTAGCAATTGAAGACTATGCCGATACAGAAAATCGGGTCAGTATTTTAATGGGTGATGATGTTGAGCCGCGTCGTGAATGGATCGAAAATAATGTATCCTTCGAAGCAGATGACAATTTTGTAGTCGAAGGTGGAGAATTCTATGAGTAAAAGAAAAATTACAAAAAAAAGTGTAGCTAAGAAAATTCAAGAGTTTGCTAATGAGACCATCATTAGAGAAAATCTTGAAAAGATAATGGGCGACCGCTTTGGTCGATACTCTAAATATATCATTCAAGACCGGGCATTACCTGACGTTCGTGATGGTTTGAAACCAGTTCAAAGAAGAATCCTTTATGCGATGTACCGCCTTGGTATGTTTTCAAACAAACCATACAAAAAGTCAGCCCGTATTGTCGGTGAGGTTATTGGTAAATATCACCCTCACGGTGATACATCTGTCTATGATGCGATGGTACGGTTGTCACAAGACTTTAAAACATTACTTCCTCTAATTGATATGCATGGAAATAATGGTAGTATTGATGGTGACCCACCAGCAGCAATGCGTTATACTGAATGTCGATTATCATCTTATGCCGAAGCCTTACTAGAAGACTTGAATAAGCGAACCGTTGGTATGATACCAAACTTTGATGATGAGGAAATAGAACCAGTTGTCCTACCAGCTAAATACCCTAACTTATTAGTCAATGGTGCTACGGGAATATCTGCTGGTTATGCAACCGATATTCCACCTCATAATCCAGTTGAGGTAATCAACGCAGTTATTCACCGCATTGATCATCCGAGTTGTACCGTAAAAGATTTAATGAAAATTATTCAAGGTCCGGACTTCCCAACTGGAGGAATTGTTCAAGGGATTGATGGAATTAAATCAGCCTTTAAAACCGGTCGTGGAAAAGTGATTATTAAATCAAAAACGGAAATTGTATCAACTAGTGCTCAACATCAAATAATCATTACCGAAATTCCATATGAGGTCAATAAATCTTTACTTGTCAAGAAGATGAATGATGTTAGACTTTCAAAAGGTATTGATGGAATAAAAGATATTCGAGATGAAAGCGATCGTGAAGGATTAAGAATTGTAGTTGATATTAGAAAAGACGTAAATCCCGAATACATTCTAAACTTCTTTTTGAAAACCACTGATTTGCAACGGAATTATCATTATAATGTTGTTGCGATTCACAAAGGTCGACCAATTACTATGGGTCTAATTGAAATAATTGATGCTTATATTACCCACCAAAAAGAGGTAGTTACTAATCGATCTAATTTTGAATTGTTGAAGGCTGAACGTAGAGCTCATATCGTTGATGGTCTGGTGTCTATGGTTTCAATTTTGGATGCGGTTATTCACACGATTCGTAATTCCGAAAATAAAAAAGATGCTAAAGAAAACATTATGTCAAACTATGGATTTACTGAAATCCAAGCCGAAGCGATTGTAATGTTACAACTCTATAAGTTGACTAATACCGATATTGTTCAACTTCAAAAAGAACGAGAGGAATTAGAAAAAGAGATTGAAGCATTAAAAGCCATCTTATCAAGTGATCATATCCTTCTTATGACCATCAAAGAGGAACTTGAAAAGGTTAAGGCTCGCATTCAAATTCCACGTAAAACTGAAATTGAACATGAAGTAGATGAAATTAAAATTGTTCAAGAAGAGCTAATTCCAAAAGAAGATGCCATTTTAATAATCACTCACGATGGCTATTTAAAACGGATGAGCAAGAAGGCTTATACTGCTGTTACTGAGCCTACGAAGTTAAAAGATGGAGATGTTATCTCGGATATTTATAATGTAACTACTACGGATACCTTATTACAATTCACCAATTTAGGTAATTACATTTATTTACCGATTCATAAAATCCCTGATGTTAAACATCGAGACTTAGGGTTCCATACTAGTACCTTAATTTCAATGGATCCAAATGAACGGGTTATTTTCTCTGTCCCAATTGATGACTTTAGTGCTGATCGTTATATTTTAATTGCTACTAAAAATGGTTTGATTAAGCGAACCCATATCAAGAGTTTTGAAGTGAATCGCTATTCAAGATCCTTAAGAGCAACTAAACTACGTGATGATGATGAAGTAGTAAGTGTTGATATAACCTCAGCAGAAGATGCTGAAGTTGTAATCGCAACTAATCAGGGGTACATGAACCGTTATGATTCATCAGAAATAAGTATTATGGAACCAGCATCATTTGGTGTTAAATCGATTGAGATGAAATCACGCCCTGATGATTATGTAGTTGGTGCCAAATACGTCCTTGAAAAGGATTTGATTGTGTTAGCTACCAATCGGGGAAATATCAAACGTATGCGACCTGAAGAAATAAATAAGGGTAAAAAGAACCATGTCGGTAAAATGTACTTAAAAGTTGTCAAATCTAATATGCCTGAAGTCGTTTCAATGAATGTTATTCATCATAAAAACGCCAAATCCGATCTTGAAAGTTATGTCTTCTGTGAAAAAGGCTTTATCCCAATCGACTACACAATTTTAAGAATTGCGATTGCTGATAATGGGAAGAAGATAGTTCCAGCGGAACTTGGAAGACCAAAAGAGATTGTTATTTGCCGAAATGATGATGACTTTTAGATAATCAATTATAAAAGATGATTTATGGGTGCATAATAACATGAATCATCTTTTATTTTGTTATTTTTTAAACAAAACTACCAAAAATACTACATAATAATATAATTAATTATTTTTTTGTATTTATTTTTTGAATATGTTATAATAAACATCGGTTGAGGTGATACAAATGATAAAAATTGCAATCGACGGACCCGCTGGTGCTGGGAAAAGTACGATTGCTCAAAAGATTGCTTCAAAATTAGGATTTGTCTATATTGACACCGGAGCAATGTATCGAGCAGTAACTTACAAGGCACTACAATTAGGATTAGATTTAGAAGACCCAAAATCATACGACTTCTTAAGAGACACGACTTTTAATTTTAAAGATAATTGTATTTATCTCGATGGAAAAGATGTTTCCAAAGAAATAAGAACTCTTGAAGTTACTGAGAATGTATCAACTCCTTCAAAGATTCCCTTTGTGCGGGATTATCTAGTCCAATATCAACGTAAAATGAGTAAAGATAAAGACGTTGTGATGGATGGACGCGATATTGGTACGGTTGTATTACCGGATGCGGACTTAAAGATCTATTTAGATGCATCGTCCTATGAGCGGGCCAAGAGGCGAATGATAGAACGTAAAAGTAAAGGAATTGATCAAACGATTGCGGAGATTCAAAAAGAAATTGAGATTCGCGATTTAAAGGATTCAACTAGAGAAGTTAGTCCGTTAAAAAAAGCAGACGACGCGGTCGTCATCGACACTTCGAACATGACAATTGATGAAGTAGTCGACACTATAGTTTTATTAATTAATGAAAGGGGCTTATTGAAAATGAGCGAATTACAATTAACTGTCGGACAAGAGGTAGTGGGGACAATCACTAATGTGACTAGAGATGCCCTTTATTTAATTGTAGGTGACAGTAAAGCTGTTATTTATAGTAATGACATCGAGGGATATTCGGAAGGACAAAGATTATCAGATCAATATAATGAAGGCGGAGAGTTTAAAGCCCTTATTAAACAAATTGATAAAGATAAGGAAACCGGGGAACCTTTATTGATTTTATCGACAAGACTTTATAAGGTATTGGAAATATTACCAACATTCGAACAATTAAGAGAAACAGAAGAAATTATTTCTGCACAAGTTGTTCGTGTTGATTCTCGGGGAGCTTATCTAAACTATAATGACTTTAATGTTTATTTACCTTTAAGACAAAGTTATTTAAATAGTAAAGCACTTCATCAATTAAGAAAAGAAAAAGCTACTATTGATGTAGTAGTTACAAATGTTAATTTTAACAAATTACAAGTTACTGTTTCTCAAATCATAGCAGCAAACAAAACTGCCCGTTTAGAGCGAGAAGAAGCTTACAGTAATTTAGAAGTTGGTATGGTTGTCGAAGGTAAGGTAGTAGACCTTAAAGATTTTGGTGCTATTATCGACATCGGCAAAGTTACCGGATTATTACATCGTACTGAAATTACTCATAAACGAGTACGCAATGTAGGAGATTATTTAAGTATTGGTGATATCGTAAAAGTTAAAATCATCAACTTAGCAGATAACAAAATTGGACTATCAATGAAAGCTCTTGTTAAACATCCATGGGATGAATTAACAGAAAAATATCAAGTAGGCGATATTTTTGACGGTGAAATCGTTAAAATTATTGATGCTGGTTTAATTATTAAAATGACAGAAGAAGTTTCTGGATTAATGCCAGCTCGTGAATATTCTTGGCTAATAACTGAAAGATTAGAAGGTCAATATGAAGTTGGAGATACGATAAAAGTTAAGGTTATCAATATTGATAATAAAGCTCGTCGTATTACTCTATCTCATCGCGAAACAAAAGAAAATACTTGGGGCAACATCAAACTTAATGTTGGCGACGCAATCAAAGTTAAAGTTGTCGGCTTCAATCAAGCAGGTGCACAAGTTTCTTATAAAGACGTTATGGGCTTTTTACCAATCGCGGAAATTACAAATGAAAAAAGAATTTCTAAACCAGAAGAAGTATTAAATATTGATGATGAAATCAATGTTTTAGTAAAAACATTTGAACCACTAAGAGCTCGTTTAGTTGTTAGTGCTAAATCTTATCAATATGCTAAAGAACGTGAAACTTTCAATCAATACTTCAAAGAACAAGCAGAGAGTATTCCAACGACAACAATCGCAGATTTACTTGGAGATAAATTAAAAGAATTTAAATAGAAAATAATAGGTGATTAATTTGATTAAAAAAAGGGGAATTGTAGCAATCGTCGGCCGACCTAATGTCGGAAAGTCGAGTTTATTTAACCGCATTGTTGGCGAAAAAATTTCGATAACTGATGATGTAAGTGGTATTACCCGCGATCGTATATATTCAAGATGTCAGTGGCTCGATCAAGAGTTTATGGTCATCGACACGGGCGGAATTGAAATGAAGAACCTCCCCTTTATGGAAGAAATTCGTGCTCAAGCTGAACTAGCTATAGATGAGGCGGATGTTATTATTTTTGTTGTTGACGGTCGAGTTGGGGTCATGAATCAAGATGCTGATATCGTGAATATATTATTTCGCAGTAATAAAAAGATTATTGTTGCCGCCAACAAAATTGACGATGTGAAATTTATCGATAATATCTATGATTTTTACAACTTGGGAGTTGAAGATATTATTCCAATAAGTGCCCTTCATGGAATTGGTATTGGTGATTTGCTCGATAAGGTTGTTGAATATTTACCAAACAAGATGATCAAGACTTATGAAAATACCACTAACTTTTGTGTTATTGGTCAACCGAATGTCGGTAAATCATCATTAACTAATGCCATCTTAGGTTATGAACGAGTTATAGTTAGTGACGTTCCAGGCACTACTAGAGACGCTATCGATACGCCATTTACCCGAGATGGTGAGAATTACACTGTTATTGATACCGCTGGTATTAGAAAACAAGGTAAGATTTATGAAAATGCCGAAAAATACAGTGTTATTCGGGCGATTAATGCGATAGAACGTTCTGATGTTGTTTTAGTAGTCTTAGATGGCACGAAAGATATTGAAGAGCAAGATAAACGGATTGCTGGATTAGCAGTTGAAGCAAATCGAGCGGTAATATTTGTGGTAAACAAATGGGATGCCGTGGAAAAAGATGATAAAACGATGAATGAGTTTACCGAAAAAATTCGTAATCAATTTTTGTTTTTATCATATGCTCCAGTTGTATTTGTCTCAGCATTAAAAAAACAAAGAATTCATTTGTTGTTTGACAAAATAAAAGAAGTATATGCAAATTATCATCGCCGTGTTCCAACTAATGTTATCAATGATATCATTATGGATGCGACAATTATGAATCAGGCACCAATCTTTAATGGCGATCGCATTAAAATCTATTATGCTACTCAAGTTGAAACTGTTCCACCAACTTTTGTGCTCTTTTGTAATAATCCATCTTTCATGCATTTTTCGTATGAGCGATATTTGGAAAACCAATTGAGAGCAGCAATTGATTTCGAGGGAACACCAATTAGAATTATCCTTCGCAAAAAGGAGTAGATTGAATGGAAAAAGTAACAATCATTGGTGCTGGTAGTTGGGGGAGTGCGTTAGCTCGCATTTTAGGTGATAATAATCACCAAGTACTCCTCTATGATCGTGATGAAGCAACTATCGAAGAAATAAACAAATATCACACCAATATAGCTAAATTACCAGTTGGAAAATTACCAGATTCGGTAAAGGCAACAACTGATATCAAAGAAGCGGTTACCTTTGGTGATGTTTTGGTCTTATCTGTTCCTACGAAAGTAATTCGGGGAGTTATTACAGAAATTAATGAAGTAGTTGATAAACCAAAATTAATTGTCAATGCTAGTAAAGGTATTGAACCAGATACTTATAAACGAGTTTCAGAAATCGTTTATGAAGTTATCGATAATGATAAAATATTGGGCTTTGTTGCTTTAACCGGCCCAAGTCATGGTGAAGAAGTAATTAACCAAATGTTAACGGTGATTGCGGCAGCGAGCACCTCACAAGAAATGGCTGAACGGGTTCAAAAAATGTTCAGCAATTACACTTACTTTAGAGTATATACGGTTAATGATTTAATCGGAGCCGAACTTGGTGGTTCGATTAAGAACGTATTTGCGATGGCAGCTGGGATGCTGTACGGTTTAGGATATGGCGACAACGCTAGAGCGGCTTTAATCACTAGAGGATTAAGTGAGATGAGACGCTTAGCCGTTGCTCTTGGTGCTAAGGAAGAAACCATTTATGGTTTAACTGGCCTTGGTGACCTAGTTGTTACCACCACTTCCTTCCATTCCCGCAATTTCCAAGCCGGAGTAAAAATTGCTCAAGGAAAGAACTTGAAACAAACATTGGCTAGTATGTCGATGGTTGTCGAAGGAGCAAGAACAGCTTTATCTGCTTACCAAGCGGCTAGAAAGCATAATATTTATACACCAATTATTGATGCTGTGTATAATATTATCTATCATCAACAGCCAGTTAAAGAAGCAATTGATGAGCTTATGTTAAAAGCTTTAAAACCAGAAGATTAGTTCCGTTTCGGAACTTTTTTCTTTTAATAAGATTACTCCTTTAATCATATATTTAAAGTGTACAACCATAATTTATGATTGAGGTATTTATATGTCTTTTATCTCCAAACTTCAAAGTAAATATCAATATAATAGTCGGCTCTTGACATCGGTTATTGTAATCATTGTTGTCGGCTTTATTTTTGGTTTTATGGCTAGTGGAGATTTAAAGCATATTACCTTTCAGGTTGATCGAATTTCTAGTAGCCGAGTTAAAATATTTATTAATGCTTTTACGATAAATTACTGGTATCTGTTTGTCAGTTGGATAGCTGGAATGGTTAGTTTTGGACTCATTGTCAATTATTTTATTGCGTTTTTTAAAGGATTTATATGGGGGGTTACTTTTACCCTTTTGATCCGCTCTGAAGCGGTTTTTGGCTTCTTTTCGTTCTTTAAATTGATTTTATTACAAATATTATTTTTATTACCAGCCCTTATTTATGTAACATATCAAGGAGTAAAAATGTCATTAGTTAATTTAGGTATCATTACTATCAAAAATCGCGATTCAGGAAACTATTTTAAGGTTATTTTAGTCAGTTTAATTTTGGTTGTTCTCTATAGTTTTTTCAATAGCCTTTTCACCAATATCATTAGGTAATTGTATTTAAAAAATAGCACCAAATGAGACATTTGTCATACATTATATTGAGGTGAAAAAATGAATATTAATAAGGCATTTAATTTCATTGCGCAAAACAATATCAATCCAGAAGATGTGTTTGCGTTAGTCGACAAGATTAAAGATATGGATTTAACCGATGAAAACAGCATTAGAAAGGTAATTCGTGATGTCTACAAACTGGCTAATAGACCAATTGATAAATATCAAGAAAATCAAATTGTCAGAGATATAATGAAAAATGGAGTAAATGATAATTTGTTTAATATGTTATAATTATAACTGTCATTGACAGTTATTTTTTTATAAAAAAACTACTTTGAAGATTCAAAGTAGTTTAATGTTCATATTACCATTTCTCACGTTTAACGTGAGTTTCAATTTCAGCTTTTGCTAGTTGTTTCATTAACCAAAGTGCATCTTTGGCTTTTTCAAATACGCCAACACATCCGGGGTCTAACTTGATTTCAAGCCCACGGTGGCAAACTTTAATTAATTCATCAGCAGTTTCAATAAGAGTTGCTAATAAAGTATTAGTTTCATCAGCATCATAAATTTTCTTTGCTTGTTCAGGGGTTAACTCATTAAATTTTTCAGCTGGCATACCACATTTAGGGCATTTGTCAGGGGCGTGTTCGCCTTCAATTATTAGATTACATACAGAACATTTAAAAAGTTTCATTTCAATTACCTCCTTGTTATTACATTATAACTTACTAACTATTCTTTGACAATTGATTTGATATTCTTTTGCATTCAATTTACTTTTAAAGCACGGTAAATTGTGGTAGACTATAATAGTGCAAAGGAGTGAAGAAGATGAAAAAGAAAAAGTTCTTTTTTATTTTATCGATATTTATTGTATTAATTGCTTTTACAATTATTGCTTTGCTTTTAAATCGACTTGATATTATTGATTTAGGTACAACAAGAATCCTCCTCATTTGGCATTACATAACGATTTTCTTAACTATTCTCATGTGGATTGTTTTACTCCTTAATCATAATTACAGTTATAGTAAAACATTATGGCTTTTTATTACCTTTTTACTTCCTGGTTGGGGAATTATCCTTTATTTCTTTTTTGCACGAGACTTTAAAACAAAAATATTGGATGAAAAAAGACCAATGCTCGCTAGTAAGGAATATTTGAAATATGAACCTAATTTACCCTTTACATTAGATGATAACTATTTAAATGATATCTTTAGGTTTAGCTTAAATGTAAGCGGAAGATCACTTTATCAAAATAATACGAAGACACAAGTGCTAACAAACGGTGATCAAATGTTTCCCGCTTTAAAGGAAGCTTTGCGTCAAGCTAAAAAATATATTTATATGACCTTTTATATTATTAAGACTGATCAAATGGGACGAGAAGTCTTAGATATTTTAAAAGAAAAGGCTCTGGAAGGTTTAGATGTTCGTTTGATGTATGATTCCTTTGGATCAAATAATTTTCGACTTAGTAGAAAATATATGAAGTCTTTAAAAGCCGCTGGAGTTAAGGTGATTGAATTTGATTGTATTCAAGGCATTAGAGTTATTAATATTTTGAATCGACTCAATTTTAGAAATCATCGAAAAGTTACCGTCATCGATGGTAAGTACGGATTTATTGGGGGTATGAATTTAGCTAATGAGTACAACCATTTAAGCAATAGATTTGGTTTTTGGCGCGACACTCACCTCTTAGTTGAAGGGAAAGGGGTTATTGGTTTAAAAAATATCTTTTTAAAAGATTGGTATTATGCAACCGGAACCTGGCCAGAAACTGAGGAAGAAGTACAGGAAGATATCTATCATCCAGGAGAATTTATGGTAGTGGAATCTGGTCCAGATTATGAAAACATGATTATTAAAGATATCTACTTTAAGATGATTAATAGTGCCAAACGAAGTATCAAGATTCAAACACCTTATTTAATTTTGGAACCAGAAATGTTGCAAGCATTAAAAAATGCTGCAAAATCTGGAGTAATCGTGGAAATAATTGTTCCAGGAAAACCGGATAAAGTTTTCATGAGTTTAGCTACCAAATCATATTATGATGTGTTGCTTGAAACGGGAGTAAGGATTTATGAATATAAAAATGTCTTTATTCATTCCAAAGTAATGATAATTGATGATTATCTTGCATCCGTTGGAACCGTGAACTTTGACCCCCGTAGTTTTAACTTAAACTTTGAAGCTACAGCTATTATTCGTGATAGTAGTGTTGATCAATTGGTTTATGATTTTTATGAAGATCGAAATCGGTCAAATGAAATTTTACTTAATGAGTGGCGCAAACGACCAATTTTTGTTAAAATATTGCAAGGATTTATTAATCTATTTAGTCCTATATTATAAAAATGAAAGTGATGTGATAAAAATGATGACTAAACAAGACGCAAGACGAATTTTAGAGACTGCTCTTGCTACTGGTGGAGATTTTGCTGAAGTCTTTATGGAGACTACCATAAGCAACGTCCTTGAAATAACTTCTCGCGAAGTTACCAAAGCCTTAACGCAAGTTATTAGCGGTGTATCAGTTCGTATTATTAAAGATTTTAAAGAAGTATTTGGTTATACTAATGATAAGAGCATTGCTAGTATTGAAAAGTTAGCTGCTGAGCTAGCTAGTAGTTTTGACGGTAGTAAAACAACTGATGTAGCACCATTTAAAGAAACACTTTATGAAAACCGTCATCCAGTTAAGGTAGAACCTTCTACCGAAAAGAATGAAAATAAAGTTAACATTTTGATGAAAATGAATGAAGGTGCCCTTGAGTACTCAAAAGAAATTGTTCAATCAGTAGCAATCTTAACTGATAAGACTCAAGACATCTTAGTCTTTGCTTCTGATGGCACATGGGCAACCGATCGCCGAGTTAATACTCGTGCATTGATTAATGTTGTTGCTTCCGATGGTAAGGTTATGCAAACTGCTAGTGACAACTATGGTTTCAACCAAGGTATGGAAATGTTTGATAATTTTGATTCATACAAGTTTGGTGAAGAAACAGCAAAGGTTGCGGTAACGATGCTCCACGCTGATGAAATGGTTGGTCAAGAGTTACCAGTTATCATTCATAATGCCTTTGGCGGGGTAATCCTCCATGAGGCTTGTGGACACTCTTTAGAAGCAACTTCAGTAGCTAAAGGTTTATCAGTTTTCACTGGTAAAATTGGTGAGAAAATAGCTAGTGACATCGTAACAGCCGTTGATGATGGAACAATCGATAACGCTTGGGGTTCATTAAATGTTGATGATGAAGGAACTCCAACCCAAAGAAATGTCTTAATTGAAAATGGTATCTTAAAATCTTATATGGTTGATAAGAGAAATGGTAAGAAGATGAATGCCGCTATTACAGGTAGTGCTCGTCGTCAATCATATAAATTCTCACCTACTTCAAGAATGACAAATACATTCTTTATTAACGGCAACGCTACTTTTGAAGAAATTATTAAAAATACTGAATATGGTTTCTTCGCGAAGAAGATGGGTGGCGGTAGTGTTAACCCTTCTACTGGAGAATTTAATTTTGCGGTTAATGAAGGTTATATGGTCGAAAACGGAAAAATTACCAAACCAGTTCGTGGTGCAACCCTTGTTGGTTCAGGAAAAGATGTCTTAAAACGCATTGATATGATTGCAGATAACTTAAGTTTTGGTCATGGTATGTGTGGATCAGTCAGTGGATCACTTCCAGTTAACGTCGGCCAACCAACTATTAGAGTATCAATGATGACTGTTGGCGGAAAGGGAGGCAAGTAATAATGGATTATCAAAGCATTATAGAAAAAGGTTTGAAATTAGGAATCACTGAAATTGAATTATATGTACGCAATGCCCGCGGAATGGTCATCAAATTATTCCATGGTGAAGTTGAATCAAGTCAAATTTCCAATGATGGTGGCATCTCAATTCGCGGTCTATACAACGGACAAATTGGCTATGCTATGAGCGAAGATTTTAGTGAAGAAGCAATTGATTATGCCCTTAAGAAATTAATTGACAATGCTCAAACTACTAACGCAAAAGAAATTGATATAATTTTTGAAGGTGTTGAAGAATACCCTGTCGTTAGTAATGAAAGAGCCAATTATGATGATTACTCAACTCCAGAAAAAGTTGAATTATTAAAAAATCTTGAGAAATCATTGCTAAATGCTGATCCTAAAATTAGAGATGTAGGTTATTGTCAATATTCAGAAAGAGAAGTTGATGTAAAAATCATTAACTCTAAAGGTTTAAACTTAAGTGATTCTTATTCATATATTCATTTGTTTTCTGGTGTAGTAGCAGCAGAACAAGACGAGACCGCTGCTGGCTATTCTTATGATATAAAAACAAAATTTAAGGATCTTGAAACTGAACGAATCATTAAAGAAGCTACCGAAGATGCTCTTGGTGAACTTGGCGGTAAACCAATCCCATCAGGAGTTTATCCAGTAGTTTTAAGAAATGATGTTTTTAGCGAGATTTTAGAAGCATTCTCAAGTGTTTTTTCTGGTGAAAGTGCCATGCGCAATATGACCCAATTAAAAGATCGTCTTGGTGAAAAAGTATTTGGTGACAACATTAATATTGTTGACAATCCTTTCTATGAAGAATCATTAATTAAACGTAGTTTTGATGATGAAGGATATCCATGTGAAGAAACAACTCTAGTGGAAAATGGTGTTTTCAAGAGTTTCTTACATAACTTAAAAACAGCACGTTATCATCAAACAAAATCTACTGGTAATGGTTTTAAAGCTGGTTTAACTTCTCCGATTGGTGTTAGCCCAACTAACCTTTATCTTAAACCAGGAAATCAAAGTTTAGATGAGATGATCGCAGGTGTTGAAAAAGGTCTCTTTATCACTAAATGTGCTGGACTCCACTCAGGATTGAATCCTATTTCAGGAGCATTTAACTTACAAGCAACGGGCTACTTAATTGAAAATGGCAAAAAGACACAACCAGTTACTTTAATCGTTGTTTCTGGAAACTTCTTCGAAATGCTTAATGAAGTTGAAATAGTAGGAAATGACTTAATAAAGAATCTTATGGGTGTTGGAGCCCCTAGTATTAAAGTTAAATCATTAATGGTATCTGGCAAATAAATATTTTAAATAAACACAAAGTAAAAAAGATGGTTAGAAACCATCTTTTTTACATAAAAGGGATTAAGTAAGAAGAATAAAGTTAAAAAAATCATCAATATTCATAATCCTGACCCCATCGATTGTTTGATTTGGAGAAACGATAATCATTTCTGATTCATTTATCCATTTTAGAATTCTTTTAGCATCAGGTGTCACTATTACTATTTTTTTCGCCTCGGTTTTAAGTTTCAAGAAAGGAACTACTTCACGCAAATAACGATGATGTCTATATGGTTTTCCTATATATTCCCCACCCCCAAAGTGCATTTCCCATGTTACTGGGTTATTAATCGTTATTTCTGAATTCTTTTCTATTGAAACGATTTTTAGAGCATACACTTCGTTATTGATTGTTAAAGTAAAATCGTAGCTCTTTGAATTACTTAACTGAATATCCGAGTTATTGGCATCTAGTTTTTCAGAAATCATCTGGAAGATTTTCTGCTTGCGAATATGGGGTTTAAGATTATTGTATATTGTATATATAATTAATAAGGTTACAATAATAAAAATAGGTATTAAGATTTCGTACAAAAAAATCCTCCTTTATTTTTACTACATAACCTGATTAAGTACATAAATTTTATCACATATCTTTTCTAAATGCAAGCAAAAAATAAAATAAATTGGTTAAAAATCGATAAATTCAGGTTATGTTAGTCATCTAAGTTTAATTACTTTACTAGATATAGTTATTTTGTTATAATAAATGAGTCGGGGAGCTGCAATTATGCGGCTGAGAGGTTTTCAAGAACGACCCGTTGAACCTGTTGGGTAATGCCATCGTAGGGAACGAAAGTTCTCTTTTCAAAATCAGAAAAGAGGTGATAATATGCGAAATGAAAAATTGCTAAATTTTACTGAAGTAGGGGTATTAAGTTCAATTGGAATTATTTTAGACTATCTTTCATCACTTTTTGGCGTTGCATGGCCAAATGGCGGAAGTATCGGTGTTGCAATGGTAGCAATTTTAATTATGGCATATCGAAGAGGACTATTATACGGTCTCCTCACAGGTTTAATCATTGGTCTCTTGCAAATCCTTTATGCTGGTGAGGGATTTTTAAATATTTTTCAAGCATTCTTCGACTATTATGGCGCTTATGCAATTGTAGGAGTAGCTGGAATTATCTATCCACTATCAAAACGCAAGTATAAGATTGCGACAATCATCATTGGTACTTTTATAGGCTGTCTATTGCGTTTTATCTTACACACCATTGGTGGCGTAGTATTTTGGAAGGTTGATTGGATCGGTTCGATTCTATATAATGGTAGTTATATGTTACCATCATTTATTTTGACAACCGTTGTAATGATCCTCATTTTTACCATTCAACCACAACTACTAATTCCAGACTTTAAAGAAGAATAGGTTGCCTTATTTTGAGTAAACAGTCACTAAGATTGTTTACTCATTTTTAATTTGGGATACATATATTTTATCATATTTTTGATTTTTAAGTGTTTAATTTATGAATAACCTCAAGTATTTAATAATTATTTTAAATGTTTATTCACATTTATCGACTTTTTCATAAACTATATTGAATAGGAAGGGAAAATGTGATGCTCGTTATTATCGGAAAAGTTGATGAAAGAATGTTAAAGTTTGTTAAAAGGATCAATGGGAAAATGTTAATCACTGACAAAGCTTGCGACTTTAGTAAGATCAAAGAGCCAGTAGTAGTTATTATTCCCTTTGAGAAAGTGTTGGAAAATGGTTTTGTCAGTAATACGAGAATATTTTTTGATGAAATATTCATATCGCTAAATGTTGTTCAAGTTGTAACCCCCAATATCAATAATAAAATCATTAATACTTGTAGCTATTTTAAGGTGCCCCTAATTAGGCTAGATGCTTATCTTGGATGTTGATTACTTTTTTTGATAATATTTTTACATTAAAATGTTATACTAATGGTAGAATAATATGAGGTGATATTATGTTCCTTAGTCAAATTGGCAATTTTATCAAAGATGTACTATTTTATTTACAAGTTATCCTAATTATTTACTTACTGTATACTGAAATTAGTAAGAGTACCCGTAAGATTAATAAAACACCATCTTTTATTGCTTTATTAGTCTTATTATTGATCACAACATTGGAACCAGCCATTAGAGGTATTATTAACTTGGGATTTGACCCCTTAAATCTTGATTGGTATTTAAATCTTTTAATAATTATTGGAATACCACTTTATGTTGTTTTAGCTTTAACAAGAAAGAAGAGGCGTTAATTAGAAAGCAATAGCTGGAGAGCGTAGGCTTTCTTTTTTCATGCTCTCTATTATTACTTCCTAACACTTTTTCTCGCTTTTATGGTAAAATACATATAATAATAACTAGTGGAGGATAAAAAATGAGTGGTAATGATTTGGAAGAACTAATGCTTGAAGCTGATCAATTAGCAGAAAAGCAAGAATTTGATCGTGCTGAAGAACTCTATCTTGAAGCTGCTAACAAAGGGGAAATAATTGCTTTTATAAAAGTTGGAGATTTGCATACAAAAAGAGGCTATCTTCGAGTTGCCAAGAAGTATTATGAACGAGCTTATCAAGTTAATCCTTACGACCCCAAAATAATTAATGAGTTGAAAAAACGAGGGTTTACTGATTTTGATTTGGATTCGTTAATTAAAACAAAGAAGATGTCCCGTTCTAAAAATAACAAGTATAATCAGCTAAACAACAAAAAGTTAATGAGAAAAAATTGTTTCTCAAGTGATATCGAAGCTTGTGCTCATACTTTATGGCTCGTTACGCGTTTATTAGCTGTTATAATGATTATCCCTTCTTTTATCTTATTGTTTACATCGATTGAACAAAAGGTTGAAATTTTCATTTATGCCATATTAGGAGCAGTGACAACCGTTATTGGCGGTTGGGTGGCTAAAACTTTAATTATCGGCTTTGGCGTAATTGTACGCAACAATGAAAATCAAATCAATGAACGTGAACAAAATGAAAAATAGTCAAAAAAAAGATAACAATCTTTTTTTGAAAGTAATCACAACAATTAATGGAGTTTTATTAATTGGGATTGGTTTATATATTGTCATAAAATCAATCCAAAATAAAAATTATTTATTAGTTATATTTGGCATTGTTCCTATTATTATAGGAATCATAATAATAGGATATTCCTTTATAGTTTTAAGTGAGGCTAATAAATCTAGTGTTAGAACCTGTGATTCAGGCACTATCTTAAAAATCTCTCATCCATCCTTATTTAAAATTCGTGGTTTTATGATTGATCATATGATTGAATATTATGAGATGAAGAAAGAGACTCTATATATTGATTCAAAAGCCCGTCGTTTGGTTATTAAAGTTGAGCCAAACGAATACATGGTTGTATCATTTAACGATATTGATAGTTGCAATCTAGAAGTCAATAATGTAGATATTAACTGTTTGAATATAAGGCTAACCATCAAAGGATTACATTTTGAAAAAACATTTGAATTAATTAAAAAATCCATTAAGATTACTAGCAACAAATATCTTCAAAAAATAAAAGAGGGAGAACTTATTAAAAGCATTCTTTCAAATAATTCTCCTTCATAGAGGAGGTACTTGATTAATTTTCAAGTACCTTTCTTTTGGAAAGTTTGTAATATATTTGATAAAAATCAAAAAATATTGTAAAATATGATATATTAAAGAGGTGAAATGATGCCTACAAAAGATGAACTACTAGCTCGTGCTAAATTAATCCGCAACTTTTCGATCATAGCGCATATTGATCATGGTAAAAGTACTCTTGCTGATCGCATCCTAGAAAAGACCGGAAGTATCGAGCGCCGTGAAATGAAAAGTC
>FZPS01000229.1_pt119 | contig 27291 bp, 28 predicted proteins | sample 1817821 | NCBI WGS metagenome assembly FZPS01 (sample SAMEA104158645, study PRJEB21678) | metagenome | place: Germany | collected 2015-04-21
CCCCTTTTCAAGGTGGCGAATCGCTTTCAGCGGAATGTAGGGCTCAGCAACCTGGCGCATTGAGATCGCGGATTGCACTCGGGTCGTAACGCCCTCCTGCTCCAAGAAATCCTGCAGGGCCAGAGCATTCATCACGGTTCCGAGCATTCCCATGTAGTCCGCGCGAGCGCGATCAAGTCCGTGCTGGGAGAGTTCGGCACCGCGGAAGAAGTTACCTCCACCAACAACCACCGCGACCTGGACGCCTTCACGTACGGCTGCTGCGATTTGGGCTGCTATGCCTGAAACCACCGCGGGGTCGAGTCCAATGGCACCGCCTCCAAATACTTCACCGGAAAGTTTTAGTAGAACGCGCCTTGGTTGGCCGGGGTTTTCAGTCATTAACGTTGCCTTCCAACTACTGGTCTTCTAAACCAGATCAGTTTCCTTGTGTTACCTCGACCTTAGAGGCTCTATGCGCACCTGATGAGGTGGAACCTACCTGGTCGGACTTATGTATTAGTTTAGCGTGAGTTGACGTGTGGCCCCGCCCTTGTGAAAAGGACGGGGCCACACAGTCAGGTTTAGTTAGGCTCCAACCTGGAAACGAACGAACTTCGTTACCTCAGCGTTTTCAGCCTTGAGTACTTCACCAACGGTCTTGGACGGATCGCGAGCGAAGTCCTGGTCAACCAGGCAGTTCTCGGAGTAGAACGCGTTCATGCGTCCCTCAACGATCTTCGGAACGATGTGCTCCGGCTTGCCCTCAGACAGGGTCAGCTTCGTGAGGGTTGCGCGCTCCTTCTCAAGTTCCTCAGTAGGAACGGAGTCACGGTCAAGGTATGCCGGGGAGAACGCAGCAACGTGCATTGCAACGTCGTGTGCGAGGCCAGCTCCGGCCTCGTTGGTTGCAACGAGGACACCGACCTGTGCGGGCAGGTCAGCGGAAGTCTGGTGCAGGTAGAGCTCGACGTTGTCGCCCTCAACGCGGGCAACGTTTCCGATCTCGATCTTCTCGCCAATGACTGCGCCCATGTTGTTCACGAGGTCCTGAACGGTCTCGTCACCAGCGGGAGCGGCAAGAAGTTCCTCAACAGTTTCAGCCTTGGAAGCGATAGCTGCTTCGAGGACCTGGTTTGCGAATTCGATGAACTTCTCGTTCTTTGCGACGAAGTCGGTCTCAGCGTTGGCTTCAACCATTACGCCAACCTTGGAGTCGACAACCTTGCCGGCAACCAGGCCAGCTGATGCGGTGCGACCCTCACGCTTGGACAGAGACTTCAGGCCGGAAAGGCGGATGATTTCTAGCGCCTTCTCCTTATCGCCGTCAGCCTCGTCGAGTGCCTTCTTAACATCCATCATGCCGGCGCCGGTCTGCTCGCGCAGAGCCTTAACGTCAGCGGCTGTGTAGTTCGCCATGTGTACCTTCTTTCAAAGAGTTGGTGAACAGGTTAAGCCTGCTCGGCTTCTTCGGCCTTTTCCTTGGGTTCTTCAGCCTTGTCGGCTTCCTTAGGCTCTTCAGCCTTCTCAGCGGGCTCTTCCGCCTTAGCGGCTTCCTGCTTTTCCTCAGCCGGCTTTTCAGCAGCTTCGCCCTCAGCGTTTTCGAGGAGCTCGCGCTCCCACTCTGCCATCGGCTCAGCCGCAGCGGCTTCCTCGTTGCCTGAACGCTGACGACGCTCAGAGCGGGCCAGAAGGCCTGCTGCGCAAGCATCAGCGATGACGCGGGTTAGAAGTGCGACAGCGCGGATGGCGTCGTCGTTGCCCGGAATGCCGTAGTCAACTTCGTCCGGGTCACAGTTGGTGTCCAGGATGGCAACAACTGGGATGTTTAGCTTCTTCGCCTCAGCAATTGCGAGGTGTTCCTTCTTCGTGTCAACAATCCACACGGCTGACGGAAGCTTAGCCATGTCGCGAATACCGCCAAGCGAACGCTCGAGCTTGTTCTTTTCGCGTTCCATCATCAGCAGTTCCTTCTTGGTGCGGCCAGAGCCAGCCACGTCCTCGAAGTCAATCTGCTCAAGTTCCTTCATGCGCTGCAGACGCTTGGAAACGGTGGAGAAGTTGGTCAGCATGCCACCGAGCCAACGGTGGTTAACGAAGGGCATGCCGACGCGCTGGGCCTGCTCCTCGATTGCTTCCTGAGCCTGCTTCTTCGTACCAATGAACAGGATGTTGCCGCCGTGCGCGACCATTTCCTTCACGAAGTCGTACGCCTTGTCGATGTCTTCGATGGTCTGCTGCAGGTCGATAATGTAGATGCCGTTGCGCTCGGTCAAAATGAAGCGCTTCATCTTCGGATTCCAGCGACGGGTCTGGTGTCCGAAGTGAACACCGCTTTCCAGTAGCTGGCGCATGGTCACAACTGCCATGTTTTCAAGTCCCTTCGGTGCCTAAGCACCAAATAAGGAGTAGGCCGCTCCCCCGCGCTTTTCGCTACGCGGTTTGCGTCTACTCAGGTTTCAGTTCTTTGCCTTTCGGCCCTAGCGCCCGGGCGTCAACACCCCGCAGGTTTACCCTGAGGGACTGTCGCTGACGATCCCCACTTTCGCGGTATCGGGCGCGCGTTAGTCACCTGCGCAAGGCAGGTGCCGGGTTGATTCTAGCTAAAAACTTCGCGGTTTGGTACTTCGAGCCCCAGTTTGCCTGCTTGTTGTTTCACGCATCACAGTGCCGATTCCACAGCCCACTTTCGTATTCCATCTCCACAGCCCATTCTGGTCGTTTTCTTCGATTTTCGAGGGCGTGGCTAGCTTTCCAGTATGAACTTCCGAAAACGATTTGCGCGGCTACTCCTAGTTTCGGCGCTACTACTTGCTCCGACCGTGGGGCCTCCCCCGACGGTGGGGCCTCCCCAGACAGTGGGGCCTCCCCCGACGGTGTGGCCTACCCCGACGGTGGGGCCTACCCAGATGTTAGGGTTTCCCCCTACGTTGGGTGCTGTTCTAATGGTTGGTGACCAGTCGCGTTGGGCCGCTTCTCTGCAGACGTCGAATGTACCTGTGGTGAAGCTGTTGGCGAAGAGACCACTGGTAACTGTAGGTCCTGCGCCGGCGCACGCGGATTCGGAAGTCTGGATGCCTCCGGTTGATTTCCCGGTGAGGGTGGGCCGCCGTTTTGACCCGCCCGAGTTCCGTTGGCTTTCTGGCCACCGCGGTGTGGATGTGTGTCCAGGTGTGGGAACGCAGATTCGCAGTCCCCGTGCAGGTGTTGTGGTTTATGCGGGCAAGCTCGCTGACAGAAACGTTGTGTCGGTGCGCCACAGCGATGGTCTGAGTTCTACGTTTGAACCTGTTGCCCCGGCGGTCAAACGCGGCGCAAATATCCCGGCTGGCACTGTTGTCGGCACGCTCGAAGAGGGGCACGACAACGATTGTCTGCACTGGGGCGTCAAAGTGAACCGCGATCTGTATTTGAATCCGCTTGGGCTTCTGCTAGGAAATCCGGTGCTCAAGCCCTGGGATGCGCCTGCCTCATGATCGCACTCAACCTGCCCGCATCGACGTGCGTGTAGCGCTGCGTAGTTTGTAGAGAAGAATGCCCGAGCAGATCCTGGACTGCGCGTAAGTCAGCCCCGCCCTCGAGCATGTGGGTCGCCGCCGAATGACGCAACCCGTGCGGTGAAATGACGGGGATGCCCGCGAGCGCGCACGCCCGTTCCAGCCTTTCGCGCACAGTGCGCTGGTCGATTCGCGCGCCGCGAACACCTACAAATAGGGCTTGTCCTGATTTTTCATTTACGAGGGCGGGTCTGCCTTGCTCGACCCAGATTCGCAGGGCGTCGTGGGCGGGCAGGCCGTAAGGAACGATGCGTTCCTTGCTACCTTTTCCAAGTACGCGGATGGTGCGGTCAGGGGCGTTGAGGTGGGATAGGTTTAGGCCGACGAGTTCGCCGACTCGGATGCCGCAGGAGTAAATGAGCTCCGTGGTGGCGAGGTCCCGAATATCGGCTGGGTCGCCCTCAGCTACTTTTGCTTGGAGGAAGTCGAAAAGGTTCGTGACCTGTTCCCTGCTGAGGATTTGCGGCAGGGTTTGGTCAACGGACGCAGCTTTGAGTTTTAGGGTCGGGTCGACGTCTGTGATGCCTTCGCGTTTCATCCACTGGCCGAACAGGCGCGCGCTTGCAACGTAGCGGGCGATGGAAGAACGGACGTCTCCTTCGCGTGCGCGGGAGGCGACCCAGGCGCGAAATGCTCGCGCGGTGAGGTCGCGGGAATCAAAACGCGCCTCCCCCAGCATGAACTGGAGTGCGGAATCGATGTCTGAGACGTACGCGCGAACCGAGTGGGGCGACATTCCACGACTGTGCGTTAAGTACCGTTCCCAGCGTGCAAGGATTCCTTGCGCTGAGTCGTGGAGCTGCATTGATTCCCCCAATCGTCTCGATCTGCTGGTTTGCCTAGCCCGGCTGAAATCGTTCACGCCGCTTCGACAACTCGATAATGCTGCGAGCAACAGATTACGTAGTCGCGTGTGAACGCAGACCAAACGAACACGCTTGCAACCAGACCTAACGAACACGCGCGTACGTAGATCCTAACGAACGCGCTTGTACGCAGACCTAGCGAACGCGTTTGAACTCGTCAGCCTGGCATTCGACGTATCCCTTCAGAATCAGTGTAGCCAACGCGGCTTCGGCCTCTGCTTTGCCAAGGCCGGCAACACGCGCAATCGAGTCGACCGCCGCAAATCCGCGAGCCGGCATCGCGTCATATACGCGAACGAGTTCTGCGGGTAGCCCCTTGTTTTCTTCCTTTGGTAGCTCAAACAGTGCGTCCCCTATTCCGGATGATAGTTCGAGGACGTCCTCGCTGGATGTAACGAGCGTGACGCCCTGTCGGATCATTTGGTGGCAACCGCGGGACATGTGCGAGGTTACGGGCCCGGGGAATGCTCCGACGGGACGGTTTAGTTCGCGAGCGTGTCTGATCGTTGCCAATGCGCCTGAACGTGGCGACGCCTCGACCACGACACTTGCATCCGCGAGCGCGGCGATTAGGCGGTTGCGGCTCAAGAACCTCCATCTAGCGGGTCGCCATGACGGAGGTGACTCGGCAATTATTGCGCCGGATTCCAGAATCTGGTCGAACAGATCGATGTGGGATTTTGGATAGAGGTTTGAGACCCCTCCGGCCATAACTGCGACCGTGTGTCCGGCGGCTAGTGCGCCCTTGTGTGCGGCGGCGTCAATGCCGAAGGCACCACCCGAAATAATTGAGATCCCGCGTTGAGCCAGTTCAAATGCAACGTCCCTAGCTAGGTTGTTGCCCGCGTTGCTCGACGCCCGCGCCCCCACAATTGCAACGCTCGGCGCTTGTTTTAGTTGTCCCCGCACCCAAAGTGCGGCTGGCGCGCCCTCGTTCAAATCGTCGAGTTTGGTCGGCCAATCGGGGTGCTCCGGATATAGGACGTGGCCGTTCACGGCCTCAAGTTGGGCGAGGTCCCGCTGCACATCGAGCTCCTGCACCCTGGGGATCCACCTGTTTAGCGCCTGTGTCCACGGCCGCACCCGCCCATCGGAATCGTGAGTCAAGTTTCGGGGCAGTTTGGCGGGGTTTGGCTGTGAAAGTAGCCATTCGAGGGCGAGGGCGCTGCCCATACTCTTCCGGAGCAGGCCGGCGGCTTCATCGCCGGGTTCAACGATGGCGCTCCAAGCGCAGGCCACTTCTAGGGGTGAGTCAAGATTAGGGTGCTCCATAGCGAACTCCGTTGCGAAACTGTAGGGCTTTGGTTAGTTCTGGCAGTCCGGCGCGGTCTTTGCCACGCAGATCTGCGATGGTGAGTGCAAGTCGGAGTACGCGGTCAGCTCCGCGCAAACTGAGCGCACCTTCAGCCACCGCGTTTTCGATGCCGCTGTGCACGCTTTGTTCGAAGCCGGCTTCTTCAGACCGCAACGCCCGCGAAGGGGTCTGCGCGTTCAGTGACCACGGCATTTTCCGCCAGCGCTTGTTGGCGCGTTTGCGCGCCTGCGTGACTATTTCGAGGGCGGCGCTGGACGTGTATCGAGCTGGTTCGGCAAGCTCAGCTGCGGACGGAGTCATCATCGGCACGTGCAGGTCAACCCGATCAAGGAGCGGCCCGGACAGCCGGTTCATGTACCTGCGCTGCTGGATTGAAGAACACGTGCACGCCTTGCGTCGACTCAGCGCGTGTCCGCACGGACACGGATTCGTTGCCAGGACCAGTTGGAATCGAGCAGGATACTGCACGGTTTGGCGCGACCTGTGAATATTAACGAGGCCGGATTCCAAGGGTTGTCGTAAGGCGTCCAGCACAGTGGGTGCAAACTCTGCAGCTTCATCGAGGACGAGGACGCCAGCGTGAGCCCGCGAAATTGCTCCGGGACGCGGTATGCCAACTCCCCCGCCGATGATTGCCGCCATTGTGGCTGAATGGTGCGGAGATTCTATGGGCGGGGTTCGCATGAGCCCGTTTGCCGGATCGAATGTGCCGCAGATCGAGTGGATCGCGGTAACCTCGATGGCTTCATCATCTTCTAGGGGCGGAAGAATGGTGGGAAGCCTTTGCGCAAGCATCGTCTTACCGGCTCCGGGTTCACCAACCATGAGCATGTGGTGACCACCAGCCGCGGCGACCAGGAGGCCCTCCGTTGCAAAAGCCTGGCCGCGAACATCCGCCAGATCCGGAGGCGTCGAACCGGTCGAACCCGTCGGGCCTCTCACACCCGTCAAACCGCTCGAGACCTTCAAACCCGACGCCCCACCGGATCCAATGTGCCCACGAAAACTGAGGTCATGCCCAGCCTCGCCCTCGTTTATTCGAAGAACGGGCGGAAGTTGCGGTAGTCCTTCCAATAGGCGCCCGCCGAAGTGCGTGACAAGGTCGCGTAGGTGACTGAACCCGAGGACCTCGACGCCGGGTAGTAGCTGTGCTTCGGCGAGTGATTCTTCGGCGACGACGACTCGCTTGAGGCCTTCGCGGCGAACTCCGATGACGGCCGGCAAGATTCCGCGGATCGGTCGCAGTGATCCATCCAGGCCTAGTTCGGCCATGAAGACGGTCCCATCAACAGAACCGGCAGACAGCACCCTTCGTGCGGTCAGCAGGCCGACTGCGATTGCCAGGTCGAATGCTGACCCCATTTTCGGAATTCCTGCGGGCGACAGGTTGATTGTTACGCGGTGTTCGAACCAGTCAATTCCGCAAGATTGCAGGGCGGCTCGAACGCGATCGCGAGATTCTCGCACCGATGCGTCTGGCATTCCTACCAGGTTGAAAGAAACTAGGCCGGGCCCAACGTGGGTTTCAACCGCGATGACGTGTGCGGAAATCCCAGTTAGAGCAACGGCGTGTGTGCGCACGAGGATTGGTTTCATATCAGGCTCCGCCTGTGCTCGATGTGCGCGAGCCCGCCATTAATTTCCACGACGACCGCGTCGATGTAGACGGACTGGTAACTGCCAGATTCGACAAGCCACGTGGCAGCCCCGCGACGGATACGGTCCATTTTCCGTTCCGTGATTGACTCCCACGCTGACCCCGCGGAATCCGACTTTCGCGTCTTGACTTCTACAAACACGACGCCGCGTTTCGGATCGCGTGCAACTATGTCTATTTCTGCGCCTTTGCGCCGATAGTTGCGATCGATGATCTGCCACCCCTGGTCCTGCAGGAACGCGGTGGCGAGTTCCTCCCCGATCTGTCCCAACCGGTGTTTCGTAGCCATTCGTGACCTCCTTGAGCCACATTCTTGCCACCAAAAAAGCCTGCCTCACGCGATCGTTTGGCAGGCTGTGGATATCAAGTTATGAGGGCGGGCTGGGGAAACTCCGCGCCCGGCCCCCTACATATTCGGCAACTCCAACTCAGACTTGGAAAGTTCCTCGATGTTGATGTCCTTAAACGTCATGATGCGCACAGACTTCACGAAGCGCGACGACCTGTAGATGTCCCACACCCACGCGTCCTGTAGGCGCAGTTCGAAAAAGACGTCATTGCCTACGGGGTGCACCTGCACGTCAACCTGGTTGCACAGGTAGAAGCGTCGTTCGGTCTCAACCACGTAGGAAAACAGGTTGATGACGTCGCGGTATTCGCGGAACAGGTCTAGTTCAAGGTCGTTTTCGTAACCTTCAATATCAGGATTCACAGATCCATCATGCCTTCTTAGTAGGGTCATTAGCCAACTGGGGCAAAAGTCGCCAGGTCTGTCGATGATACGCGCTGATTCCTAACTCTGCCAAGGCTTTCCGATGAGCGGCCGACGCGTACCCCTTATTTGAAGCCCAACCGTAGCCCGGGTCAGGCAAACTAGCCATCAAATGATCGCGAGTCACTTTCGCTACGATTGACGCCGCTGACACCACCGAGCAAGTCGCGTCCGCCTTCACTTTCGTCGTCACCCGCGGAGATCCCACCTCCACAAACGTGTCGTCGTCAGCATTATCCAAACTGAGTAAATCCGGCTTCGGAGTGAGCCAATCATGAGTTCCATCCAACAGCACGACGTCCACAGCAGCGCCCTCCAAAATCAACATTTGAAGCGCCCGTAAACCCGCCCGACGCAACGCGCCCGTGATGCCAAGTTCGTCAACTTCCGCTGCCGACGCCATCCCCACCGCGCACGGCCACGCCCATTTCGCGGCCGCGGAAACCAGTTCTTCCCGCGCGTGGGCGGACAGATATTTTGAATCCGCGAGGGCGTGGCTGGGTTCGGTTCCAGGTGAAACGCACGCTCCGACGGCGACGGGCCCCGCGAGGGCGCCACGACCGACCTCGTCCATTCCAACGACGGTGCCGAACTTGGCTAGGTCGCGCTCTAGTTTGGTTGTGGATACGGGGTGCAAAGTGGGCTCCGGTTAGGTTCGTGGCGGGATAATTGGCATTACTCTGTTGATTTTAGTCCTGGTCAGTAGCGATCAGATGCTGCTGTGCACTGGCCGGCAGTGAGGTCGGGCCGGTGCGCGATCACTCGGCTTGGCGGGAACCTCGGCGCACGATCACTCGGCTTGGCGGGAACCTCGGCGCACGATTACTCGCTTTTGTCGAAAGGTCTGCGTCCAATCATTGAGCTTGGTCCAAAGGTCTGCGCGATCATTCGACTTTGTCGAAGGGTCCGTTTGACGTTGGATTTCCCCAGTGATCGATGGGCCAGGTGATCCAGAAAACCTTGCCGACCACGTCTTTGACGGCGACGAACTCGGATTCTGGGCCGCCGATGTGTGCGCGCGAATCTGCGGAATGGTTGCGGTTATCTCCCATCACCCACAGGTGCCCGTCGGGAGCTGTCACGTCGAAGGGAATCGTCGTGTTGTCGGAATAGGGTGCTAGGTACGGCTCGTTGATGCTGGTTCCGTTGACCTGGAGGCGGCCTTCAGGATCGCAGCAGGACACGTGATCCCCGCCGACTCCGATCACACGTTTCACCAGGTGCTGTTCACCAGAAGCTGGTCGCAACCCGGTGAAGGTCAAAACGTTGTCAGCAACCTTGTCGAACCCCTGCTTTTCAGGGGCGGGTGGAAGCCAACCTTCAGTGTCTTTGAAAACGACAACGTCGCCTCTTTCAATTCCACCTAGCCACGGAGTCAACCTGGATACCACGACGTTATCGCCGACTTGGAGTGTGTCCTCCATCGAACTGGACGGAATCCAAAACGCCTGCATTAGGAAGGCTCTGACAAATGAGGACAGGACCAGCGCCAAAACAATAATCAGGCCCCATTCAAACACGCGACTGCGCATCGTGGGCCGGTCACTACTGGAGAAGAACTTCGCGGTCCCCTGGTCAGTTTCTGGAGCAACATGTCGCGGTTGGTGTGCACGGCGTGCAAGGGTCACCTCGCGCCTGGGCTTGCTACGTCTGCCCAGGAAAGCCGGATGTGGGTAGGTCTTTGACATTGCGCTCCTGTTCCTACCCCATTTTAAATGCAAACATGTGCAAAGGCTGAATGAGGTCAGAAGGTGAGTGGGCCAGCAGCTGAACGAGGCCGGAAGGCGAATGAGGCCGGATACAAAACATGCCCCGGACTTGCCGGGGCATGTTAAGAGTTTGCTTAGTTGTCGCGCTTCTCGCGGACCTTTGCGGACTTGCCGTGACGGTCGCGCAGGTAGTAGAGCTTCGCGCGGCGAACACGACCGCGGGTTACGACCTCGATCGAGTCAATCGTCGGGGCGTGAAGCGGGAACGTACGCTCGACACCAACACCGAAGGAAACCTTACGGACGGTGAAGGTTTCGCGCACGCCCTCACCCTGACGGCGAATGACGATGCCCTGGAAAACCTGGATACGGGTGCGGTTACCTTCCGTAACCTTCACGTTCACCTTAACGGTGTCGCCGGCCCTGAAATCCGGGAGGTCGTCGCGCAACAGGGCTGCGTCGACTGCATCAAGCTTCTGCATTTTATTCTCCTGAACAGCACTGCCGCAGGTCAGAACCGTTGCATAAAGCGGCTAAAAACCGCTGACAACTTCATTGGAGTACGGCGTAGGTGTCCCCCTGCGGCAGGTTGCACCACCGTTTCCAACCGCTCCATTGTGCCACAACGACCAACCAAGGTCGAGGTCGAGGCCCAGCCAGCGGCACCTAAAGTTACGAAACTCACGCCGGCGGCCGCGATACCGTCGGCGGTCAGACCGCTCGCGCTGGCGCTCGACACTCAAGAATCGTGCGCTACCGATAAGAACGTGCGCTACCGACAGCGCCTACCTGCAGGAACGAAATCGGCGAAGCTAGCCAAGACCAGTCAAGTTAACACCCAGTCAATGCGCAATCCTTAGAGGTTGCGCACCATAACTACGTCCTCGTTTTCGATTCCGGCGACCATGAACGTGCGCCGCCCGATCGTTTGCCACCCGTGTCGGCGGTAGAACTTGCGTGCCCGCTTGTTGCCAGCGTTGGTGCCGAGCACCATTTGGGTACCGAAGGCGTGCGGTCGCGCATCGTCGATTGCGGCTTCGAAAATCGCGCCTGAAAGCCCTGACCCGCGCCACTGTGGAAGCGTGTAAATCTTCGAGAAGTAGGTTGGCGCCGGCTCGATAATGTCATGCGGAACATCGTCTGGCCCCTCGCCGGATTCAAACAGCTCCACCATCGTGTAGGCCGCAATCTGACCGTGAAAATCCGCGACCATAACGCGATGCCGAGGACTATTAATCCAGCTCGCAATCACGCCCTCGGAAAGATTGTTTTCAATGTGTTCACGCTGCGCTTCAACGGTCACTTCCGGAGGGCACGCATCCGGGAACGTCACCGCCGCCACGCGCGCGATGCCTTCAACATCATTCAAAGTTGCGGGGCGAACCGTCACGTGATCCCACTGGGAAGCGTCCCGGGCAGCCAACCAGCCATACCGCGCCAAGACCTCGCGGTCCGCGGTCGAAAGGCTCTGCGGATCAGTTTGCCGAATCAGGTCGGGGCGCACGCGCGCGGTGCGCTCCAAAGACTTCGCCCGTCGCCACGCATCAATCGCCGCGTGGTTGCCGCCCTGCAGGACCTCCGGAACGTCAAGGCCTCGCCACTGTGCGGGCCGCGTGTACGTCGGATATTCAACGACGTTTCCTTCAAAGGATTCTTCCGTTAGCGATTCCGGATTCCCCATAAATCCGTCCAGTAGGCGTGCAATTGATTCCACGAGGACGAGGCCGGCAACCTCTCCCCCGTTAAGCACGTAGTCGCCGATTGAGTACTCGAAGACGTCCAGGTCGCCCGCTGACCGGTAGTGGTCAACAACGCGCTGGTCTATGCCTTCGTAGCGCCCGCATGCAACCATGATTTGGTCTGCGCGAGCCAGTTTGCGCACATCTTCTTGGGTAAGCGGTTTTCCGGACGGAGTGGGAACAGCCAGGACTCGGCGACCACTGTCTGCGACGATATCGTCGATTGCCTTACCCCAAATGTCGGCGCGCATAACCATTCCCGCGCCACCGCCGTAGGGAGTGTCATCAACCGTTCGGTGTCGGTCTTCAGTCCAGTCGCGCAGGTCGTGAACCGCGATGGTTAACGCGCCTGATTCCTTTGCCTTCCCCATGAGTGAAAGATCCAGAACATCAAAGAACTGGGGAAAGATCGAAACTAGGTCAAACCGCACGAATTTTCACTCTTCCTCTTCACTAAACAAACCGCCGGGAGGATCCACCACAATCAGTCGGGCCTCTTCGTCGACCTCGGGAACGATTTCTTCCACAAAAGGAACCAGGACGTCTTGACCATTCCAGTCGACGACCAGTAGGTCGTGGCCGACGCCGTAAACCAAATCGCGCACAGTACCGCGGTCTTCGCCAGAAACTGTTTGTACGCGCATGCCCTCAAGCTCGTGGGCGTACCAAGCATCGTCCTCGTCGTCGAAATCATCGCTGTCAACGACCAATTTCACGCCCCGCATTGCTTCTGCGGCAGTGCGATCTGCGACCTGTTCAAACCCGACAAGCAGGCGGCCCTTGTGAATTCGAACAGTCTTGACATTTAGGGGCCCTTTATCTGCAGGTTCGGTGCGAAGCTCTGCGCCCGGAAAGATCCGTTCCTCGGGAACGTCGGTGCGAAGGTCTAATGAAACCTCGCCTTTAAGTGCGTGCGCTGGCCCAATAACTGCTACCACGACATCCATCTAAACCTCCACTGGTATGACTTGAGGCGGTGTGGCAACTGCCAACACCGCCTCCAAATCATGAATCGTTACTCCCGATCAGTATCGATGACGTCAACTCGAACGGGGCCTCGGGTAGAAAGGGCGGACATGACTGCGCGAAGTGCGCGAGCCGTGCGGCCATTTCGTCCGATGACGCGGCCCAAGTCGTCGGGATTGACGCGGACCTCTAGTAGTTGGCCTCGACGCATCGAACGTGTTGTCACTTCGACGTCGTCGGGGTTGTCCACGATTCCACTGACCAGGTGCTCAAGAGCGTCAGCTAACATAATCAGGCTTCCTCAGACTGTTCGGTCGCTTCAGCGGCCGGCTCGGCAGATTCCTCAGCAGCGGCCTCTTCAGCCTTCTGAGCCTCTTCTTCCGCCTTCTTAGCAGCGGCGGCTTCGGCCTCTGCCTTCTGCTTGGCTTCAGCAATAGCGGCCTTGCGCTTGATTGCTTCTTCCTCAGCAGCCTTAATGGCCTTTGCTGCGGCCTCTTCGTCCTTGGATGCGTACTTGACGCGGGAAACCGGGTTCTTGACGCCCTTGTGAGCGGCAAGGTCACCAGTGAGCTTCAGCAGGTTACGAACCTGGTTTGACGGCTGTGCGCCAACACCAAGCCAGTACTGAGCACGGTCGCCCTTAATGGAAATGTGCGAAGGCTCGCGGGTCGGATCGTAGGTGCCGATCTCTTCGATTACGCGTCCATCGCGCTTCTTGCGCTGGTCAACTACCACGACACGGTAGAACGGTGCGTGGACCTTGCCCATACGCTTCAGTCGAATACGAACTGCCACTTTAGTGGTCACTCCTTGATATTTGTGGTTGGACTCTGGCCACTATCGGGGGTTAACAAATAGCGAAAAGAATCCCGGACGCGAAGATCATCGGTAGAGAGGGATCCGGTGTCTTCGAGTACAACGTTTCATTGTGCCAGAAAGGGGGCGCAAAAGTGAAGCTTAGGGAGCTTTCGCTAACACTTTTTTCGCGTGTTATTGCTCACGTGAGACTATAGAGTAGTTGAAGGTTTGGAAGGTTGATTAAGAATATGAGCACTGAACGCCATCCTTTGGAAAACAAGCCGCGACTTGTCGGACTCGATCCAGAACAGCAGCGGAGCCTAAATCAGACTGACCTGAGCCACGAACTAGCGCTTATGTGTCGCGCCGCCACCCGCGCGGTTGCGGATTACCTGGTCAAGTCCCGCACGGTTCTTGACGAATCGACCACTGAACTGAAATCCAACGTTCACGACCCCGTCACGCCCTACGACCAGGCAACGGAACGCGCCCTCGCCCAAATCTTGGGCTCATTCATCCCCGGCTCCAGAATCCTGGGTGAAGAAAACGGGGAAGAAATCCTGCCGGGCGGGGAACCTTCCGATTTACCCGCCGAGGTCGAGGCCGTGGAACCCAACTTCCATGTTGACGCGCGCTCTCTTGCTTCACGGATCCGCTGGATAGTGGATCCGATTGATGGAACTTCAAACTTTGCGGCAGGACTTACCTACTTTGCAACCTCCATTGCCGCTGAGCTGGATGGTAAGGTCGTTGCCGCGTCGATTACAGCGCCGGTTTATGACGAGACCTTTTGGGCTAACGACACGGAGGGCTGGCTGGAAATTGGCAACGAGTTTTTTGCCCTCCAGTCCGGTGGTGTGACGAAGGAGGAGGAAGCGGTACTGCTCACCTACTTCCCCACCACCTCTCAGCTGGCTACAGATCCGAAGCTTGCGGCTGAGGGCCACGCCATGCTTGCCCACGCCTTCCGGGCAGTTCGTCGCCCCGGTGCCGCCGCGCTGGACTTAGCGCAGATTTCAGCAGGACGCGCAGGCGCCCTCTTCGCGGCCACTTTGAAGCCGTGGGACGTTGCCGCCGGCGACCACCTGGTTCGCATTAGTGGAGGCACGATTCAAGATCGCGCTTTGGGAACCGACCTTCCCGCAGGTCTGCGTCCAGCTGTTGCCGCCGCGAGCGCCGGACTGGAGGTGCCGACACTCATCGAGCTACTGGACAAGGTTGAGGAACAGGAAACGCGGCGCTAGTCAGCGCGTTTGGCCCCGGTAGTACACCGCGGTCGGGTTTTCTAAAACGGTGATGTCTTCGCGCGGATCGCGGTCAAAGACGACCAGGTCCGCGTCGGCCCCATCCGATAATCCGGGTACGCCCAGGTACTCGCGGGCTTTCCACGTAGCCAGGTCGATGATCTCCTCAGCGTTTAGCCCCATTGATGTCCACAAACCAAGCTCTTTGGCCAGGTGTCCGTGCGCCTGATAGCCACCCGCATCAGTGCCGGGCAAAAGCTGGATTCCCGCATCCAAGAAGCGCTGCAAAGTGTCTTCGTGACGCGCATACAGCTGGGCCATTGTCGAAGCGTAGATCGGGTATTTCGCACCCGCCGCTACAGAAAACGATGGAAACAGTGACACCTGCATGAGCGTCGGAGTGATCGCGATCCCCAGCGCTGCAGCCTCTTGAACATGCTCCGGAGTCATCCCCGTCCCATGCTCAATGCAATCAACGCCCGCCTCCAGCAAGCCATCGATCGCCTTCCGACTGAACGTGTGGACCGTTACGCGAGCCCCTTCCTCATGAGCGGCCGCCACGCCCTCAACCAACGCTGAAGTTGACCACAGTGGATCCAAATCGGAATCCGCTCCATTCGCGCGATCAATCCAATCCCCGACGATCTTCACCCAGCCGTCGCCGCGCCGCGCCTGTTCAGCCATCGTTTCAGGCAGTTGGGAATCTTCAATTTCGAGGGCGTAGCCGCGAATGTATCGCTTCGGTTTCGCGATGTGTCGGCCGGCCCGCAGGATGGTCAGTGCGTCCGGGCGACCACTAATCCAGGAGTTATCACCGGGAATCCCGCAGTCCCTGGCGAGTAGTACGCCTGAATCGCGGTCCTGATGGGCTTGGGCGAGCATGTCCTCGCCCTCGACCGCACCCGGTTTACCCAAACCGATGTGGCAGTGCACATCGACCATGCCGGGGATGATCCACTTGAGTCCATCGCTGGTGTCGCTGGACTCGGCACGCGGAGAGTCAGCCTGCGAAGAGCCCCGCCTTTCCGCCTTAGGTTGTGCAGCACCGTCCTCGGAAATCTTGAAAATCTTGCCACCGCGAATTTCGAACGTTCCCCGGATCCACCTGTGCGGTTGACGGACTGACTGTTGCGCGTTTAGGGACGATTCGGATTGTTGGGGGCAGGTATGGGAAGACTCCCCGGAAACCGGGGAGTCCGAAGCCCACAGGGCGTAACCTTCAATGCGCGTCACCGCTGGCCACCGAAGTTGCCGAGCATACGCTTCACGTCGTCGGGCAGATCGTCCATGGTGGGGCGGGGCTGGTCCTGCGGAACGCCGAACGCGGCGCCCTTCTGGTTGCGCTGCTCCTTGGGGAGCATTGCCTGCAGTTCCTGTTGGCGACGCTTCGCCGGGTTACCAGAAACGCCGGAACGTGACTTACGCTTTTTCTTCTTCGGCTGGCGCGCCTTAGAACGCTTGCCGGCGCCGGGCAGGTTCCCCATGCCAGGCATGCCGCCCATGCCGGGCATTCCACCTCCGGAGCCCATGCGCTTCATCATTTCCTTGGCGCCTTCAAAACGCTTGACGAGGGCGTTGACCTCGGTAACGGTCGTTCCCGAACCCGCGGCGATGCGGCGGCGACGGGAACCGTCAAGGATGCCGACGTCCTCGCGTTCTGCCGGGGTCATCGAACGAACGATCGCTTCGATGCGGTTCACTTCGCGTTCGTCAAAGTTTTCAAGCTGCTCACGCATCTGACCGATGCCGGGCATCATTCCCAGTAGCTTCTTCATTGAGCCCAGCTTGCGGATCTGCTGGAGCTGATTCAGGAAGTCGTCCAGCGTTAGGTCACCGGACATCGCCTTGGCGGCGACCTCTTCGGCTTCCTCCTGGTCAATCTTTTTCTCAGCGCGCTCTATCAGGGTGAGGATGTCACCCATATCCAGGATGCGGCCGGCCATGCGGTCGGGATGGAAGCGTTCAAAATCCTCCATGCCTTCGCCAGTGGACGCAAACAGGATCGGCTTACCCGTAACGCCACGCACCGAAAGGGCGGCACCACCGCGCGCGTCACCATCGAGCTTGGACAGGACAACGCCAGTGAATCCAACCCCGTCGCGGAACGCAACAGATGTCTGGACTGCGTCCTGACCAACCATCGCATCGAGGACGAACAGGATCTCGTGAGGGTTGACGGCATCGCGGATGTTTCGCGCCTGCTCCATCATTTCCTCATCCACACCCAGTCGACCAGCCGTATCGACGATCACCAGGTCGTAACCGTTTTCGATCGCATGATTGAGGCCGGTGCGAGCAACATCTACGGGATCGCCAACGCCATTACCTGGCTCCGGCGCCCACACGTCAACGCCAACGCGCTTACCCAGTACTTCTAGCTGGGTGACTGCGTTTGGACGCTGGAGGTCAGATGCAACAAGCAGTACGCGCTTGCCTTCTTCCTTCATCCAGTGAGCAAGCTTGCCAGCAAGCGTCGTCTTACCAGCACCCTGCAGACCAGCAAGCATGAATACCGTTGGTCCGCGCTGGGCGAAGTTCAGCTCGCGGGTCTCGCCACCGAGCACGTCGACAAGTTCGTCGTGCACAATCCGCACAACCTGCTGGCCGGGGTTGAGTCCCTTCGTGACTGTTACGCCACGCGCCTTCTCGCGAATCGTCCGCGTGAACTGGCGAACGACGGGGAGCGCGACGTCAGCGTCCAGCAGGGCTCGCCGGATATCCGAAGCTGTCGCGTCAATGTCCGCATCCGTGATGACGCCTTTACCGCGAAGCTTGCGGAAGGAATCTGTTAGTCGATCAGATAGGTTTTGAAACACTGTTTAGTCGTTCCTGTGGATATTGCAAAAGTTACTGGTTTATACCTTAACCGATTGAGGCCCTAGCCTACGATCGCGTTGACAAAATCTTCCGGGCTGAACGGCGCCAAATCGTCTGCGCCTTCACCCAGACCAACCAGCTTCACTGGTACGCCAAGTTCGCGCTGTACGGATACGACGATGCCGCCCTTTGCAGATCCATCCAGTTTGGTTAGGACAACACCGGTTACATCTACGACTTCAGCGAAGACCTGCGCCTGGCGCATTCCGTTTTGGCCAGTCGTTGCGTCCAGCACTAGGAGCGTTTCAGAGATCGGTCCCTGCTTTTCCATGACGCGCTTAACCTTGCCAAGCTCATCCATAAGCGTGGACTTGTTCTGCAAACGCCCTGCCGTGTCAATTAGTACAACGTCTACGGCCTGTTCGCGCCCCTGCTTGATTGCATCGAATGCGACCGAGGCCGGATCTGCGCCCTCGACGTCTGAAGCAACGGTTTCAACGCCGACGCGGTTGCCCCACGTGGTGAGCTGTTCAGCCGCTGCGGCGCGGAATGTGTCGGCTGCCCCGAGGATGACGGTCTTGTCTTCGGCTACTAGGAGCCTCGCAAGCTTGCCTACGGTTGTGGTCTTGCCGGTTCCGTTGACGCCGACCATCAGGACGACGGCCGGGTGGCGACCGGTTTCGGTTTCGATCGGATCCAAGTTGAGGCTGCGATCCATGTCGGGATCAACGACCTTCAGGAGCTCCTGGCGAAGCAGGTCGCGCACATGCTCGGGATCGGTTGTGTCGTGGACTTTCACCTGCGTGCGCAGGTTTTCCATGACGTCCTCGGTTGCATCCAAACCGAGGTCCGCCATTAGGAGCGTGTCTTCGAGGTCTTCCCAATCTTCCTCAGATAGCTCACCGCGCGAAAGGATAGAAAGTAGCGACTGGCCGATTCGCCCCGATCCAGCTAGACGCGAACGCAGACGCTGCATGCGGCTGGGAGCAGACTCGGGTTCATCGAACTGTTCTTCGATGTCCGGTTCTTTTTCAAGTGAAGTTCCGTCCTCGACTACTTCTTCAGCAGGTTCAGCCGGGCCTTCTTCTTCAACGGTCGGGGTTTCTTCCTCGACCTCAGTTTCTTCCGCGGGAGGTCCGGGAAGCGTGTCGTACGAAACTTCAGGCTCCGCCGGCTCTTCTTCAGAGGGAGCCTTTGGCTCAATTTCAGGCTTTGGTTCAGATGGAGGCAGTTCACGTTTGCGCGATTTCGATACACCAAACGCGATGCCTACAACAAGCAGTACGGCAACGACGATCGAGATGATTCCCGGAGTCGTCGACAAAAAGTCAAGAAATGCGTTCATGCCCTAATGATTACGCACATCAGGCCGCTTGACCAATGTCTGGTCTATTTCTTGGATGAATCGTGACGATGATCAAACTTAGGTAGCTCATCGGCACGAAGATAGGCCGACCCCTGGCGGCTTTCTTCACGCAGAACCTTTTCAAGGGAGGACTTGCGAGGTTCTACAGGCTTGACTTCTTCGCCCTCTTCGTTGCGCCTTTTCCACTCAGAAGTAGTTTCGCTCAGGTGTACCTGCCAGTCGGAAACGGATCGTCTGGTGATAAGAAGGACGACCAACACACCTATCGCTAACGCAAGAATTACCGTTAGCGTGATGAGCATGAAAAAGGCCGGTTGAAGCACTCTTTAAGAGTGCCAGATTTAGCGTGTTTTTCAAGCTGTGACACGGGTGGTTATCTGTTTGTGATCGTGAAGTCTGACACCGGCATCTTTGCGTAGTTTGAATCCGCGCATCACCCCGACCGGCGCCTATTAAATCCCGGGCGTCTTACCGAACTGCGCCCTCCAAAAAATTTTCATTTTCGAGGGCGAGCCTGGCGCGCTATTTATTTTCGCGACCACAAAAAATGGGACTCGCGTTAGGCGCTCGCCTCCGCGCGCGCCTGCTCGGTGTCGGCGAGCTTGGAGGAGACCACCTGCGTCACTCCCCCGCGCATGGTTACGCCGTAGAGTGCATCCGCGATCTTCATCGTCCGCTTCTGGTGCGTCACGATAATCAGCTGCGAGTCTTGCTGCAGTTCCTTGAAGATCGTGATCAGACGCGACAGGTTCTGATCATCAAGCGCAGCCTCGACCTCGTCTAAAACGTAGAACGGGGACGGGCGCGCCTTGAAGATCGCGACGAGCAACGCAAGTGCCGCGAGCGACCGCTCACCACCTGAAAGCAGCGAAAGTCTGGTGATTTTCTTTCCGGCCGGACGCGCTTCGATTTCGACTCCGGTTTCAAGCATGTTCTCCGGATCGGTTAGAACTAGCCGGCCTGAACCGCCTGGGAAAAGCGTTGCGAAGACGTGTTTGAACGCTTCTTGCGTGTCGTAAAACGCTTCTGTAAAGACGGTTTCGACTCGTTCGTCGACCTCTTCAACGATATTTAGGAGGTCGTTCTTGGACTCCACGAGGTCGCGAAGCTGGTCGGCCAGGAACTGGTGTCGCTTTGAAAGCGCCTCGTGTTCCTCTAGCGCAAGCGGGTTGATCTTACCCAGTCGATCCAACTCTCGCTTGGCTTTACGCAGGCGTTTTTCCTGCTCAGCACGAACGTAAGGGTAGGGTTCCTCGGCCTCTACGAGGTTGTGCGGACCGTACTTTTCCAGCAGTTCACTCACGTCAAGGCCGAGCTCTTCAAACGCCGCGTTTGTGGCGTGCTCATAGCGCAAGTTGACTTCCTGCAAAGCAATCTCATCGCGGTGCGCCGCATCCGTGATTTCAAGGAGCTGCGCGCGCAGTTCGTCCACCTCGTGGCGCGCACTTGCAGCGGCCTCAGACGCCTCAGTTCGTTCACTTTCCGCCTCGCGAAGTTCATCGGCGGCCTGCTCCAAGGCCTGTTCAGCCACCTGAATAGGTTGTTGGACGCGGGCGTGCGCGTCTGTAAGTCGCGCCAGTTCGCGCTTGCGTGCAGATTCGCGTCGTTCATATTCGGCGAGGTCGCTTCTGGCACGCGCTAGTTGCTGGCGCAAACCACGCGCCCGGTCACGTGCCCGATGGGACTGCTCTTCAAGGGTGCGAATGTCCAGGCGAGTTTGCGTCTCAGTGGCGCGGGCTTCACGCGCCTCAGCTTCGAGCTTTTCCGCAAGGTCACGGGCCTCAGATGGGTCCGCAACTGCGGGTAATGCTTCCGCACTTGCTTGCTTCGCGCGAGCTTCTTCTAACCGGGTTCGCGCCCTCTCAATGCCATCCTCAACTTTTTTCAGGGCGGAACTTAGTCGCTGTTCCTCCCCTTCAGCGGAACGCAACTTCGAGGTCGCGCGAGCGCGAACCTCCATCCGCTTCGCCCGCTCGGAATCCGCTTGCCGCAGTGCAACCAGCTGTTGGTTCGCCTCTTTTAGTGCCAGGTCGTACTTTTCACGCGCCTGTTTCAGCTGGGCAGAAACCTGCTCCAGCTGTTTGGCTGCTTCCTCTGCTCTTTCACGGGCGTGCTCAAAATCCGCGTGGCGTTCCAGCACCGAGGAATGCTCTCCACCAAAACTATGCGCAGAGACCGGGGTCAAAATGTCGGCGCCCCTAGTCGCCACTTTGGTCACCAGCGGATTCTTCAGAGCTTCCAGCGCTTCCGGCACATCTTCAGCCACGACAGCGCCGGCCAGCAGCGCCCTCACGATTGGAGATACGTCCGCGGCAAAGTCGATGACGTCTACCGCACGTGTAAAGCCTTCAATTTCAACGTCAGGTTCCTGCGACGAAGCGGCCATTGCGGGCGCGACCATGCGCCTTTGTCCAGACGCATCCATGAGTTCACACGCCGCGTCCAGTGAAGTGACAACCGCGGCATCTGCAAACGGTTCCAAGAGAGCCGTGATTGCGTTTTCCCAACCGTCCTTTGCAGAAATGAACTGTGCAAGCGAGCCGCGCACCTGCTCATGGTCACCAGATAGGAGCTCAGCCGTTGCGTCTGCGGGCTCCAAAGACTGCGCCAAAGTGTCGCGCCGCGACGTCCACGTCGCCCGTTCCGCTTGAGCGACGCGCTCCTCGTTCAGCAGGCGATCCACTTCATCGCGCGCGTCATCGCGGGCCTGGGCTGCTTTTTCATGTGCCGAGGACGCGGCGTCGTCCTCAGTTTCTTCACCTAACTGTTCCAATTCAGCGCGGGCCTGTTCGGTACGGTCGTGTGCGTCTGTGACGGCCTGTCGCATGCGCTCAACTTCGGAAAGCGCCGATTGCAGTGTCTGCTCCGCGGCGTTCACGTCGCCTATGAGTCGGGCGATGTGCTCGCGTCGATTGGACTGCTCGGCTTCCAAGTGGCGAACATTTTCCTGCGCTTTTCTAGCTTTCGCTTCAGCCTCTTCACGCTTCTTAACGGCTTCGCTAAGGCGAGCACCGGAATCTTCCACCTGTTGCAGAAGGTCCGCGTCCTCTTCGTTAGCGGCTTCGGAACGCTCATCAAGTTCCGCGATGTCAACACGCGGTTGCTGCGCGGGATGCGACGCATTGCGCATGCGCTCCGCAGAAACTGACGAAAGCGTCATGAGCGATGCGTGCACGGAAGACAATTCCTGCCACAGTTGCGTGAGGTGCTGCGTGCGCGGAGTTCCCTTCCGCGCCAGATCCTCCGCTTCAGCGAGCGTCTTCTTCGCGACCTCTAACGACTCATTCAGCGCGTTCTTGCGAGCTGTGGCGGCCTCCCCAGATGCTTTTCCTGCGTCCAGGCGTTCCTTCAGCGTTTGGACATCATCAGCCAAGATTCGCGCGCGGGCGTCACGCACTTCCGCTTGAATCAAGCCCGCTTTTCGGGCGGTTTCAGCCTGTCGTGCAAGAGGGCGGAGCTGGCGGTGAATCTCATTGGTGAGGTCACGCACGCGAACCAGGTTCGCGTCCATGGATTCAAGTTTGCGTAGCGCGCGTTCCTTGCGCTTGCGGTGTTTCAGGACGCCGGCCGCTTCTTCGATGAAGCCGCGACGTTCTTCCGGCCCAGCACCCAGGATTGCGTCCAGCTGGCCCTGGCCGACAATAACGTGCATTTGGCGTCCCATGCCGGTATCAGAAAGCAGTTCCTGGATATCCAGCAGGCGGCACTGGGTTCCATTGATCGAGTATTCGGATCCTCCACCGCGGAACAGTGTGCGGGAGATGGTTACTTCCGAGTAGTCAATTGGGAGGGCGCCGTCAGAGTTATCGATGGTTAACGACACCTGGGCGCGCCCCAGCGGAGCGCGCCCAGAAGTTCCGGCGAAGATGACGTCAGCCATCTGTCCGCCGCGAAGATTTTTTGCACCCTGTTCGCCCATCACCCAGGCGAGCGCATCAACAACGTTTGACTTTCCAGAACCGTTTGGACCCACGACACAGGTAATGCCGGGTTCGAGGTTCATGGTGGTAGTCGAGGCAAACGACTTGAAACCACGCAGAGTCAGAGTTTTTAGGTGCACGCCTTAGAGTTTAGGCGAAATTAGCGCGTAATCGTTATTCTTTCCAAACAAGTTCAGGGAACCACAGTGCGATCTCACGATCTGCGGAGGCCGGCGAGTCAGAACCGTGAACAATGTTCTCAACGTTGCCAGTACCCCAGTCGCGACCTAGGTCGCCGCGGATAGTACCCGGAGCTGCAAGGGTCGGGTTGGTGTTACCCATGAGGTTGCGAACGCCTTCGATCACACGGTCACCTTCGACCACGATGGCGACCACAAGGTCCGAGCTCATGTACTCAACTAGGTCCTTGTAGAAGTGCTTTTCCTTGTGCTCGATGTAGTGCTCAGCAAGAAGTTCTTCAGAAGCCATCTTGATCTTGAGACCCTTGAGCTTGTAACCCTTAGCTTCAATGCGGCGAATAACTTCGCCGGTCAGACCGCGTTCATAGCCGTCCGGCTTTACGAGAACGAGGGTGTGCTCCTTGTTAGCATCGAGCTGATCCGGTGTAGGCATTAGCCTTCCTTTCGATTGACATCTTTATCGTTTACGATTCTACGACAATTTATCTCGACATGAAGAGAAACTCATTAGATTCGCGTTCGCCTCACCGTTTGGTCAGGCGCGCTGAGCCTAGGAACTCAGTCTTCGAAGCCTTCTTCAAGCTTTGCAACCAGGTCTGTAACAGCTTGCTTTGCCTGCGCTCCTGAAGCTTCCACGTGAACGGTCTCCCCTTTTCGGACTCCCAGCGCCATGAGTGAAAGCACCGAATCCGCCGGTGTCGAATTGATGGTTACCTCTGCGTCGTAGTTTGATACGAATCGTGCGACGAGGGCGGCCGGCCGGGCATGCAGACCGTCAGGGTCAGCGATAACAGCTTCTCCGGACGCAGTTTCAGACGCCTCTTCGGCGCCTCCTCCCTGCGAAGAGCCACCACCAGATCCCCACGAACGGCGGGCATCCACAACTGCTTGCACGACGTCCTCAGCAGACTTGTCCTGCTGAGCAGCCACAGCCGCGGCGACAGCGCCTTCAACCAGTGGACCGTCCGCAAAATAGGCAGGTTCGTCCTCCAAGAAATCTAGAACTGATTCTACTGTCAGGGTCGCTGATCCCAGATCAGTAAGGATGACGACCGGACCATTTTCGAGGAGTTCGTTCACGGTCTTGTCGACGAGGTCGTAGGAAGTTCCGATACCTCCGTCAGCGGTTCCGCCGGCGGGCTTGATTACTACGTCTGGAGCCATTTGCTCGGCGACTTCAACGACGCCAAGCGCAAGATTCTTCGAGTGAGAAACGATAACGAGGCTAACTTTAGCCATCTAGCGCCTCCACGGCTTGCTCAAGCAGGATCGCTGAAGAGACGGCACCCGGGTCCAGGTGTCCGATTGAACGTTCTCCCAGGTAAGACGCGCGTCCTTTAGTTGCTTTCATGGGTTTGGTTGCTTCGGCACCTTCGTGTGCTGCTACCGCGGCGGCGCGAAGAGCGTCTTCAGCGCTGGCACCATCATCGGCAGCCTCACGGGCCGCCTTCGCTGCAGGAGCCCACGCATCCACCATGGTTTTCTCGCCCTCCGTCGCCTTGCCGCGGGCTTGGATACCACCCAGTGCGGCCTCTAGCAATGCCGCTACGTCATTCGCTTCGAGCTGCTCAACGCCATCACACGCCTTTGCTGCACGCAGGTAGGCGGTTCCGTACAGCGGCCCAGCGGCACCGCCAACGGTTGACATGAGGGTCTTTGCGACCAGCTTTAATGCGGACTGGATGTCTGCAGGCTCATCCTTCTCGATTGCTTTGCCCACGCCAACGAATCCACGGTCCATGTTTTCACCGTGGTCACCGTCACCGATTTTGCGGTCAAGATCAATCAGCTCAATGCGAGCGTCAGATATTGCCTGCTGGCTTTTTTTGATCCAAGCCAGAACCCACTGGGTATCCAAGCTCATTGGTTTTACATCCCCTTCCGGTATGCCGGAGTGTTGACCGGCGCGTCAAACAGTTCAAGCATGTCGTCTTGCAAACGCAAAAGTGTGAGCGACGCGCCCGGCATTTCAAGACTCGTTACGTAGTTTCCGACGAGCGTGCGAACAGCGTTGATTTCATCTGCCTTTAGCAGTTCCTGCACCTTCCGGTTCACAATGTACAGTTCTGAAAGCGGCGTTCCACCCATTCCATTTACGAGGACGATGACGTCATCGCCAGTTTCAAATGGTAGATCTTCGCGGACCTTCGCATAAAGTTCGGTTACGAGCTCATCTGCTGGCTTCATTTCGGTGCGGCGGTATCCGGGTTCGCCATGGATTCCGATACCCATTTCGACCTCGGTATCGCCAAGTTCAAATGATGGCTCTCCCGCGTGCGGGACTGTACAGGGGCCAAGTGCAAGGCCCATGGAGCGCATGTTGTTGTTGACGGCCTGCGCTATCTGGGTGACGGTTTCCAGAGTGTCACCGCGTTCAGCAGCTGCGCCCGCGATCTTTTCTACAAGCATGGTGCCCGCAACGCCGCGGCGACCGGCTGTGTAGAGCGAATCTTCTACAGCGACGTCATCGTTGACGATCACGGACTTCACTTCGATGTCATCCATCTCTGCGAGTTCCGCGGCTGTTTCGAAGTTTAGAACATCGCCCGTGTAGTTCTTGACGATGTGCAGTACGCCAGCTCCACGGTCTACTGCCTTGGTGGCTTCCTGAATCGGATCTGGCGTGGGAGACGTAAATACTGCACCGGGAACCGCGGCGTCTAGCATGCCGTATCCAACGAATCCGCCGTGAAGGGGCTCGTGGCCGGAGCCGCCACCGGAAACGATGCCCACCTTTCCTTCGGCTTTAGGTTCGGCTCTGACGATGTAGGTCGGATCGAAATTGACCTTCACGAGATCGGCGTGTGCCAGCTCGAAGCCTTCCAGTGATTCGTTTACGACGTCGTGTACATCATTGATTAGCTTTTTCACGTTGCATCCTCACAATCGCTGTTTGGGAAAAGCCCAGGTCAAGCCAATTGTGACACGTGTTTGTCTGATGCACCACATGTTGAAGTATCAGTCACATAGACACCACGGGCAATAGGGTGAATCCTTCTAGCTCACTCGTAATGAACTGCAGGCCTGCTGCGAGTGGCTTGCTGGACTTCTCTCAACCAGGCATGTAGGCGAAGCGCATTAGCACAGGCCTGGTGAGAAGAGAGATGACGTAAATACCGGCAGCGAGTTGAAACATGAAACTTGAAAGGCGTTTAAGGTCAATTTTCTGCTTGCTATTTGCAAGATAACCCATCCGTCGAGGCAGAACATATTTATTGGTCCTGCTTTGTTCCTAGTAGGAGCGTGTGGAGTGGCCTATATTTTAGGTCCAGTTGGTTTGAGTGTTGGCCGTGTTTTGTTGTTTCCATTTTTCCGTATACCGTCGCGGGCTGAGGTAGCCCAAAGAGGAGTGCGGGCGGCATTCATTGTACGGCCGTGACCATTGTTGCAAGAGAACGCGAGCGTGGGCCAGGTTTTCGATGTTGTTGTCTTCGTAGAGCTCATCGCGCGTCCGGTTATGGAAAGATTCAACAAACCCGTTATGGCCTGGGCTGACCCGGTGGAATGAATGCCTGGATAGTGTCATCCTCACCGGCCCAGTCTTGAAGGGCTTTTGAGATGAATTCCGGCCCGTTATCCATCCAGATCACCCGAGGCCGAGAGCCATTTTCAAGACATGCAAGGTCAAGGAGCTCGATCACGGGTTATAGGACAAATTGGGTTGCTGGGGGGGGTAGTCCCAGGTGTTGTTATATGGGGTTCGGTGGTGTAGTTCGTTCCATGCGATGGCGTCTTCCCATTTTGGGATTATCCCGTTGGTTTGGTGTTCAAGGGTGGCTTTTTGCCAGGCGGGGTCGCAAAACGTGAATATCACGCCACGACTGATGAGCTCGTTAATACTGTTACGCACTCTGACTAGGCGCTCATGAGTGTAGACCCACCCTGTAGGGGTGAGAGTTTTCTCGGCTAGGAAATCACTCCAGTACTGGCCCCAGGCTTGATAGTTAGCCAGCCAGGCCAGTGCCTGGTCAGTGTTTTTGACCCTTAACAGCTGCTTTCCTAATAAGTACAACTCTTTAGAGGCTGGTAGTTTCGGGCGCATAGTAGTGGCGTGGCGGATTTGAGTCAAGACGTGGAAAGTACACCTTTGATGCTCACTATCAGGCCACACTCGGCGCAACGCTTTTTCGAACCCGCCACCACCATCAGAGACCACCAGTAATGGTACGTTTGCGCTGATTAGCACTGCGTGAAAGCCCCACTATGCGACAAGCAAGTCTTTGCCAGTAGCCCAGCTCAGCCAGATGCCAAACAGCATCATGGGGGCGAGCTGGGCTTAGAAGTTTCCCTGCAGCAGTTACTTCCAAGCAGCTTTCTCCAGCTCTGCCTGGTCAAGCAGGCGTTTAAGGCGCAAGTTCTCCTCGTTCATTTTCTGATGAGCCAGCG
>FZPS01000190.1_pt18 | contig 27275 bp, 24 predicted proteins | sample 1817821 | NCBI WGS metagenome assembly FZPS01 (sample SAMEA104158645, study PRJEB21678) | metagenome | place: Germany | collected 2015-04-21
CATAAATCAATAAAAATTATTAAAGATTTAGATGTTAAAGCTGATTTAGATGAAGACTTTGAAATTGAAGATAACAATATTAACCAATACTATTTAGAACAAAGTAAGAAACTATTTGAACAATCATTAGAGTATCATGAGGCAAATTCATCGACATACGAAGTTGCGTTAAAACGCGCACTTCGTGAGACGATCGAATTTAGTAATGAATTATACCGAGACTTCTTTGAATTTGAACGAGAAGATGACATCTTCAGAAGATTACTTACAACAATAGAACCTGAAGAAGAACTTGCTCAAATTAGACAAATGGCTGATGTTGCTAAAGCTATTAGAGAAGTAAAGGAAGTTGATTATCGTAAAATAGTTCAATTTGAAAGAAAATTATTACAACGAATCGCAACTCTAGATAAAGTTTTAATTAGAACTGGAGAACACAGGTTAGAGGCACTAGTTGCGAAGCAAAAAGTTGAAATGGAGCTTCAAAACGAACAACAAAAATCAGAATTTGAAGCAGCAAATTTAAAATTAGAATTAGAAAATACAAAAGCTATTGCTAAAGAATTAGATGATATTAAAAAATCTATCAATCAAACATTTAAAGAAATTAGACGTGCTTATCGTCTGAAAGAGCAAGAGGCTCTTAAAGATATAAGACAAGAATTCCGTGCAATTCAAAAAGAACAAATCGCTCAAGAAAAAGAAAGACATGAAAGTAAGCTTGAAGCCGAAAGAATAAGAAAAGAAGAAACAATCAATCAAATGAAGGAAGATTTCATGGTTATGCAAGACCGAGTAATTACTGAATATCAAGAATTACTTAAAGCAGAAGGTATTGAAATTAACCGTGAATTTCAACTTGAACTTGCTGAAATTAGAAGACAGCAAAATGAAGAGTTAAAACAAGTTGAAGAAGACGTAAGAAGAGATATTTATGATGTTTCTTTAGAATTAGGTCGTATTCAAGAAAAATTTGAGCGTGATATTTTAGAGTATATTGAGCTAAAACGAGAAGAGCATAAACTTCAAAGCAACAATCCTGTGGCTCGTAAAGTTAAAAGACAACAAAGAATTAAGGGTATCTACAAATAGTATATAAAGGAGACATAACTAATGAGTAAAACTAAAAAGATAATGAAAAATTTGGGATATGCATTATCTATTATCTTAATAGTTTTTACACTATCATTAGTTATTATGTCTACCATAGCCAAAAGACAAAATAAAATGTTTACAATACTTGGCTATAGTTACTCTGTAGTAGTTACACCTTCAATGAAGCCTGAGATTAATGTTGGAGAAATAATAATTATTAAAAAACTTAATTATAATGACTACATACAAAACGCTCAAATAGGCGAAGATGTCATTGTTTATAAGTCAAATCAATACAACGGAGTATTCATTGTTCATAAGCTTTATGACATTACAGAAAATGGTTTAATTTTAAAAGGGGTTAATAACCCGCAACCTGATAGTGAGATTGTTAATGAGAATAATTTCCACGGAATAGTTGTAAAGCACGGTATGCAGTGGTTAGGTTCATTTTTAATTGGATCAAGATCACTAATATTTTTAGTTATTATGATTTTTATAATATTTATTATATTTACAGAAATATTACCGGTATTAATTAAAAAAGAACAACAAAAAGAATATACATATAAGTTAGATGATGAAACTAAAGAATTATTAAGGCAACAAATTCTAAAAGAGATAGAAGAGGAGAAAAATGCTAAAAAGTAATATAAAAGCATTTATATTTATGTTAACTACTTTTGTACTGCTAGTTGGTACAATTTTTGCTTGGTCAACTATCTCTGATACGACAAATATGGAATTTATTGAGTTAAATGTTGGTTCATCGGTAGTTGAAACGTATTTATATATTCAAAAGAATGATGGAGAAGAAATTCAAGTTTCAACTCCAGAAGATATTAGTAATGTTTTAAATTTAGGTCTTCCAAGTGATGGTTATCACTTCAGATTAAGAATTCAAAATAATACAACAACCGTTAAAACTGTTAATATAAAGTTTCAAAACATGACATCCCACGGCTTATTACCAGAAGCAGATATCAGAGATGTTTACTTATTAACTGATTCGAAAGTAAATTTTAATGGTACTGATATTCCAATAACTCCATTGGTATCTGAAGCTGATGATCCTTTAGTAGGTTATCAAGGACAAGTATTACAACATAATCGTTTCAAAAATTATTTGGATGATTCAAATGATATGGTTTTATTAGAAAATGGGAAAATTGAACCAGGTGAAGTAGTTGATTTTAGATTTCACGTTACATTTGATTTTAATATTTCAAATAGTTCATATAGAGGATATATAATGGTTGAAAAATTATATGTTAATATTGCGTAATTATGAAAAATAAAAGAGTAATTATAAATTTAATGATATTATTGTTATTAATAGTTACAGCTGGTGCTGTTGTTTTCGCATGGCTAGTGGATTATGATAACACTGATTCAATTACTCTAAAATCTGGAAAAGTAGAATATCAACTAACTGGGAGTGCTGCATCAGGATTAGTTGTTCCTGGTCAAAATTTACTAGAAAACCCTTATAAGATTACTAACCAATCAACTGTCGATAGCCAGTTAAGAGTTACATTTTTAATTACTATTACTGATTTATCTAATACAGTTGTTTATAATGGTGATTTAAGTGATCCAAAAGTTGCCATTACTGTTGATTTAGGAACTGACTTTGTAAAAGAGTCTGATAATTTTTATTATTATGGTGGTACAACTGGTGTTTTACCACAAACTAACACTACTCAATTTACAGTTATTAGTTCTATTGTTTTAAACGGGGAATATATACATAATGATTACTCGGGATATAAAGTGAAAATTGATATTACTATTCAAGCTAAACAATTAGGTTATGATTGGCAAACATTAATTACTGAGGAAATAAATTTCCAAACAGGAAATTAATATATTTAAAAGATTAATTAAATTAATTTTTTACATATATTTATGAGGAATGATTATGAAAGGTATTGAAAAGAAAAAACTTGGTGTATTAATTGTCGGTATCGTTTTATCAGCGGTAACTTTAATGACGTCAATTTTCGCTTGGTTTGCCAATACCAGAGTCGATCATCCGATTATTTTCACAACCGGTAATATTGATGTTACTGCCACATTATATAAAGCTGATAATGTTAATATTTCAGAACCAGTTCCTAATAGCAGTTATCAATTAGTTACTGGTCCGGTAGTAATTGATAATTTAGTTAGTGGTGATGTATATAGGTTTAAGTTAGTAGTTAAAAACACTGGTAATATTCCGGGCAACTTAACGATTACACTAATGAATTTACCTAATATTACAATAAAGGATACAATTAGACTTAAATACAGTGATTTAAACGGAACAACATATACTCACACACAGGAAACATTTCCAATTAATAATTTTATTATTGGAACTCAAGCTTCATTAAGCCCGCAATCAGGACTTAATGAAGTAATATTATACTTCCAAATAGAAGTAAAAACCAATTTAACTAATGCTCATTATGGTCAATCACTCGTGATTGATCATATTGAAATTAAACTAGAACAAATTCCACCATCACCATAAGGAGAGTAAATAATGAATAAAAAATATTCACTATTCTACATCTTAATAGTATTATTTGTAGTAGCCCTTGCGACTACTTTTATCAGTGCGTATTTAACTGATGAGAAAAAGCAATCTACAGAATCTACTATTGGAGAAGTAAGAGTTACAGAAGTGGATGTTTATTATATGAACGGAACAACTAAAGTTCCATATAGTTTAGTTACAATTGGTAGTGGGGCGACTTTACAAACTAAAGAAGGTGTTTATGACGTCGATATTTATGATGAATCTAATCCTTATCATATTAAAAATCTTCATGTTGATATTTATGTTAAGGCAAACGTTAAAGCTTATTTAAGAGTAGCTATTAATGATCAAATTGTTAGAAAAGTTACTAACTACCAAAATATTGTTAATGAAACGACAATTCGTCATGATCCAATAGAATTTAATTTTAATAGTGCTAATTGGCACAAACAAGTTCATAATAATGACGCTAGAAGCACCTATTATTACTATAAAACTAAATTAGTTGATGCTACATCAGCACCAATTAAAGTTAGTTTTATTATTCCAAAGGATGTTTTTTCTTATTTAGTAGATGGCCATCAAGTTTATATAAATGAAAATTACTCACTTCAACTTGGATTTAGATATGAAGTAGTCCAAGCTGATTTTGGTGGTCCTGAACATAATTGGGGATTACAAACTCCACCTTGGGGAGGTAATTGGTAATGAAGGGTATTAGACGCTCTAAGGTTTTAATTTTAATATTAATGCTAGTACTAACAGGTTTGGTGTTAGGTTTTAGTATTGCCAAAGATAAAGTAATCGTCCACGGATATCAAAGAAGTACTAGTATTATTCCGGAACATAACTTTGTTGATATTAATGATTCAACGGGTAGTAGTTATTATATTTCTTATACTGATTTTAGATTAAATATCGCAAATGATACTGCAACACCTGATTCGATTAAACAAGCATTACAAATTAATATGCCCGAACATCAGCGAGGTAAAATTAGATTTGATACTGCACAAGAGTTATATAATTTCTCAGTTGACGTTTCAGCATTTGCTGGTAGATATCAACACGCATCAACATTATTAGAACTACATTATGTTTTAGGTCAAGATATTGATTATAACGATTTGGGTGGTATTGCTAGATTTATTCCAATCGGTTATAGTTATCTAGATTCTTTAGGTCATTTAAAACGCGACATCTTTAGTGGTATTTTTGATGGTCGTGGTTTTGAAATTAAAAACTTGTATTTAGCTGACAATAAGGAAAATGAGTTATATATTGTTGATGGCGATCAAGAAATAATTACCACTCCTTACTATTCAATGTTTGCATTTAGTAGTGGAACAATTAAAAATTTTGGTTTAATTGATCCAAAATTTGAATTAAGAATTGGTAGTAGTGACCTTACTAAAGCATCACATATCGTTGGAGAAAATACTGGAGTTGTAGAAAAGGTTTTTGTTAATTATAACGAAGCCAACAAAGGAATTTATTTTATAACTGACGTAGGTCATCAACTTAAGCCACAAGCGGCAGGATTAGTTTTTTGGAATAAAGATAATGGTCAAGTACTAAATTCTTATTATGCTAATGAGGTGGTTATATTACCACGTCATATGAAAAATTTTGAAGTTGAAACACCTGCTGGTTCTGGGGTTTATAAAGCCGCAATCCAGCCAGGAGTATTTAAAGTTGATGCGACATCTACAGTAAGTGATGTCGTATACGATTCTACTAAATATTTATTAACAGTTATTAGTGGGGCTCAAACAATTAATGTTTTGGAACCTAGTGCGGTGCATACCCCAAAAACTACAACTGAATTAAAAACTAATGGTTTAGGTACGGGTTGGTTTTATTATCCTAATTATCAATATCCAGCCTTATTTGGATTAAATTTAAATGCTTCAAATCAATATGAAATTGCATCGGCTGTTGATTTTATTCACTTTAACAAAATACAAAACTTACCATATACAGAATACAAATCAGCTAACTATATCATTTCAAACTCTGCAACAACTCTTGATTTAAGAGATGTAGCCCCTAAAGCTTTTAAAACTCCGCTTGTACCTTTTACTGGAACATTAGATGGTAATAATAAAAGAATTGCTTATCTATTAATTGATAATGGCAAATCATCAAATCGTGATTTCTATGTTGGAATGTTTGGGACATTAAGCGGAACAGTTAAAAATTTAACAATCATTAAATCACGTGTTGATTTAAAAGATTTTCAAACAGCTAACTTTAACTATCATGTAGGGCTTATTGCGGGAGCAATGCTTGATGGAACAGTTGAAAACGTTCAAATTAAAGGAAATGTATATTTAAATAAACAAATCCCGCAAAATTTAAACGTAGGAATTATTGCTGGTAGAGCCTCTGGCTTAATTAAAGATGTTTTTGTTGATGGTGATTTAGCATCAAATACAGTTTATGGTCAAAACGAATTAACTGATGTTAATTATAATATTGGTGGTATTGTAGGAAGAACTAACATTGAAACTCTTACAATGGATAACGTCTTACATCTTGGTGATATTGGTTCACCAACATCAATGGGAACAACTTATAATAATAAATTAACAGTTAATCTTGGTGGTGTTATTGGACTTTCAAATAACGCTGCGGGAACAGAAAATAAATATAAATTAATTACTCACGTTGGTAGAATCGGAGTTATGAACTTTAATGGTTCTAAATTAAATTATTTAGTAGGCGGAGTTATTGGTGATGCTACAGGCGGAGCTTATGGCGCAGCTGAACTAAATAGAAATTGGACTCACAGAGGCGCTATTTACAACAACATGACTAATGTCATCCAAGTTGATCCTAATACTTATAGCGGATCATATAAGATGGTTAAAATAGCGGGTGTAGTAAATAGTAATTTAAATACATATAGTGATTATATCGATATTCATAACTATGATATCGAAATTAGTGGAGTTAGAACCGCTATTGTCGATTCAGCTAAGAATGAAGATTTAGTATATGTACCAATAATTAACTCAAGAAGTACTAAAGGAATTGGCCTATATCAATCAAGTAATGATGCTATTTTAGAATTTGATTATCATCTAAACTATTATGGTATCGTTACAACATTAGGTAATAGTAAATTAAGATTTATTGAAAATAAAGGAAGTTTAACATTTAAAAACTTCTCATATAGTAGAAACTTAGTAGTTGCTGCTATCTCAACAAGTACTAAAATTTCTTATCAAAACGTATTTCAAGAAAGTGATATCACGTTAACAGGATTAACTAATACTGTTACTGGAACTACTAATAGTCCTTATATTAAAGTTGCGGGATTTGCTCCACTACTTTTAGATGAAAAAGTAGTAGATCCAGTAACTGGATTAACAAGTTTAGTTTATATAAAAGATTCTTATAATAAAGGAAAAATCATAGTAGGTGACATTAATAATCACTATGGTAAGATTTATGTTGCTGGATTAGTTAACGAAAACTCTTCAGGCGACTTACATGATCAAGACAATGAATCAATGCCTCGTGCTACATATGGAATTATTAACTCGGTAAACTACGGAGATATTACTTCAACATATCAAGCTGGCGCAACTCCTAAATATGCAATTCACGGATTAGGAAACGTATACGCTGGAGGTCTTGTTACTAATAATAGATACTCAATTCAAGACTCAATTAACCATGGTAATATTACATTCTATAACGATAACACAAGCGGAAGTGCTTCATTCGAACCGAATACAAATCAATCTTATTATGGGGGAAGAATTAGAACCTATAGTGGTGGTGTAGTAGTTGGTGGCATTTCTGCGTTTGTAGGAACAGCCGATTCAAGAATTTATGATACTTCAAATAGCGGTGAAATTATTGGTGTAAGTAGAGCGTTTGTTAGATCTGGTGGTGTAGTTGCAGTAGTTTTAACGCAAGAATTAATTGCTGGTGGCGTCAATGGTTTTACAGAAACGATAACTAACGAGCTTGATGTTTCAGCATCAAGAATATTAAATGGCATTAACTACAGTAGAGTTATGGCTTTAACATCAACTATAAGTACGTATAATGATTCTACTAATCGAACCCCTACTGGAAGATTATATATCTATACTAATGGGGGCACAAATGAGTACTATTCAAGTTTTAGTCACCCTACGACAAAAGTGTCATCAGGAGAAAGACCGGGGATTAATGCATCAGCAGGTGGAGTTATTGGATACGGACTATCCGAAATGAGACGCATGATTAACCACGGTGAGGTAATTTCAACTGACGTTGCAGGCGGAGTTGTTGGAGCCACGTTCGTATTTAAAAAAGTACCAGACTCACAAGAACCATTGCCAAAAATATATGTTAAAATAGACACGTTAGTTAATTATGGCGAGGTTAGAGCTTACCGTGTTTCAAGTTATAATAATTTTGATAAAATTAATTTCAACACAACAAATCTAAGCGCGTATTTATATGGATACGAGGACAACTTTTTAGTTAGGAAAGATGTTGATAGAGATGTTATTAGGAGATATCCGCGCGCTAAAAGAGGAATAGGCGGAGTATTTGGGCGCTTACAAAGAGGGGGCGACCAAATTATGGTTGGCGATAAAAGCCTTTTATCTATAACTGGTGAATATGGCGAGTTTGACTTCATCGTCAATATGAATCCTAATGTTGACTTAATTGGTCGTCTTGATCAAAACGAAAACTTCTCATTCAGTGCAGCTGCGTTCTTATTTGGAGAAGCCAAATATTATAGCGCTAGAGTAAATGATTATACTCAAGCGGTATTTACAGGGTTCACTTTCGGTCATGCCATACAAAATCCAAGTAGTTCTGGAGTAACCGAAACTGCTTATTCAAAAATGAGATTTTATGAATATAATGACGGTGGTCAACGTTGGCGACAATATCAAACATATATTTATAAAGAAGATAATTATAGAGATGCCGGATCGTGGTGGAATTCAAATTATGTATATGAAAGAAAAGCATTCAATGCTATTGGTGGAGATATATATAATTTGGGATATACAATAAGACAAGGCGGAGCGTTTAATTCTAGTAATAATATTACTCCGGAGTGGGTAAACTATGGATCAAGAATCTTGGTTGGTGCAGCTAACCCTGATTTCCCAGGTCAAGTTTTCTTCCCAAGTGAACAAGGATATGCGGCTAGTGGAACTTTTGTTCGGACACCATATAATGCAAACCCACCAAGTAATAATAATTTATCGTCTGCGACATACGTTATCACTAGAGATGTTCCACTTGTTTCAGAAATTAATAATCCGACATCAAAAGGAATCTATGTTTATCACGATGCGTTTGAAATGAGAAACCCATACGTTACATTAAGTAACGGTGAGAAGATTACATCATATATTAAATATGCTAAAAATAATGTTCTTGGTGATAGATTTATTGGAACAAGACCAAATGGTATGTACGTTTTATCAACTTCATCAGGAGCTGAATTTGGTCAAAAATTACCAATTAATACTCAAATAGCTAAATTATTAAAATTAGATGGTAGTAGACCACACTTAACTTCTGAATATGATAATGTAAATAATAGAGAATTAGTTGATCATAGTGTGGACTTTAGATTTGTTAATCATACTAGTTTATGGCAAGTTAAATTAAATGAAGAAAGCGAACTATTACAATTCGATCAAGATTTTAGAATCAAAGATAAAGAAGGAACTTTTGAATTAGTTCCAACAACGATTGATTATGAAAATAAAGAACTTATCTTTGAGCTAGATATGGATTTATTAAAAGTTGGTCAAGACAGTATCAATTTTGATATTATTGCCGCTAATATTCCGTATCAATCATTTATTGCCGCAGAATACAATTCGGTAACTCATCCAGCATTAGCTACATTTATGGCTACCTTAGAAGCCGAAAGAGAAGCCAATCCAAACCGGGTCGCTTCAGTTAATTATCCGCCAAGTTTAATTTCAAACTTTGTCGACGATTATCCTCATTTATTTGAGTTAAATTTGGATGGTAAGTATGAATTTAGACAAGGTATTCTGGATAATGAATTAACCGTTACTTTAGGTCAATTTATGATTTATTCAGAGGCATCATTAGATGATCAAGTGTTATTTAATGTTCCAGAATATAAAACTTTATATAATGTTAAAATTATTTTAAGAAGATCAAATGTTAATATTGCTCCAACAGCATATATAATTGATAGCGCACAAGTTAACCCAACTCCAGCACTAGCCGAAACAATATGGCTTAGTAGTCATGTTAGTGAGTCGTTGAAGGTTAATCATCGCGACTATAACTCAACACTTATTGTTGGTTCGGATATTAAAGAATATATTGAACTATATTATCACTATATTCCTTCTGGACAAACTGATGAGGTATCAGTATTAGTTGATCCAAATCACTATATACTACAAACGGTTACTGTACAACAAGACGGTACGTTCTCATTTGAAGTTATCTTTAGTGAAAAGATGAAGGCGGGATCATACCGCGTAAGATATAAATATTACGCTAATGATGATTATAAAAATATTAGAGTTACTAAAGGTCCTAATACTAATGATTTTTTAGAAGCATTAAAACCAAAAGGTTCTGAAGAAGTAACTCCAACTAATCCAGGTGGAGAAAACTTCTCATCACAAATACCTTTCTTGACTCAAGTAAGTGAAAGTGATATCATAGTAACTCCTTATTATCATCAAGGTCTTCCGGTTTATTTAGATAATAGAGAATATAAGATGCCTTTATTTGATTATTTCTATATCTCACCATTTGCAACATTAACTAATGTGACATATAGCAAAACAGTAGATGCATCAGGTTATATTCAATACGTATTAACTTACACAATTCAAAGTGAGGAAGGTTCAGCATTACCAAGAGTATATACTCATACAATGCAAGAAAAACAAGTATCAGTCTTTAAACGATATAAAGATCTTGTCGAACAAAACATCGCTTTAACTGCAGATAGAGAAGCAGCATCTACAATTTTTGAATTCACATTTGATATTAATTCTACGTTTAATAATATATTCTATAATTTAGATCAAACCCAGGATATCTATTTAGAAATAACAACAACCGCAGCTGGCTTTGATGAATCTAGGTATAGTATTGTTAATAACCGTTTACGCATTATGATGTTAGATGTTGATATGCCAGGAGATTATATCTTTGATATCGCATTAAAGAGAAAGATTGACGGAGTTATTCATACTGTAAATATTGGTTCTGAAACAATTACTAAACTTCCAGGAACTTCATCATATTTAACTAATATCGCCTTTGGCGAAGAAGGTTCAATTGGAACATATCCAGAGTTATATATCTTAAATGCTCCAACTGCTGACCCGAATGATCCAAGTATACCTGTTGATCCAACTGAGCCAATTATTTATCCAAATGCAACACCAGTTGAAAACTATCAATTCAACCACGAAAACTTAACATATGATAATTTAACTGCAGTTCACCCTGGTGGAATTAACTATGGTGGTGCTGATCAACAAGGAGAACAACATATTCGTGTTAAAGGTGAAGTGGATATGGTTAACTTAAATGAATTCATTCCAAGAATGGTAGAGTTCTTACCAATTGGAGCCAAAATTCAAAGACTATACTATACTCCATCAGCATCAGGTTACGATATTAATTACACACCTCCAGTTGATGCAAGTTCAAGTATGTCTGATATTGCTCAATTAGCGGCTGACTTTACAGTATATCCAACTGACTTTTCTGAACCGACAGATCAGTCAACAACTGATGTTGTAATTACGTATGTAGTTACAGCTGAAAATGGAAGTAAGACATATTACTACATCAGTGTTGAAGATGCGGTATATAACGTTACATTCGTTTTTGATATTTATTATTATGATCCAGTAAGTGGACAAGAAAAATTAGTAGTAGACGTTCCTAAGTTTTATAATATTCCAATTAGAGTTCAAATTGGCGTTATGGATACTGAATATACTCAAATGTCAATTACTTATCCAACTGTCGATGTATTCCCTAACTTTACAACGATTAATGGTATCCATCATCATATGAGTATATATTATCTAGCTTTAGAAGCAGCAAACTTAGTTAACTATCGTTTTAGATTTTCAAGAAATATCGCTGGATTGTATCAATTTAAATTAGATTTACCAAGTGAATATACATATAAGATGTATTATGGTCCGGAAAGTGTCTTATTAGAACTTAAAGATATCGAAGACATCCATCCAAACCACGCAGGAGTTGAAGGTAAATATTTCTATATTAACCAAGGTATTAGAAATAGAACTAGAAGAATTAAAGTAGTAATTTATGATACAACACCTGATCCGGGTTGGGGATTAAATGATAAGAATACAACTTATGGTAAATAAAAATTAAACTGCCAAGCCAATTGCTTGGTAGTTTTTTTATGTATTTATCAAAAAATTACTTAAATAGTACGAAAAAGTGTACATTTTGACTAATATAAATAGAATTAACTATTTATTTATGATAAAATTATTAGTGGAAAATACCATAAACATATTAAGGAGGAATTAATTATGGCAATTAGAGTAGCAATCAACGGATTTGGACGTATTGGTCGTTTAGCTTATAGATTAATGCACGGAAATCCAAAATTTGAAGTAGTCGCAATCAACGACTTAACAGATGCTGAAACATTAGCATATTTATTAAAATATGACACAGGTCAAGGAAAATTCTTACATGACAAAATTTCTCATGATGAAGGACACATCATCGTTGACGGTAAGAAAATTAACATTTTAGCTGAAAAAGATCCTAAAAACTTACCTTGGAAAGAATTAAAAGTTGACGTAGTTTTAGAATGTACAGGAGTTTTCAACTCTGAAGAAAAAGCATCTTGGCACTTAGAAGCAGGAGCTAAGAAAGTATTATGTTCAGCTCCAGTATCTGGAAACGTTAAAATGATCGTTTATAACGTTAACCACAACGTATTAGACGGAAGTGAAAAAGTAGTTTCAGGAGCTTCTTGTACAACTAACGCTTTAGCACCAGTAGTTAAAGTATTAGATGATAACTTTGGTGTTGTTAAAGGATTTATGACTACTGTTCACGCATATACAACAGACCAATCTTTACTTGACTTACCACACAAAAAAGGAATTATGTCACGTAGAGGACGTGCTGCAGCAGCTAACATTGTTCCATCATCAACAGGAGCAGCTAAAGCAATCGGTAAAGTTATGCCACACTTAAACGGTAAATTAGATGGAACTGCTTTAAGAGTTCCAACAGTTACTGGTTCAGTAGTTGACTTAACAGTAGAACTTAAAAAAGAAGTTACATTAGAACAAATTGATCAAGCTTTCAAAGCGGCAGCTAATGAAACATTAGCATACGTATCTGACCCAATCGTTTCGTCAGACGTAATCGGTTCACACTACGGTTCATTATATGATGCAAATACTACTCAAATCTTGAACGTTGACGGAAAACAATTAGTTAAGATTATGACTTGGTATGATAACGAAATGTCATATACTGCACAATTAGTAAGAACTTTAACAGCTTTAGTTTCTAAATAGTTTTATTTTTCAATTATTAGAAAAGCGTCCTAGTGACGCTCTTTTTCTTATATTATTTCATCTAAACTCTCATCTGCCATTTAAAACCCGTTTTCAAAATAATATTGAATCGGTTTCAGGTGTGTGCTAAACGATTACCATTGATTTTTAACTGTTGTATTATATAAATGCAAAATGTATAAAAGGCAAACATACAGCGATGTATGGATGCAAAGCTATAGGGACTAAAACTAGTTAGCCAGTTACCTAATTTGTTTATGGTAACTGGCTTTTATTTTCTAACCAGTGCCATAAATCTTTTTAGAAAGGTATGAGTTCATGGTTAAAAATGTTTTAGTTACAATCTATACGATATGTGCGACCGTCATCGTTTTTTGTTGGTTTTAATATTTATGAGAACCTTAATAACAAACGTAGCAGTAACTGTAAAACATTCAAAAACTCCGTCGGTTGTAAAAATTGATCTATCCGAGAAAACAGATAAAAAATTAGTTCCATTCGGTTATGCCAATCATGATGATGAAACAAACGAGATTGAACTTAAATACCGTATCTATGTTGAGGGAGGAATAAGAAAAAGTATTATGCATACTAACTTATTATCAGTTACAGTAGATGACGGAACCGACTTTTCACACTTGTTCTTAGTAATATTTCCAAAAGAACAAGAGATTAACAAATTACACTAGTGGTAATTATTATGCTGAGCATTCTTTGGTAAAACAAACAGTAGGATCAGTAACTAAATATTATATATCACTTGCTAAAGTTAGACCATATTTCGGGCCAAATACACATCAGCATTTATGGAAGGAAATTACTTTCCCAGCAGGTGTATAATAATTAAAAATATGATATGATATCTCTGAGGGCATGCCTCAGAGATTTTTATTTTATAAGGGAGATTTATATATGACATGGAAAGAAATAATAAAAGATGAAATTGATCAGCCATATTTTTATCATTTATTAAATTTAATTAAAAACGAAAGATTAAGTCATACGATCTATCCAAAAGAGAAAGATGTTTTTAACGCATTAAAATTAACTCCTTATGAAGAAGTTAAAGTAGTTATTATTGGGCAAGATCCGTATCACGGTGAAAATCAAGCCCACGGGCTTGCTTTTAGTGTCTTAGAAGGTAATCCAATGCCACCAAGTTTAAGAAATATATTACTTGAATTACATGGTGATTTAGGAATTAGAAGAACAAAAACTGATTTAACAGATTGGGCAGAAAGCGGAGTATTACTTCTAAATACTATTCTAACAGTTAGAAAGTCTGAACCACTATCTCATGAAAGTTATGGATGGCAAAGATTTACAACTAAAATTATTGAAGCAGTTAATAAAAAAGAAGCGCCGGTTGTTTTTATGCTATGGGGAAATAATGCAATTGAATATAAAAAATATTTAAATAACCCTAGACACTTAGTTTTAACATCATCGCATCCATCACCATTATCAGCGAGACACTCATTTTTTGGATCACGCCCTTTTTCAAAAGCGAATAAATTCTTACAAGAAAATGGCATAGAACCAATCAAGTGGTAATAATCGACAATTTATAGTATAATTAATAATACAGAGTAACCATACAAGCGTCAAGTGTCTAATCATGGGATGTTGGGTTAGAACGAACACTTCGGTGGCGGTTTGGTGGTGCGTCCGCTGTATATTTTATATTGTGGACTCTTCTCTATGGGAGGGTTTTTTTATGGAAAAAAGTAAATTATTTAAGATTAGTTTAGGTGGGATTCTAGCTGCACTTGCAGTTGGAATTAGATTGTTTTTTGATTATGTAATTCCAATGGGAAATACTGCTGGATTACCAATTTATAGTATTCCGTTAGTTATTGCAAGTTTAGTATTAGGCCCTGTATATGGCTTAATTGTCGGAATAACAGCCGATATTGTGATGGGGTTATTAGGACCATATAATTATATGCCACTATTTGGCATATCAACTGTTATTTGGGCAGTAATACCTGGACTAATTGCAAGACGCAACTATGATTTTTTAAAGATGGCACTTGCCATTATCATAACCTACATACTATCAAGCTTTTCTAATACGCTAGCCTTAATTATCTATTTCGATTCTAAAACGGCACTAGCGTCATTTGCTGTAAGAGTTCCAGTTCTACTTGCAACATCACCAGCCTTAATTTATATTAATCACCTAATTTATTCTCGAATTAGAGATTACCAACTAACACATCAAGAAATAACATAAATATTAAAATATAGACTTATTTAAGAATGTCGTTTTCGACATTCTTATTTTTATGTAGTATAATTAATATAAATAAAGAGGTGTTAAAATGCATTATTTAAACAAAACGGCAACTATTACTAATTACTTAGTTGAAAACACAACAACACATCTACGTCCAGCAATTATTATCTTGCCTGGCGGATCGTATTTATATACTTCTCCAAGAGAAGCTAAACCAGTAGCGGTTTCTTATAACGCCGCTGGAATTCATGCATTCGTTTTAGATTATACAACTTTCCAAAAATCAAAAACGACTACCGTTGAAGCTTTAATTGAAGAAGTAAAAATGGCTCATGATTATTTAATTAAAAATCAAAAAGAATTCCAAATTGATGTAAATAATATTTTTGTTGTTGGCTTTAGTGCTGGTGGCCATCTAGCAGCAGCGGTAGCCAACAAATATCCAAAACTATTTAAAAAAGTAGTTTTATCATACCCAGCAGTAAACATTACTATCTCTGATGGTATGTTTGAAGAAACGGAAGAAGTTCGTTTCTGCCGCAGAATGTTTGAAGAAAATTTAATCTTAGGAGTTACCAAAAACAACCCGCCAACATTTATTTGGCATACTGGAGAAGATCCAGTAGTTCCAATTGTAGAATCAATTAACTACATTCATAAATTAAACGAATTAGGTGTTAAATTTGAAGCTCATTTTTATGAAAAAGGAGAACACGGCATTTCAATTGGAAATAGAGTTGTTCAATATGAAGATAAAAATAGCGGCTTTAATTTACACGCTTCAAGTTGGGTTAATTTATCAATAAGCTGGTTACTTACATGAGAGTACATGTTATTGGTGGCGGCTTAGCGGGAGTTGAAGCGGCATATTTCCTTGCTAATAAAGGAGTAAAAGTCAAACTATACGAAATGAGACCACATAAGATGACTGAAGCTCACCAAACTGATAAGTTAGGTGAATTAGTTTGTTCTAACTCACTACGTTCTAACGATATTAAAACGGCGGTAGGGCTATTAAAACGTGAAATGGAAGCTTTGGGTTCATTGGTGATTAAAGCCGCTAAAGCGGCTCAAATTCATGGCGGGACAAGCTTGATGGTTGACCGCGAAGAGTTTTCTAAATATATTACTAACGAAATTAAAAGTCATGAAAATATCGAAATCATTAGTAAAGAAGTTACTAAGGTAGATTTAGAAACACCGACAATCATTTGTGCGGGTCCACTAGCATCAAATAATCTAGTTAATCATCTTTTAGAATTAACAGGCGAAGAAAATTTAAATTTCTATGATGCGGTAGCTCCAATCATTTCATTTGATTCAATCAATTTAGATATTTGCTACTTTAAAGATAGATATGAAGATGGTAGGGGAACATATCTAAATTGTCCAATGACAAAGTTAGAATATGATAACTTTTATAAGGCTTTAGTGAATGCAGAAAGATATGCACCAAAAGACTTTGAACGTGCGATATTTGAAGCTTGTATGCCAATTGAAGTAATGGCTGAGCGTGGTTATCAAACTCCGTTATTTGGCCCATTAAAGCCGGTTGGCTTAGAAGTTGACGGCATAAGACCTTATGCAGTGGTTCAACTTCGTCCAGAAGATTTTTCTAATAAGATGTATAATCTTGTCGGTTTTCAAACCTCACTTCGCCAAGGGGCGCAACGTGAGGTTATAAAAATGATTCCGGGATTAGAAAATGCTGAGATATTAAGGTACGGTGTCGTTCATCGAAACACGTATTTTAATTCTCCTAAAATATTAAATAATGGATTTAATTTTAAAAAGTATCCTAATTTATATTTAGCTGGTCAAATCTCTGGAGTTGAAGGTTATGTAGAAAGTGCAGCTTCTGGAATTGCTGCTGCAATTAGTTTATACAATAAAATTATTAATGGAGAAAATTTGTTTTTACCTGATGTTACAATTACGGGATCATTAAGTAAATATGTTTCAACACCAAATAGTAATTTTGTCCCAATGAATGCTAACTTTGGAATTGTTCCAAGTTTAGAAGAAAAAGTAAGGAAAAAAGAAAGAAGAGAAGCTTACGCTAAAAGAGCGTTAGATTCTCTAGAGAAATTTAAAAAGGAAAACGAATGTATATAATTAAAAGGTATTTAAACCATTTAGAAACTGAAAAAAATTATTCAACTTACACCATCCTAAGTTATGAAAATGATATCTTAGGTTTTTATCATTTCGTTGTAAACGAGGGATATGCCAAAGATTTATTAGGAGTGAAAAGAGAAAGAATTGCTAGAAATTATATTCTAAGTCTGGATTCTGATTTAGAAAGATCAACAGTTGCTAGAAAAATTTCAGCACTTCGTACTTTTTATGAATATTTAATTAAAGAAGGATTAGTTGAAACAAATCCTTTTGCGATGATCAATAATCCAAAAGTTTCTAAAAAATTACCAAGAATTATATCTGATAATGAAATAGATAATTTATTTAACTCAATTGATACTGATTCTCATTTGGGATTAAGAAATTATATCATTTTAGATTTATTATTCTCTTGCGGCTTACGCGCAAGTGAATTAATTGATATAAAAATTAGTGATATTCACTTAGAGAGAAAAGAAGTATTAATTCACGGTAAAGGTCAAGTAGATAGATATGCATTCTTACATGATACATTAGTTGATAATTTAAGAAGATATATTATGTATTCAAGACCGATATTACTTGCTAAAGGAAAAGACTTAAACTCAAATCAGTTACTAATTAACTATAAAGGTGGTAATTTAACTGTTAGAGGTTTAAGAGTTATTTTAAATAAAATTATTGATGATTCTGGGGAAACATTTAAAATTCACCCACATATGCTAAGACATGCATTTGCGACTACGTTATTAAATCATGGCGCGGATTTAAGAACGGTTCAAGAGTTATTAGGTCATAAACACCTAAAGACAACTCAAATTTATACCCAAGTTTCTGCAGAAAAACTAAGAGAAAATTACGATATGACTAACCCGAGGATGAAGAAAAATGAGAAAACTAAGTGAAATAATTGTAGAAGATGGTATTAAGAATAAACACTCATATAATTGGGTTAGAAAAGCGTCAAGAGGAATTATCCTTAAGGATAATAAAGTGTTGATGATTTACTCTCACGCTTTTAACGACTACACCTTTCCAGGTGGTGGCGTTAAAAGAGAAGAAAGTTATCAAAGAGCACTATATCGAGAATTAAGTGAAGAAGTAGGGGCTAGAGGAATTAAAATTGTTAAAGCTTTTGGCCAAACTTTAGAACTAAGAAAAAGTTTTCATCATGTAGGCGAACAATACAGGCAAATTTCTAAATATTTTATTTGTTGTGTCGCCGCATTTGGTCAGCAAAACTTAGAACAAAGAGAAAAATGGCATGGGGCTGAACCAGTATGGATCGAACCAGCTAAAGCATTAGCTCATAATGAAATGGTTAAACAAGATGATATGCACCAAAGAAGAGGAGCTAAAACGACAATTATTAGAGAAAATATTGTATTAAGACATTTAATTAAAGAGGGGATAAAATGAGAAAATTTGAAGTGATTAATGACTATCTAGATAAAGATATAAAAATACCAGAAAGAGCAACTAAAACAAGCGCTGGCTATGATTTAGCAAGCGCTGAAGATGTCTTAATTAAGCCAAAAGAAATTGTCTTAATTAAAACCGGATTAAAAGTATCAATTCCAAAAGATGAAGTACTACTAGTATTCCCACGTTCATCACTTGCGATGAAAAGAGGCTTAATGATGTCTAATGGTGTTGGCGTAGTTGACGCAGACTACTACAACAACCCAAATAACGAAGGACATTTAATGATTCCTCTGTATAATTTTACTGATAAAGAAGTATTAGTTAAAAAAGGTGAAAGGGTCTCACAAGGTATCTTTGTTAAATACGGCATTACTGTAGATGATGAAGCAAATGGTACAAAACGTACTGGTGGCTTTGGTAGTAGTGGTAAGTATTAAGAGTTATTATTTGCAATAAAAATATAAATATGTTATATTTATCAAGGTATTAAAAATAAAATACACATGCTTAATGTTTGTGTTACCCTAGTGCCACTTGGTGGGTATCATTAGTTAAGCAGAGGAAAAAAACGAAAAGGAGAGAATATTATGGCAGTCGTTTCAATGAAACAATTATTAGAAGCTGGAGTTCATTTCGGTCATACGACTAAGAGATGGGATCCAAGAATGAAGCCTTATATTTTCACAGCAAGAAATGGAATTTATATTATCGATTTAAAAATCACTGCTGAGAAAATTACAGAGGCGTACAATGCATTATTACAAATAGTGCAAAATGGTGGACAAGTTATTTTTGTCGGAACCAAAAAACAAGCTCAAGAAGCAGTAAGAGAAGTTGCTCAAAAAACAGGTCAATTCTATGTTGACCAAAGATGGTTAGGTGGAACCCTAACAAACTTCAAAACAATCCGTAGATCAATTAAATACTTAAAAGATTTATACAAGATGGAAGAAGACGGAATGTTTGAAAAACTTCCTAAAAAAGAAGTTTTACAATTAAACAAAGAACGTGAAAAGTTAGAGAAAAACTTAGCTGGTATCCTTGAAATGCAAAAACTACCAGAAGCAATGTTTATTGTTGACCCAAGAAAAGAAATCAACGCAATTAAAGAAGCTAGAAAATTAAGAATCCCTGTTTTCGGTATCGTTGATACAAACTGTAATCCTGAAGATGTTGATTACGTTATCCCTGCAAACGATGACGCAATTAGAGCGGTTAAATTAATCGTTGACATTATGGGTAATGCAATTATCGAAGGTCAAGGTGGAGTTGTTGAACATTTTGAAGATGAAGATATCGATCCAGTTCAAATTTTAGATGGTGAAGTTATCAATAAAGACCAACCAAAACCAAAACGTGAACCAAGAAAGAAATCAAAACCACAACAAGAAGATAAACCTCTTCCTAAAAAAGAACAAAAACCAGCTCCAAAAGCTGAAGTTATTAAAGAAAAAGTAGAAGAAGTTCCATCAATTCAAGAAGACTTATCGAAAATGACTGTTGCTGAATTAAGAAAATTAGCAAAAGAACGCGGATTATCGGGTTATTCAGCATTAAAGAAAGCCGAATTAATCGCTTTAATAGAAGAAAATTAATTGAAGGGATTTTTAATCCCTTCTTTTTATACCAATAACTTGTTAAAAACATAGAAAAAATGTATAATTATATAGAATAGAGGAGGAATATACATGCCAACAATTGAAAAAATTAAAATTTTAAGAGATAAAACCGGAGCCGGTATGATGGACTGCAAAAAAGCATTAGTTGAAACTGGCGGAGATGTTGACAAAGCCGTAGACTTTTTAAGAGAAAGAGGCTTATCAAAAGCTGCTAACAAAGCATCAAGAATTGCTGCTGAAGGATTAGCAAACGTAGCTATCGAAGGTAACACAGCGTTAATTTATGAAGTAAACTCAGAAACTGACTTCGTTTCTCAAAACGATGAATTTATTAAATTAGTTGATGAAGTAGGAGCTATTTTAATTAAATCAAACGCAACTAACACTGAAGAAGCATTAGCGGTTAATAATCCTCAAGAAAGATTAACAGTTGAACAAATGCTTTTAAACATGACAGCTAAAATCGGTGAAAAAATTACTTTAAGAAGAGTTCAAAGAGTAACTAAGAAAGATGATGAAGTATTTGGCTTATACAAACACCAAGGCGGAAAAATCATCGCTTTAACTGTTGTTAAAGGTAATGATCAAGAAGTTGCTAAAAACATTGCAATGCATGTTACAGCATCTAAACCACGCTTCTTAGACCGTGCATCAGTAGATCAAGAAACAGTAGAACACGAAAAACAAGTTCTTACTCAACAAGCTTTAAACGAAGGCAAACCAGCTAACATCGTTGAAAAGATGGTTATTGGTAGATTAAACAAATTCTTCGAAGAAATTTGTTTAACTGACCAAGCTTACGTTAAAGATACTGATATGAAAGTTAAACAATACTTAAAATCAGTTAACTCTCAAGTTACATTCTTCTTAAGATTAGAGGTAGGCGAAGGCATTGAAAAACGCGAAGAAGATTTCGCAGCTGAAGTAGCCGCTCAAATGAATAAATAATTTATTTAAAAATTTATAAGAAGGGACTGATTGATCAATGTATAAAAGAATAATATTAAAAATTAGCGGAGAAGCTTTGAAAGGAGACGGACAATCAGGAATTTGTCCTGAAACAGTTAAAGATATCGCTAAACAAATTAAAGAAATTCATGATTTAGGCGTAAAAATCGGCGTCGTTGTTGGTGCCGGTAACTTATTTAGAGGCCGCATTGGTCAAGAGTTAGGTATGGATCGTTCTCAAGCTGATTATATGGGAATGCTTGGTACGATTATGAACGGTCTGGCTCTTCAAGATGGTTTAGAAAATCTTGGGGTTCCAACTAGAGTAATGACAGCAATCGAAGTTAATAAAGTTGCTGAACCATATATTCGCAGAAGAGCGTTAAGACACTTAGAAAAAGATCGTGTCTTAATTCTAGTTGGAGGTACAGGTAATCCGTACTTTTCAACTGATAGTGCCGCAACACTACGTGCTGCGGAATTACATATGGACGCTGTCTTAATGGCTAAAAACGGAATTGATGGTGTCTATGATAAAGATCCGCATAAATTTGCTGATGCGAAAATGTTTCAAGAGTTAACTCAAAGAGAAATCTTGGAACAAAGATTACAAGTTATCGATCAAACCGCAGCGGCAATGTGTATTGAAAATCATATAGACTTACTAGTCTTTAATATGAATAAAAAAGGTAATATTAAAAGAGCTGTTTTGGGAGAAAAAATTGGAACAGTAGTTAAATGGGAGGAAAAGAAGTAATGGAAATGTTAGATATGTTATTATTAGAAACTGAAGATAGAATGGATAAGGCTGTAAAATCTTTAGTAAGAGAATTTCAAACTATTCGTACAGGTCGTGCAAACCCAGCGCTACTAGATAGAATTTTAATATCTTATTATGGTGTTGATACACCAATTAATCAAGTTGCTTCAATATCAGTAGTTGAAGGAGTTCAACTATATATTAAGCCATTTGACAAATCCATCTTAAAATTAATTGAACAAGCAATTTATGCAAGCGACTTAGGCTTGCCACCAGCTAATGATGGTGTTGGAATTCGTTTAACCCTACCAGCGTTAACTGAACAAAGACGTCGTGATTTAACTAAAGAAGTTGATAAACTTTCTGAAAACGGTAAAGTTGCCTTAAGAAATATTCGTCGTGATGCTAATGATCAAGTTAAAAAACTAGGTCTTCCTGAAGATTTAGAAAGAAAAGCATTAGACGATATTCAAAAATTAACTGATGATTATTCAGTTAAAGTAGATGCGGAAACTAAAGAGAAAAACCACGAAATTATGACAATATAGTATTTTTCACTTAATTTAAATAACTATTTGAAAAATACGCTTAAATAGAATATACTTAAAGTAAGAAAATATTTATATAAAGCGAAAGGAGATAATTATGGGCTTTGTAAAATGGATGGACCAAGCACCAAAATGGTTAAAAGTTGTATTAGCTTTACCATTACTTGACATTGTTTGGGTTATTTATCGTTTAATTAAGAGTGTTAATGATAAAAACACATTAGGAATTATTGTTGCGATTTTATTAATCGTTATCGGTTTACCTTTCTTATGGTTAGTTGACATCATTACATTATTAGTTTTAGACAAAGTACTTTGGTTTTAATAACTAAAGAGTTTAAAAATTTAAGGCCAGTTACTGGCCTTTTATTTTACAAAAAAGATATTTTAATATAAAAACACGTTTTTATATGTTATAATAAACACATATTAAAAAAAGGAAGATCGATATGAAACAAAGAGCGATTACTGCTGGTATCATTACATTAATTTTTATTCCACTTTTACTTTTTAACGTTTTATTAATTCCCTTTAAAATTTTCATTGGCTTATTAGCGATGATTGCTGTTTATGAATTAATAAGAATGTTTGAAAGAGAAAAAGAGGTTCATTGGTTAGCTAAAGTAGCCATTTTTTTCTTTACCGCTGGGTTTTATGTAATTGTTGGTAATCTTTGGGAAAATGACCCAAATATTTTAATTAGCGATTTATCAATGGATATTTCACTAATTTTACTACCAGCGATACTAATTTTATTTACTTTATCAGTTTTTATTCCTAATTTTGGTGGTAAATCACTTGGATTAGGACTCTTAATTATTATTTATGTTGGATTAGGTTTGGGATCACTTGCAATTTTAAGAGTATTAGGTTCTAGATATGTAGTCTATTTGCTTTTAACCACTGTCTCAACTGATACTTTCGCTTTTCTTTTTGGAATTAAGTTTGGAAAACATAAAATGGCACCAACAATTAGCCCAAAGAAGAGTTGGGAAGGTGCGATTGCTGGTACAATCTTAGGGACTACTTTAGGATCATTATTTGGTATTTTATACTTTGTTTTCCCAGAAGGAACTATCCTAAACCCAACAGGTAGTATGACTATCTTAGACGGGATTACTACTTTAGGTAATAGCCAAACATTTCCAAGTCATCCAATTATGTGGCAACACGTATTAATTATTATTCCGATTACCTTACTTATTTCAATTTTTGGTCAATTAGGCGACTTGTTCGCTTCTAAATTAAAAAGAACTTATGAAATTAAAGACTTTGGTTCAATTTTCCCTGGACATGGGGGCGTATTAGACCGCTTTGATTCAGTAATCTTTTCAGGAATGTTTTTAGTCTTTATTTTCAAAGTGATGTCGATATTATGGCCAGTAGCGTAAAAAATATCTATATATTAGGCGCTGGCGGATCAATCGGACTACAAACTCTGGAGTTATTAGATAATAACCCAGATTTTAATGTTGTCGGTTTATCACTTAGTAGTAAAGATGATATTAACCACACAATCTTATCTCACTTTAAACCGGAGATATGTTCACTTAGAACTAAAGAACAACTAAAAACATACCCGAAAATGTATCCTGATATTAAATTCGTTTACGGTGATGAAGGTTTAATTGAAGTAGCGACATATCCAAAAAGTGGTTTATTAATTAACGCTTTATCAGGATCAATTGGCTTAAAGAGTACTGTAAAAGCCATTGAGTCTGGTAAAGATATTGGCCTTGCCAACAAAGAAACTTTAGTTATGGCTGGCCCAATTATTAAAGAGTTAGTGATGAAGCATAAAGTAATGTTACTACCTATTGATAGTGAACATTACGCCTTATGGCAATTATTATCAAAAGTTAATCGTAGTGATGTTTATAAAATCGCTATTACCGCAAGCGGCGGTGCCTTAAGAGATTTAGATAGACGAGAGTTAGATAATATTAAAATTAGTGATGCCCTAGCGCATCCTAATTGGCAAATGGGTCCAAAGATTACCATCGACTCAGCAACGATGGTTAATAAAGGCTTAGAAGTTATTGAAGCTCATCACTTATTTTCAATACCTTATGAAAATATTGAAACGATTTTACATAGTGAAAGTTTAGTTCACGCTATTATTTATTTAAAAGACGGGACAAGTATTAAAAGTATTTCCGCTAATGATATGAAAATACCTATTTCTGGCGTTTTATATTTTCCAGAGGAATCAAAATATAATCCGCCAATTACGAATCTGGAAACCCTAACTTTTAAACCAATGGATTATATTAGATATCCGATGCTTCATTTAGCATATGAAGTTGGTAAATTAGGCGGTATTTTACCAACAATTTATAATGCTAGTAACGAAGCAGCGGTTAATTTATTTTTAGATGGAAAAATTAGTTTTAGAGAAATTGAATCTATTATATTAAAATATACATTATCAGCTGATAATATCTTAAATCCAACTTTAGAAGAAATATTAGAAGTTGATAAAGCTATTAAACAAAAAATCTACAACGCTTATAACAAGGAGTAATTGATATATATGGTTATACTAACATTTTTATTAAACTTAATTGTATTTATCCTAGTCTTAGGAATTATTATTTTATTACACGAATTAGGACATTTCTTTGTCGCTAAGAAATTTAATGTTTTGTGTCATGAATTTTCTGTCGGAATGGGGCCAGCCCTATTCCAAAAGAAAAAGGGTGAGACAACTTATTCAGTAAGAGCCGTCCCGATTGGCGGATATGTCTCAATTGCGGGTGAAGATAACGATGATTCACTGTTTAGAGTGAAGATAACGATGATTCATTATTTACAGTTAATGATATTATCGGTTTAAGAATTACACCGCATAACGAAGTTGAAGGAATAGTTTTAGATGAAATGCAACAATATGATGTAATTGGTAAAGTTGTTAGCTTTGAAATATTTGACAAAGACAAAACACCACTTCATGTTGAACTAGAATTAGAAGACGGAACTGTAACGAAATATCCAGTTTTAGAAGATTGTAAGTACTATTTACCAAACAAAAAAGAAGTTCAAATTGCGACTAAAGAAAGATCTTTGTCGCAAAAACCAAAGATTCAAAGATTTTTAGTGTTATTTGCTGGTGCATTTATGAACTTCGTCTTAGCTATTTTCTTATTCATTTTAGCTTACTCGATTATTGGAAGACCAGTAAACGCGGCTGTCGTTGGTAAAGTTGATCCAAACGGAGCGTTAGCGGCAACTGATTTAAAAGATAAAAAGAATTTTAAAATAGAAGAAGTTAACGGAGTTTCGGTAACAACTTGGGATGATTTATCAGAAGAGATTCAAAAATATCCTGGCCTACCTATTACTATAAAGGTAGACGGCGCTATATATAATATTAATACGCGCGTAGATATTAATATGTTAGGCGTTAGTAACTACTTTAAAGAAGGTATTATTGGTACTGAACAATTAGTTATTGGTCAAGTCTACGGTTTAGGTGATAAATCGGGACTTCAACCAGGAGATAAAATTACTAAGATAAATAAAAAAGAAGTTACAACATGGGAAGAATTAATTTCCGAATTAGATGATATTCCAGAATTAAATGTTAAAGTAAGTTATTTAAGAGATGGAGTAGAAGATAGTACTTCATATAAGATTATGCCAAAAGAAACAATTGAAGGACAAGGGGCTTTCGTATCTAAGGTATTAATTGGAATTGAAGGAACTTATAAATTTGACTTTGGATATGCACTTAAAATGGGATTTGTCGCATTTGGCGATGACGCTACTAAAATATTTAAAGTTTTAGGAGGATTATTTACCCCTAAAACTAGTGGTATTTCAGTAACTGACTTAGCTGGTCCAATTGGAATCTTTAACTTAGTATCTCAAGTTAGACAAGGCGGATTTGTTTCGGTATTATTATTTATGGCATTCTTGTCAGTTAACGTAGGACTTGTTAACTTACTTCCAATTCCAGCATTAGACGGTGGAAGAATCTTATTTTTATTAATTGAAGCCGTCACAAGAAGACCACTTAATAAAAAAGTAGAAACATTAGTAAACAATATTACTTTTATATTATTGCTAGCATTATTTGCATTAATTATGGTTTTTGATGTGTTAAGATTGTTTTAAAAATTAAAATATAATATATTAAATAGGCAGCTTAAATTATCATCTTTACAAGATGATTGGCATAAAAGCTGCCTATTTTTATGTAAAATACTAATATAAAAATTTAAGTTTTAAAAAATAATTATTTTAGTTGACATCTAAATATGTAAATGGTAGAATATAAAAGCACGCCGTAATGACGTGTGGATTTTAAGTCTTTGAAAACTGAATAATGATGAGAAATAAACAACCAATTTTTTTGAAAAAAAAGAAAATTATAAGAGCTAAAGCTCAAACAATACATTTTTAATGGAGAGTTTGATCCTGGCTCAGGATTAACG
>FZPS01000018.1_pt170 | contig 27259 bp, 24 predicted proteins | sample 1817821 | NCBI WGS metagenome assembly FZPS01 (sample SAMEA104158645, study PRJEB21678) | metagenome | place: Germany | collected 2015-04-21
GCCGATTACGGCACTTATGGCCTTTTTGATCCCATCGCTGCCTGCAGCCGCCACACATGTGCCGGGGCAGGTACCTGCCGCTCCGAAACCGATTCCGAATATCAGGCCGCCGATGATGACACCAAGGTTGGTGGTTTTGATGCTCAGGTGGCTGATGTCGAATAGTCCAACAAGGGATGAGACGGACAGCAGGATGCTGGCAAAACCAATTCCGAAAAGAATGGTTTTCATCAGGGTAAGATCCTCAAGGCGGAGGGTAGCCATAAGTTTTTTAGGGTCGGAAGCTCCTGACTTGTATAGTGCGAAGCCAAACAGGCCGCCAAGTATAATTGCAGATAAAATAGTCATATCAATCAATCATCCCTTCCATGAAGTATTTTCCCAGATACCTGGCAACGGGAATTCCGGCCAGGAAAACCGATGCGGCAAAGATATAGCCGCTGACGCTGCCCTGCATCATGCCGCTGAACATGTGTCCGCTGGTGCAGCCGTCTGCCATCCTGGCTCCGAAGAGAAGGAGGAACCCTCCTATAAAGGCCGGCAGATACTTTTTGATAAAGGGGGTTCTGACACCCCGGACATTCATCTCAGGCATTTTAAGCTCCTGTTCACTAATCTTCAGGCTGTCATCTTCAGTTTTTGCACTGGATACACCGGCCTTCTGCTTCTTGATTTTGTCTGTCAGATACCCGGCCAATGCTCCCAGCGGGATGGCCAGTACAAAAATGAAATCATAATTCATGGGGTTCTTGATGGATTTGGCCAGTTTTCCATCTGATTTATCGTAGTAGGCATTGGTACTGCGGTATCCCGAATCACGGGTTTCATCCACCTGTATTACATCCTGATCCAATGTACTGTGTACTATTCCTGCAGCTACGCTGAACTGAGTGGAAACTCCTATGGGCTTTACCAGAAATGCTGCTATGAAGAATACTGCTCCCAGCAGCAAGGCCCCCTTAAGCCAATTCCAATTATGCATTGCAACCTCACCTTTCTGATACTAAGTGTTTATTAAGCCCGTTCCGATGGCTTTCAAGTACTATTATAACCGGGGAGAATAAATCTTCTGTGACAATGTCACATTGGCCAAACAGTTTGATAAAATCAACATTTTTTGGTAAAATATCAGTTATTGAAAGAAGGAAGTGAACCCTAAGAGGACCTTACTAAAATCTATGAACAAGGAAGGTAGATGGGGATGAAGAAAATAAGAATCGGCATTTCAGGATACGGTAATCTGGGAAGAGGGGTCGAGCTGGCTGTCAGGCAGTGCCCCGATATGGAGCTGGTGGGAATTTTTACCCGTAGACCGCCTGAAACGGTAAAGCCGGCAGATAAAACCGTTAAGGTAATGCATATAGATCAGGCAGAAAGCATGAGGGACCGGATTGATGTAATGATTCTCTGCGGCGGCTCAGCCACGGATTTGCCGGAGCAGGGCCCGTATTTAGCCAAACTATTCAATACTGTTGACAGCTTTGATACCCACGCAAAAATACCTGCTTATTTTGAAAGCATGGATGAAGCGGCCGGATTATCCGGCCTGATAAGCATAATTTCAGTAGGATGGGATCCAGGCTTGTTTTCCATTAACCGCATGATGGCAGAAGCTGTTCTGCCCCAGGGAGAAAATTATACCTTCTGGGGCAAGGGGGTCAGCCAGGGACATTCTGATGCCATACGGCGGATAGATGGAGTGAGGGACGCAAAGCAGTATACCATTCCAATTCAGCAAGCCGTGGACAAGGTGAGAAGCGGCATGAGCCCGGAACTCTCAACCAGGGATAAGCATTTTCGCGACTGTTATGTGGTTTTGGAGGAAGGGGCTGATCCGGCCAGGATCGAAGAGCAGATCAAAACCATGCCCAACTACTTTGCAGATTATGAGACCAGGGTTACTTTTATCACGGAAGAAGAACTGAAAAGGGAGCATTCTGCTATGCCTCATGGCGGCTTTGTTATCCGGAGCGGAAAAACCGGAGAGGATAATGAGAATACCAGCATCATTGAATTCTCGCTCAGGCTGGACAGCAATCCGGAGTTTACAGCCAGTGTACTGACTGCATATGCCCGGGCCGCCTGGAGAATGCAGCAGGAAGGGCAGACCGGAGCCCGCACTGTATTTGATGTGCCCCCGGCTTACCTGTCGCCCAAATCTGCGGCAGAGCTGAGGAAAGAGCTTCTGTAGAACAGCAGCTGCAAAACACCTGATAGAAGTTAATGAGGCCGGTAACATCCCTTTTGATGCCCGGCGGACATGGAAGCGCCGGAATTTGATTCGTCCGCTGATAGCTGTTATGATATAGTGTAATGTGTGCTGCAGAAATCAGGTTCAATATCTACAAGTGCTATGACAGGCCTGTATTACTGATTAGAACGAATATTATCCATGTGCAGGTAAAGGAACTGGGGGATAGGTATGAAAGCGATTATATTGGCAGCAGGATATGCCACCAGGCTGTATCCGCTCACGGAGAATATGCCGAAAGCATTGTTGAAAGTAGGCAGCAGGGCGATTCTGGATCATATTATGGAAAATGTCACCCGGATAGATGCGGTAGATGGAATCCATATAGTTACCAATGAAAAGTTCTATCAGGATTTTTTGGACTGGAAGAAAGAAAGCGATTATGATATTCCGATTACCATATATAATGACGGCACCACCAGTAACGATGACCGGCTGGGTGCCTTGGGTGATTTGAAGTTTGTGCTGGATCAGGCAGGTATTTCAGACGATATAATAGTTCTGGCCGGAGACAACCTGATGGATTTTTCTCTGAGGGATTTCTATGATTACCATAAAGCAGTGGACGGCAATGCTGTATGTGTCAAAGAGATAGAGCCTGAGGATACTTCCAGGTTTGGCATTGTTCTTATGGATGAAACCAACCGGATTATTGATTTTGAAGAGAAGCCGGAGCATCCCAAATCTCTTATCGGGGCTTTTGCAGTTTATATTTACAAAAGGGAAACCCTGAAACTGCTGGATGAGTATCTGAAAGCAGGCAATAATCCGGATGCTCCGGGGAACTTTCCTGCCTGGCTGTGTCAGCGGGATTCGGTATACGGCTATCTGTTTGACGGAAACTGCTACGACATAGGCACACATGATGCATATAATGAGGTGCAGGAGCTATATAAAGACAGATAGGAGCTTTAATCTTGAACCCGGAATTTATGAAGGAAGCCCTGACAGAGGCGCGGAAAGCCTTTGAACTGGATGAAGTGCCTGTCGGTGCTGTTATTGTAAAAAATGGGGAGATAATAGGCCGGGGGCACAATCTCAGGGAGAGCAGGAAGGATCCGACCCTCCATGCGGAGATGATTGCCATCAGGCAGGCTGCGGCTGCTTTGGGAGGCTGGCGCTTAACAGACTGCGACCTCTATGTTACAATTGAGCCATGCCCCATGTGTGCCGGCGCTATAATACAGGCAAGAATAAATCACGTCATATTTGGAGCCCGGGATCCCAAAGCCGGTTGTGCAGGCAGTTTATACAATCTGCTTAAAGATCATCGATTCAATCATCAGGCGGAAGTAACTGAAGGAGTTTTGGCGGATTCGTGCTCCCGGATTATAAGGGATTATTTCAGACAGAAGAGAATTAAATCGGAATAAAAGTTGTCTGAAATCAAAGGGCCTGCCTAAAAAACTCCGGGGCAGTTTTTCTGTTGAGATTGCGCCGGGTTTATGATAAAATATTCAGGTGCCGCAGGCAGACCTGCAGAATGCAAACAATTATATCCGTATTTGAAAAGAGCATATTTTTGCGGAGGAGTATCGAAGTGGTCATAACGAGCTCGACTCGAAATCGAGTTGTCCTTAACCGGGCACGTGGGTTCGAATCCCACCTCCTCCGCCACAATTTGTCCTAAAACCCGCTGTTTAAGCGGGTTTTAGGCATATTTAAAGCGAAATTTCCGGTATAAAGGAACTAAGTTTAAGTCGGAATAATACTTCCCTGTTTTCGGTATCTTTTTAATCCTGTTTATGATAAGGTTTTTTGACAGGCAAATGCTGGATTGACAACAAAAGACTTATCAATGCAGGACATCAGAGATGCTGTATAGAATGTATATAATAACCTCCGGGCTGTCAGAGAAATATAGCACGGTCGGTCTGTCAGAGGATATATTGCACAGTGTGAATTCAGCCTGCAGCAAAGCAAGGGGGTATAACAGGTTTATAAGGCCGGAATGAAGTTCGTTAAGGGAGGAATCCAGATGAATCTGGTGCACAGAGTACCTGACTTTGACAATATTCTTGCTGTCCTGAATTGTGAAGTGCCGAAGCGGCACACCTTGTTTGAATTTTTCATGAATGAAAACCTGTATCGGGAAGTGACCGGAAGAAGCCCTGACAATCATGATGACTTGGATAATTTGAAATACATGGTAGACGCTTTTGCTGCCTGCGGATATGACTATACAACCGTATGGGGAAGAATGTCCTTCAGGCACACGGCACATAAAAAAAAGGAAACCATATCCCTGAATGAAGGGAGTGTCATTTTTGACAGGGAGACCTTTGAGAATTATGAATGGCCGGATCCGGCCCTGGTTGATTACTCCCATTTTGAGCGAATACAGAGTTATCTTCCCGGCAACATGAAGCTGATGGTTGCAGGCCCCAATGGCGTGTTGGAGAATGTAGTTGATTTGGTAGGCTATGACAGGTTGTGCATTATGATTTATGAAGACGAGAATCTGGTTCAGGATATATTCGACAAAGTGGGCTCCATACTGCTGGAATATTATGAAATAACCGCTCAGTTTGACAGTGTGGGAATTATTATGTCCAATGACGATTGGGGATTCAAAACACAGACAATGCTGTCGCCGAAGCATTTAAGGAAATATGTGTTTCCATGGCACAGGAAAATAGTGCAGACAGCTCATAAATACGGCAAGCCTGCCGTGCTCCATTCCTGTGGTTTTGCCGATGAAATTATGGACGATATCATATACGATATGGGGTATGACGGTAAGCATTCCTTCGAGGACAGCATACGAAGCATAGAGGATTGTTATGAGAAATGGGGCGGCAAAATTGCTCTCCTGGGAGGTTTGGACATAGATTTTCTCATACGCTCATCAGAGGAGGACGTAACCCGCAGAGCAAAAAATCTGTTGGCCATGGCAAAGGATACAGGCGGTTACGCTTTGGGCTCGGGAAACAGCATACCGGCCTATATCCCCAATGAAAAATACTTTGCCATGACTGCAGCGGTATTGGATTAGCTCAAAAAGAACCTGTATTCCTGCCGGCGGCAGCCTTTCCTGTAATAAAGAAGAAAATTAACCCAGGTTCGGGTTATACTCAGCACGGGCTCCGCCAACATACTTTGGCCTGGTTCTGGCCAGAACCAAACCGGCTGAACCGATGCGGTCGATGCTGATTCTTACCGGTACTGCCACAGGCCTTAGGTGCATTCCAATCAGTGTATTGCCGATGTCGATACCGGCCGCCGCCTGTACCGCTTCCACAAGATATGGATCTTCCATGCCTTTGTAGGCGGCAGTAGCAAAGCTTCCCCCGGCTTTCATATGAGGAACTGCGTTAACCCGGGGGTATCCGTAAAGCTTTGCGGCAGCTCCCTCCAGCACCAGGGCACGATTCAGGTGCTCGCAGCACTGAGCGGCCAGATAAATTCCCAGGGGCTTTATTACATTCTGTATGCTCCGGAAAATACAGCTGCCGATATCCTCGTTGGGAGCACTGCCAATCATCTGCTTCTGAACCTCGCTGGTTGAGCAGCCCACAACCAGGATATCTCCGGCTTCCAATCCTGCAGCTGCCAGCAGTTCCCTTACTGCTTGTTCCACTGCTGCGGATATTTGATCCCGGGATAATATTTCAGCCATATTGCATCCTCCTAACGGTATAAGGATCATATAAGCCAAGATCCTAAAGTTTGTTATGCACATTATATTGTAGTGCTCTGCTGCCGGCTTTTCAAACATAAGTGCCTGTAAATATTATACACCAACTGCACACAACAAAACTGTATTTTGGAAGAATCGCCGCATCATGGAGGACCTGACAGTAAAATGCTGAACAGGATGCTGCAGCATCCTGTTCAGCAGTATCGTATCATCCATAAAGCAAAACAGGTATCAGGATCACAGTGGGCCGTCCTTCAGCTATTATCTGAATAACGCCGTGGTTACGTGCTGCTGCATCATATTCCGCTGCCAGTCTGACAGTAAAGCTTTTTTCTATATTGGTATATGCAGACTGATGCATCAGGCTGATGTGCCTGGGTGCTTCAACCAGGCTGAATCCTTCCGGCATAATATATTCAATGTTGTAATGCCGTGGGTCGGGCATATTATTTATCAGGGTGATTTTTAGCTCTGCCTGGCCGTCGGCATCCAGTTCAGGGCCGCTAGGGTACAGAACCTTGACAGTTGTATGAATAAAGTCATAAACAATGGATCCATCCAGGGATGCAAGCCAGCGGGCGTGCTCTTCGCCTGCCATCAGGTCTGAAGGCTCCAGACCGGCTAGATTCGTGGGCTCATCGCTGATTGTGATGCCTGTATTGCAGGCTGCCAAAACCTGAGAAGACATGGCTAAGGTTCTTTCCGCCAGCTGGGTACAGGTGGCAGGAAGGCCCGGGCAGGAACCCCGATCCACTGCAACTGTTATGATCTCGTCACCTACGTAAGCCACCCAGTCCTCAGGAATGCTCTTATAACCGTTTATTATTCCAAAAATGGAACCCAAAGTAGCGCCGGTGCAGTCTGTATCGTCCCCGCAGCTGACTGCAATAAGCAGTGATTTCTTGAAGTCTCCTCCTCCATAAAGCCAGCCAATGACCACATAGGCCACATTGGCAGGCGCCTGGAACCAGCCAAGGTCGGCACTGTCATCAAGCACCTGCTGCCGGACAGTCTTCCAGTCCAGGCCTTTGTGGTAACCATCAAGGACAATGTTTATGCTCCTGGCTACACGGCAGTCCTTAGGCAGATAGGACAAGCCGATCTGAATCAGAGTTTCAGGGTCCTTTTCCACAAAGGCAGCGCTTTCCACGGTTGCGGTAAAAAGCTCTGCGTAAGTGCCTTCTGCCGTACCATGATCTATGCATGCGTCATAGTAGGCATAGCGGGTGACCAAATCAGGGCGTCCGGGTGTACAGCAGGCCCAGATTTCGGAACGAATCCAGGCACCGTTGGAATTCTTCCATACATTGTCATAGTTGCCGGAAAGGGGCGGCAGCAATCCGGCCTTCATATTGGCCTTACCGATTCCATACTCGTTCCAATGGGGTGGAATATAGTTCAGCCAGTATTCACCCAAAATCCGTTCATTAACTCCCAGGGGACCGCGCTCCTCCAAAGCTTTCAGCCATATAAGCTGCAGGTCCAGATCATCATTTGGCAATGGCTTGCCCGGCTCGGAGGTAAAGCCCTGCACATCAATAAGCTCTCTGCGGCCTTCGAAGGGGGTGCCCAGGGTACCGCCTATGCTCTTGCCGATCCAACATCCATAAATTTTGTCCAAGAGTTCTGTTCGATTTAAGTTCATTTGCATTCCTCCTGTAATTTTCTTGTATCCGCTCAAACTTAGGTATGTATTGAATCAACTGTATATGTGTATCGCGCATCTGACCCGGTTTGAGCATGCTCTGTCAATAAACAGCATAACGCTTTTTCGATGCGGTGTCTGTAAGATTTATTGTGATTTTTGTGGTAAAATATATGCAGTAATGGACATACGGCATGCATCCCTTCTGAGTTAAAGGAAAATGGCATCAAGGATATGGTTTAATGTATTGATTGCAGAAGGACAGGGATAAATGAAACACTACAATATTTCTGAGTATATTGACCCAACAGAGAATATTAATATATATTCATACGAAGTAGAGGAACCGGAGCCGCCGCACACCCATGAATTTATTGAGATTGTCTATATCCTGGCGGGTCAGGGAAAACACAGCGTCAACGGGATATGGTATCCGGTGACTCGGGGGGATCTCTTATTTCTGACACCAGGTCAGATTCACTCCTTTGTAAATCAACAGGGAATGGAACTGGTCAACTGCCTGGTATCTCCGGATTTCTTCAATCAGATTATCCATGAAAGCAATGCCGTCCAGGTGCTGTCTCTGTCCTCAATGGAGGAGACAGGAACCTACACAGAGAAGCTTATACCCGTGGTAAGATTCAGCGGGCATGAGATTTTGGCTGTGGAAGCACTTATAAAGGATATGATAGCAGAATTCAGCGAAAAGCGGATTTATTACAAAAGCACCCTTCAGGGTTATTTGCTGGTCTTAATAAGCCGCATATTTCGTGCCTTGGAGGAGAATTCCACCGTAACACTTGATCAAATGGGCAAGCTGACACCGGAGCTTCTTGTATATATTGAAGAAAATCTGAATCGGCCGCTCAGCCTGCAGGAGCTGGCCCGGAAATGCTTCTACAGCCCTGCATATTTCAGCAAAATATTCAAGGAATACTGCGGCATGAGTCTGACAGAATATCTGGCGGAAAAGCGGATGCAGCTGGCAGAGTCATATCTCTTAAGCGAGAACTGGAGTGTGGAGGAGGTTTGCCGCGCTGTAGGCTATAACGATCGCAGCCAGTTCTACAAGCTATTCCGCTCTCATACCGGAATGTCGCCTGGAGAATATCGTACTAAGATGCGGAAGAAATGACTTTTATGCTTTATATAATGAATATGCTGAACGCTAAGGACGGGCGGATTCGGAAACCGGGAATTATACAGATTAATCGCTTAAGGAGAGACAAATTCAGATGATTATAGGCGTAATATCCGATACTCACGGATTGATAAGAGACCAGGCACTAAAAGCTCTGCAGGGAAGCGATGTCATATTTCATGCAGGTGACGTGGGCAGCCCGGAGATAATAAAAACTTTGGAGGAAATTGCTCCGGTGTATGCCGTGAGAGGAAATACCGACAGAGGAATATGGGCACAGTCCTTGTCCATGACACAAATGGTGGACATGGGCAGGAAGACCTTCTATGTGATACATGACCTGGAGACACTGGGCATTGACCCGGCAAGCGCGGGAGTTGATGTGGTTATCTATGGACATTCCCATATACCGAAGGCAGAAAGGCACAGAGGTATACTATATTTTAATCCCGGCAGTGCCGGACCGAGGAGGTTCAGGCTGCCCGTCTGCCTCGGAAAGATAAAAATTGCAGAGGAGCAGTTAAACACTGAGTGGATCGACCTGAAATGACCCTTTTAGGTTAGGATCGGTGAGAAAATGTAAACGGGGGTGCAGCAATGCCTTTTACCATAGTACGTAACGATATAACAAAAATGAATACTGACGCAATTGTTAATGCAGCCAATACCGGGCTTAAGATGGGGGGCGGGGTATGCGGAGCCATATTCAGAGCAGCAGGTGCAGCTGAACTTCAGGCTGCATGTGATAAACTCGCTCCTATAAAGACCGGCGAAGCAGTGATTACACCGGGTTTCAGGCTGGCTGCCAAATACATTATCCATACAGCCGGTCCCGTTTATCATGGCGGAACCCGGGGAGAAGAAAACCTTCTTCGTTCCGCCTATTTTAACTCGCTGAAACTTGCTGTGGAGAATAATTGTAAGAGCATATCTTTTCCCCTGATTTCCAGCGGTATTTACGGCTATCCCAAAGCTGAGGCACTCCGTGTGGCAACTGATGCTATTCAGGAATTTTTGGCCGATTATGATATTGATGTGTCACTTGTGGTATTCGACAAAGACGCCTTCGAATTAAGCGAAGAGCTGCTTGGAGAAATTGAAGCCTTTATTGATGAAAATTATGTGAAAGAAAAAGCTGACACAGGGCGTCACAGCCGGTTATTGCAGGAAGAGCAGGAAGCCTTGCATGACATCAGGGCCGTTTCAATGAAAAACATGATGGTTCGTGAAGCCGAAACAGAGCCTTTAAAAAGTCTTGATGATCTGATTGGCAATCTCGACGAATCTTTTTCTCAGACACTGCTGCGCCTTATTGATGCAAAGGGCATGACGGATGTGGAGGTTTACAAACGTGCCAATATGGATCGCAAACTGTTCTCCAAAATACGGAACAATATAAATTATATGCCCAGCAAACGTACAGCTGTTGCTCTTGCCGTGGCACTTAAGCTGACCCTGAATGAAACCATGGATCTTTTGGAACGGGCAGGATATGCCCTGTCAGACAGCCGCTTGTTTGATGTGATTGTGAAATATTTTATAATTAATGGAAAGTATAATATTTTTGAGATTAATGAAGTCTTGTTCAAGTATGATCAGCCCCTGTTGGGCTGAGATGCTGGTTAAACTGATTCATATGCTGAGCAGGATATTCGTATAAAAATATATAACCTAAAAAATACATAACGCAAATTACGAAAAATGTCGCTTTTCAAGCGACCTTTTTGCTTTTACTCCATGTTATCCTTAAACCGAAATAAAGATTAAGGAGGACATATTCATGAAAAAGGGATCAACGGAACTGGTTTTTATTCTGGATAAGAGCGGCTCCATGGCAGGGCTGGAGGCTGATACCATCGGAGGCTACAACTCCATGCTTGAAAAGCAGAAAGCCCTTGAGGGCGAGTGCCGCATTACTACAGTACTCTTTAACAACAACTATCGTATACTTCATGATCGTATAGACATAAGGGCAGTCAGCAGCATTACCGATGAAGAGTATTCTGTCGGCGGTTCTACTGCCTTGCTTGATGCTGTCGGCACAACTATCCGCAAGATTGCAAATGTGCAGAAGCATACCGCAGATGCTTACCGTGCTGAGAAGGTAATGTTTGTCATAATAACTGACGGTGAAGAAAACTCCAGCCGGGAATTTTCGGCAGAGCAGGTAAGGCGGATGATTGAGCATCAGAAAACTCATTACGGTTGGGAATTCGTTTTCCTTGGTGCAAACATAGATGCGGTGGAAACGGCAGGTCGATTTGGCATAAGTGCAGACCGTGCACAGAACTATCATGCTGACAGCGACGGCATTGAAATAAACTTTCGCGTAATTAGCGAAACGGTGGCTGCATTCCGTGAAAGCTCAATGCCGGAAGATTGGAACGAAGAAATTCAGAAGGACTATAAAAAGCGCGGACAAGGGAAGTAATATACTTATCAAGCCGTTGACAGCACAATTTCGGTGTATATGTTTTGCAGGACTGACTGCAGAACATATACACTTTTTAAAGCTTTAAAAACACTAGAGTATACTTGTTCAAAGAATCTGAAGCGGCTCAACTCATGAGATTACTTTTTTCACCGTTCTCATAGGTTACTTCCACTTTGAATTCACAGGCTGACAGATCGATGGCTGCTTCTTCTTTTCCCGTAATTTGTTCAAGAGAAATGGATTCAATATTATAATACCCGTATTCAACACCATCCGGGCTCATTTGAGCCTTTCCGTATTCATATTCAAAGTCATCGCCGAGGGGGCTTATATCCCCGGCGGCAACAGCCACTTTGTGACGGTTTATGGCTTCGGCATCTGCCAGGCTCATATTAGTAACATCTTTTCTGTAGATCTCTTTGCCTTCCAGTAGAACTATCAACTCTACTTTCTTCAGCCTGAAATCATTCTCGCCAAAAGTCTTGTTTATTATATCAAATGATACAGAGCCTTCTTTATCGGTTACTGATCTGCCGAAGGAACTTAGTGTTGTCCTGTTCTCAAATTCATCCTTTAAATACAAGCTGATAGGATGGGTATTCATCTTTTTTTGATAGCCGTTATTTTCGAGCAGATAGATATCAAAGAGATAGTTATCCAGGTATGAGACGGTAAATCTGCTTTTGTAATCCAATCCGTTGTCGGAAACGGCTTCATAGTAATTAAGAGGCTCTGAGCTGCTGTCTGTTGAAGCGGCCAGGTTTATCTTTGCAGTACCGGAGGATTCCCTTAATCTGAAGTCTATGTTTACCGTCACAGTTTTCTTGTTCAGGTCAATGCCTTCATATGAGATGGAATAGTTGTCAATTAGGTTTTCTGATGACTGTATCGCATTATCTATGTAGTTTGTAACCGCATATATGCTATTGTTAATGGATTGCTCCAGTTCATATTTTGCCTGAAACAATTGTTCTTCCAGGGATTTTACCCTGTTGGTCTGTACAATAAGAAAAATGCTGTTTACTACCAGTAAAACAATGATAATACCAATAACTCTTTTATTTGACTCCAATTTTACCCCTCCAATATCCTTAGCGGAGCATCCCTGAATCTGACTCAAACTGTTTACATTATATAGCATATTATTTATGCTGTCTATCGGTTTGTTCCAACCGGCATTTCCTATAAATCATCCCAAAAATCACCCCTGTACAGGCTTGTAAATCACCCCTGGGATGATTACATCTGATGATATACCTAATATAATGAGCTCAAGTAATGTAGTACCGATCAGCATAGAAATTTAAACCGTGGAAGGAAGGTGTAGGTGAAGATGAGTGATCTGTTTGGAGGACTGAGCGGCCTTATGAAAGGACTATCCGGATTCATGCCCCAGGATGATCCGGACGTCAAAATTATGAATGCTCAGAATGAGATAAATGATCTGAGAAAGAAAGAAACTGAAATCTACGCCGAGGTCGGCAGACAGGTAATGGCCAGGGAAGCTCATCAGTTTCCGGAACTATTAAACCAACTGCAGCTGGTACAGGCGAATCTGCAGGAAGCTGAGAGAAAGCTTAAGAGTGCCCAGGAGGAAAAGAAGGCAAAGGAAGCAGCCAGACAAGCTGAGGAAAGAGCTCTGACCTGTCCTTCCTGCGGCAATTACAATCCGGAAGGGGTAAAATTCTGCCAGGAGTGCGGTACCAGGCTGGGAGTGCCCAAGTGCAGTGCCTGCGGGGCAGAGTTGACCCCCGGTGCGCGTTTTTGCGGAGAGTGCGGCAAAAAACAGGAGGTATAGGCATGGCCGGTTATAAACAGCCGTGTATTCACTGCAATACATTTATAAACCGGGATGCCCGATATTGTCCCGCTTGCCGGAGCGGCCATCCATTCGGGTATTCCTGTCCCAGCTGTCTGGCACCAATCGAAAAAGGCCGGCCGGTATGCAGCCAATGCGGCAGGGAGCTTTATGTTGCCTGCATTAACTGCGGCAGGACAACTTTTGTACAGGAAAAATGCGAGCAATGCGGCGGGGCACTGATGAAGCGATGCAGCAATCCACGCTGCGGGGAAGAACAATTTTTCCAAAATACAAAGTGCACTGCCTGCGGCAAAAAAATCAAGAGTAATAAGAAGTGAGGTGAAAGACCAATGCTTCAGTCATTTACCAGAAACTATGAGGACAACTCCACCGAAGCCGGATTCCAGTTTACCTTTTACTGTGATCTTTGCCATGACGGATTTAAAAGCAGTTTTGTTGAATCGGAAACCTATAAGAAGGGCAAGGGTCTGCGGACTATTACCCGGGGAGCAGGTGCTTTGGGCAGCCTTCTGGGCGGCAGGCTCGGGCATCTCGGTTATTCACTGGAAAGGGGAGGATATGCGCTGTCGGAACGTTTCGACGGAATGAGCCCGGAATGGCAAAAGGAGCATGAAAAAGCCTTTGAAAGGGCAAATAACGAGGTCAGACAACATTTCAACCGCTGCCATGGCTGCCGTAAGTGGGTATGTGATTCCTGTTATAACGAAGAAGAAGGCTTATGCACCGAATGTGCTCCCCGGCAGGATATATGGGTGGCCAAAGCCAGAGCGGATGCCATGAGGCGAAATATCGAGGAGGCAGCCGAGAGTGCAACAGTCTGGAAGGGCAAGCTTGAGAGTAAAACCATCATTTGCCCTGCCTGTGAGAAACCAGCCGGCAGCGGTAAATTCTGCAACAACTGTGGTTCATCCCTGGCGCGGGCCGTCTGTCCTCAGTGCAAGGCGGAAAACGCTCAGGGGGTGCGCTTCTGCAGCAATTGCGGTTCTCCCATGAAAGCACCTGCTGCCGGCAAATGCCCTGGATGTGCAGCGGAGGTGCCTCCCGGTGCAAAATTCTGCGGCAGCTGCGGAAGCAAAATTTAATAAGGCCGGACATTAATTAACGGGTAAACCGGCGCAGAGCCGCCGAAAAATAAATAAAATAAACTGGAGGGATATTTCATGGCAACACAGCCAACACAGACAGACAATATCTATACTGCCGAGGATATCGAGAAGAATAAGACGATGGCAGGTCTCGCCTATTTTCTGTTCTTTCTGCCCTTGCTTGCCTGTCCGGATTCCGGGTATGCCAAGTTTCATGCAAATCAGTCATTATTGCTTGTGATTGCAGCCATAGTGGGCAACATTGTACTGGGTATAATTCCCGTGCTAGGTTGGATTCTGATGCCCTTCTACAACATCGGTATTCTGGTACTGGGCATCATCGGGCTGATAAACGGATTCGGAGGTAAGGTCAAGCATCTGCCCGTTATAGGCAAACTGTTCACCATAATTAAATAAACGCTTTTATTTATGTAACATTCATATTGCTTTTCGGCAGGGCTGTAGACTATGGGGTTGTATTTCATGCAAATACAGCCCCGTTTTTTGGAATCATGAATGTATGAGCTTTGCCTCTTCGATCATCTGAATATAAAGCATCAATTCCTTGCGGGAGGTAACATTCAGTTTCATATAGATGCGCCGGTTGTGAGTTTTGATTGTATTGATGGAAAGACAAAGTATATCAGCAATTTCCCTGGCAGTATGCCCTTTAACATACAGATTAAAAACCGCTTTTTCGGCGGGCGAAAGCGTCTGGACATTCTTAATGAATTCTAAGCATAAATTAGAATACTCCTGTGCAGGGAGTTCCTTTGTGTCCGGAGATCCGGGAGAATCATCCTGCGCTGCCAGGAATTCGATTAAGTCGTCGATTTCGGGAATTCTGGTTTTGGCGGCCTGGCTGGGTGTCTTAAGATGTTCAAGGGCCGTTGTCACCGGATTGATGTAGGTATGACTGATAAGCAATGCAAGGCCTATGTTGACAAATATCAGTATAAGAAGTCCCATGACCAGGAGGCGATTCTTGGCTGAAATCAGGCTGTCAAGCCTTTGGTGGGGCATCATCAGTACCACTGCCCATTGCTCATCGGCATATGCGGAATCACCAGGGTAAAGGGATATGATCTGATGCAGTCCTGCATATCCATCATCTTCAGATTGGAGATAGCTGTAAAAACCTCCTGCAAAGGGAGACACCTCGGTATTCATCAGTTCCGATACAGCAGGTCCTGCAGCGAAGCTTCCGGCAAACAGTGCTCCGGACAACTGCAATTTGTCTTCATCCAGCGGTGAAAGCAGACAGTACAGGCGGCCGTAATTCTCTGATTTAGGGGCATAGGAAAGCTTAAACAGCATTTCGCTGACCTCAAATCCGCATACGGCAAATACTGTACCATCTGATGCGATAAGCGGAACTATACAGTGCATGGCCCGTTCGCTGCCTCCCGGCAGAGCAGCTCCCCTGCTCCAGCGGTACAGGCGGGAAAGGGGGAGTTTGTGCTCCCTTGCTGCTGCTTTTGCTTCCGAAAAATAGGAAAACTCGCTTATATCCATCTCCATCTGCCATTGGGGCAGAATATGAATCCCCTTTTTTCTGGCAATAGTCATGGGACCTAAGTAATAACGCAGATTTGAAGCCATTTCATTGACAATATTGGGTTCCATATTTCTCAGGTAAATGCAGGCGCGCGAATTCTCGGCTCCAGGCAGATCAGGATTGACTGTAGCATCCAGAATTATAAAAACCCCGCTTGCCCGGGACTTTTCCAGGGCACCGGTAAGTCTGTCCACTTCATCCTCCAGCAGGTGCTCCAACAGCTCAGGGTACTTTTGCAGGTCGGCAATCGACCTGCCGCGTTCCTTCATATTGCGTTCTATGCTAAGGGAGAGGCCTTTGGCTAGCTCCACCGTCTGTACTGACAGATTTCCGAAGTACTGGCTGATATCCTTTGTTATATGGGCCAGCTCGCTCCCCAGAACCGATTTATGCTCCTGCAGGCCGATTCTGAAGGTGCCGGTTGAAAAAAGAATGAAGAGGACGCCCAGCATTATAAAACTGAGAAACAGAATCAGAAAAAGAAATAACCGCAAACCCATGGGCAGTCCTTTTTGACTGCTTTGGCGTATGACATCACGGTTAGTCTCCAGAATCTCCATCAACCTGTTTTTCGGCATCTTATGTCCTCCATTTTACTGCTGCCTCTGCATCTCAATAAACTCACTCAGGGCATTGTGTGCCGCTTTCTCATAGGCATCATCAGGCTCTGAAGTTTTCAGGTACTCCAAATACAGCTCCCGTTTTTTATTAGCCAGGATGTGAAAATCAGATTCAAATCCAGTGCTGATGGTGTTGAACTCAGCAAATACCGGTGGTATGTAAAAATCATATTCTTCATGTACGGTAATTGCAGTGCGCAGCAGCTTTTGTATGTTTGCATTGCTGCTTCCGGCAATTTCTCCCTCCATGTAATCGGTAAAAGCCTGGTGGGTCACAGGGAGGTAGCCTGTTGATGAAACAAAGCGCATATTCCGCTCCGGTGATGTGAACCATCGGAGAAAAAGTGCAGCTGCCTTCTCCTTTTCCGGAGTGGATTTGGCCACTACCAGGCCGCTGCCTCTCTGAATGGCGGTTTTATTTCCTCCTTCAAAGGTCGGATAAGGCAGTACATCATATACCACCTTCTCCTTTGTGTTGTCCGGATAAGTGATCTCCTCGCCATAAAAGAGAATCCCGGCCGTAGAACCTGTGGAACAGACTATTTCGCCGGTCTTAGACAGATCGGAGGAATAACCGTCATAAATTGCATAACCGCCTTTTACTGCAGGCTCAAAAATGACATCCCAGACGTGCTGAAACTCCGGCGTGTTAAGCTGCAGTTCCTTACCACGAAAGAGAGAATTGCCAAGCTGCTCCATACCAACCTGAAACAGGTTGAAAACGGAATCAGCGGTATAAAATGATTTTCCGTCATTTTGCACATCCGGAGTCTGCTCATCCGTCCATTCATAGTAGCGCATGGCAGTTTTGGCAATCCCTTCGAAAGTGGAAAGCTCATCAATCGTGACTCCGGCAGCTGATGAGAAACGTTCAAACAGGGTTTTGTTCAGAAAGAGAACCTCGGTGGACTTGGCAAAGGGAAATACATAGAGGTTTTTATCCGGCAGTCTGCCTTCTTCCAAAAACCGGGGCAGGTAATCCGATAATTCAGATTCGCTGAAGTATTCATCTACAGGCGCAAGCAGATCCTTGTCTGCCAGCAGCAAGGCAGTAGCAGGGTAGCAGGTGGTAATATCAGGCATGTCGGGAGCACCTGGATCGCCTGCAGCAATCATGGTCAGCTTCTCCTGCAGGGCAGCAGTGCCGGAAATGGATGTGATACTGATGATGATGCCTTTTTCCTTGCCTATAGCAGCGTTAAATTCCTCTATTTGTTCATCGGCGGCAGCCTGCATCTGCCCTCCAAAATTATGCCACATGGTAAGGGTAATGGGTTTTTTGGGATTTAACCCTGTTTTCAGCCCGCATGAAGGCAGCAGGATTGAAAAAAGCAGCATTGCCCAGAGAATAACTTTCTTTTTCATAAAAACTGTTTTCCTTTATAATAAATTTCAAGGATATATTTTTTACGTCATCATACTGCTTACAGAGTACCAAGGTTGTTTTTCACTGGACTGAGGTTTTACATTTCGTTTATTACCACCCTGATTCATCCCTGTTTTTACCTGGCAATTACCCTGGGGTGATTACAGCTATCAAGTATATTAAGTGTGTTAAGGTAAAATAGGTTAGCTGCATTTAGCTACATGGTGATCAGCTATATATTACCAAATAAATGTAATCAAATCAAATTATTTGTAGGATCAAGATGCATTCGTAAGGGTCATGCATGATATAATTCCCAATAATGCCATAATATCGTTGACAAAATCAATTACAATATGTATCCTGACTTTTGCAGTTAATAAGCGAAAAAAGAGCTTGGAAGCCTTGTAAATACTGGCTTACGAGCTCTTTCGTATTTTCATAAAATCATAGCGAATTTTTTCCTTTTTTTGTAGTAGCTAAAATTTTTTTAATTTCTCCTAAAGTTCTTATTCGTACTGAATAATCAATCCCAAGTTCTGAACCGATATCTTTTAGCACTTCATCATAATAATCAAAAAGGTAGTAGTTTTGTTTCGCATGCGTACAGCTGCATTTGTTTAAACTTTCTATCATTTGGCTAATGCTATACTTTCTTTTCATTCTTAATTCGAGTATTCTTGCTATTACAAGCGCAATAAAGCAAGTAAGAAAATGTGCTTGTATATGATCTTCTCTGGAAACATATACCGGTCTGGTTTCTAAATCACTTTTTGTAACACAAAACGATTCTTCAATTCTCCACAATCCCCGATACATCTCAATGATTTTATCATCGGATTCCTTATATTCACTTGTTACAATGACATAATAGCCATCTAGTGCCTCTTCTTCACGAATCTTTGCTTCATCTAGTTTGAGAGACTTTGCTGGATTAAGAATTTCTCCGGTTTTCTTATCAAAACTTATATTTTTCACATAACCTGCGGCACCATAACAAGTAGAGCGGGTGTACTTTCCAGGATTTTTGATTAAATCCAGTGCCTTCTCAATAGCCGTAGCACGTTTAGCTCTTGCCCGTTTAGCATATTTTTCGCTGTAGAATACTACCTGTTTTTCATGTGCCGTTATATTTAGTTTTCTACCAGTAGTGGAGGTTACTTTAATTGTTCTTGGATACAATCTTGATTTCCTTTTATATTCATTTCCATACCATTTATAACCGTCTTCATTCAAAACATATGACTTTAATTCCTTGTCCGCACCACGTACTGACATACTAAAAACATAGCCGTCTTTTGCAGAGAGGGTATAGTAAATATTATCCCCAGTGTTCATCCCTTTATCAGCAACAACAATTACTCTCCCTAATTCATATTCTCTTTGGATTCGAGAAAGAATTGGTCTGTAAGTTAAGCAGTCGTTTGTGTTGCCGGGAAATAAATCAAACGTAATAGGAATACCATTGGTATCCATAAAAAGTCCCATTTGAACTATTGGATTTGGTCTATGTTCTTTTGAGACACCTTTTCTCCTTAGTTCATCCTGCTCATCTATTTCAAAGTAGTAATTGGTAACATCATAATAAACAAGACGGGTATCCCTTTGGTATTGCTGCTTAATTCTGTCATTCATCCAACGTTGAAGATTCTTACTATGTTTATTAAAAAAAGATAAGCATCTGTATACATCATCTAAAGAATAATTATCTTTCTCGAAAAATTGAGTCCTGTTTTCGTAGGTTTTCCTTTTAGATGCAGGATTTAAGAGCCTCGAGTAAACAAGTAATTTCATTATGTTATTGGCATTAAACTTAAATTTTGCACTTCTTTGGCGATTAATCAAGAACTTATCGATTTCAAGCTCATGATAAATGGTGCTAAAGGCAGTGTGACCAAAGTTTTTGCGGTAAATATAGTCTTGTTTCACCTTTTCATCGTGGGAAAATTCCAGAGAGATAGGAGTTTTTTGTTGAGCTTTTTCCTTTTTCATTCTTTCGACTTTTTCTGTAAAATATGCAATAGGATTACTACAATATATGGGAACGATATTTTAATGTATCGGGATTTTTATCAGGTGCAATAATAGTTGTTTTAATTGCCCTGGCCGGCGCTGATAATAAGAAAACCGGATTTATACGTACCCTTGCTATCATCGCCTTTATAAACAGCATAGGGTATGTCTATTATATGATTTGCAGTTACTTTGATATTTTTGAGTATTACGGATGGCTTGATACTTATGATCTGGTGGTAAACCCCGTATCGGGGGCAGTTATAGTCTTGGTCATCTATTCCTGCTATAAAGGCAAAGCCAAAAATGCCTTTTATTTTGGAGTGATAACATATGGGGTTAGTTTTATTATGTATGGTTTTAGTGTCGACACTGATATATTAGGATTGTTCATAGTCTTAAGGACAGTTGTTCTGGGGCTGGTCTGCATGTTACTGATCAGGCCTGGATATTTCTACAGCAGCTTCATTATCTTTGCGGCTTATTACCTGATATTTAGGGCAATTCATGTGTTGATTACAGAAGGGATTGGCAGCTCTATGTTTTCATCGGTTTCTTATATTATTGGAATCCTTATACCGGATCTTATTATATTCGCTGTAATCCTTGCAGTATCGATTATATACGAAAGAGCGGTTCTTACAGTGAAAAAACCTGCTGTAACAACTTGATCGGGGAAGGCTCATGAATAAAAACTATAAACCTGATATGGCTGAAGATGCCCGTGAGTTACCAAAACCAGGGCTGAAAGAGCATTTAAATGAAATAGCTGATGAGCTGGACAATCAATATGATTCTTATTTAAAAGACAATCAACAGGCAGAATTTGAATTCAATACAAATGCTCATAAGGATTTGCAAACTGCAGAAATGATGAAGCAGAAGATGTACCAGGATTTTGACTCAGAATTGGATGATAAGTATACTGAATATATAAGACAGGGCAAGGAATTCCATTACGAGTCTGCAGAATAAGCTGCTTATCTTCCCTAAACATTCCCACAAAGCTCTCATGACCGTAATTTACAGTAAAAGAATAGAAAAAGTAACCTATTCCACCGTTCAAACCGGCCAAAATAAGATTCCTGCCCTGTACATTAAACATAATTCCAAATGATGTTAGCCGCTTCTTTAATCAGCAGCCTTGAAATTATAAACGGGACGTATAACTTTCTCAACTTCCACCGTATCGGCTGTGTTTTCTATAATGTCTTCCATGGGCTTATAAACCATAGGACACTCGTCAAGGGTTCTCTTACTTACTGAAGTAGTGTAGATACCCTCCATCTGCTTTTCAAATTCTGACAGGGTAAAGCTTTCTTTCGCCTGAGTGCGGCTCATCAGCCGTCCTGCGCCGTGGGGGGCGGAGAAATTCCAGTCCTCGTTTCCTTTACCTATGCATATGAGGCTGCCGTCTCTCATATTGATGGGAATCAACAGTCGTTCACCGGCTTTGGCTGATACGGCACCCTTGCGCAGAATCATGGCGTCGGTATCAATGTAGTTATGAATGGTGGTGAAGCAGTCCTCTGCATGAAGTTTCATACCATTTAAAATTTCATCCACCATGGCCTTGCGGTTGAGAACAGCATATCTCTGAATGATGCGCATATCATGTATATACTGTTCGAACAGCTCACCTGAAACATAGGCAAGGGCTTTAGGAATGCCGAGATGCTTACATTGCTTATAACCCTGCTGCTGGTAGTAATTTGCCACTTCCAGTCCCAGATGGCGGCTGCCTGAATGAACTACAAGATACAGGCGTCCGGCGTCATCCTTGTCCACCTCTATGAAATGGTTGCCTCCGCCCAGAGTACCCAGGCTCAGTTCCGCACGGCGGAACTTAACCTTTTTATAGCAATGGAGCTGAGTCAGGTCAATTTCATCCAAATAATGGTGGGGTTTGTTCCGTATGGAAAAACCGGATGGAATTTTATGATAAATCAATTTGTCCAGTTTTTCAAGATTTATATGGGTTTCACTAAGAAGCACGGTCTCCATGCCGCAGCCGATGTCAACGCCCACCAGGTTGGGAACTATCTTATCCGTGACAGTCATGGTGGTGCCGATTGTGCATCCCGCCCCTGCATGAACATCGGGCATCATCCGGATACGGCTGCCTTCCGTAAATTCCTGATTGCACAGGTCAATTATCTGCGAGGCAGATGTCTCATCAAGCTCATCGGTAAAAACTTTGGCAGTATTATACCTGCCCCTTATCTCTATCATTGTTACCTCCTTCTGTAGTCCCTGTACATTTTCCTGCCTGGGCCTTTCGCCTCTCCTCCTGCTTAATTGTTCTTTCCCCTGAACATGCAGTATGAACATACAGGACCGGATATCCGGACATAGGGCTTTATAGGCGGTTTATGAGTGCATGATTTCAGTATAAGCATATACAATTATGAATTAAATATCAAGCACGTCTGCCTTGGTGCTTGTGCGCCTTGCATCTGACCGAAGCAGCCGGACCGCTTGTATGCATTTAGTTATTGTAAAGATGTTTCAATTGGTATACGATTTGGTTATCTAGCTATCATACAAACCGATTTTATGTAGAATATCAATTAGTGTTCATGAATTCTGTAGATTGAAGGAGAAAAAGCATAAATGAAGCTAATGCTGACATACATCCGCAGGCATCCTGGCATGTTTTTGACAGCCCTGTTTTTTCTAAGCTTGGAAACTGCAGCCGATTTGCTGCAGCCCACAATGATGTCCTTTATAGTTGATAATGGTGTAAAGCATCAGAATACCGGCAAAATTCTTGAGTACGGCATGATTATGCTGGGAATAACAGCAATGGGAGCATTGGGGGCGGTAATGAGGAATATATACGCAACCCGGACTTCCCAGCAGATAGGAAGGGAGATGCGTCTGGACATATACCGGAAGATTCAGACGCTGTCCTTTGAAAATATAGATCGCCTGCAGCCCTCATCCATTATCACCAGAATTACCAATGATGTGACCCAGATACAGAACTTTATCAACGGCAGTATGCGTATTATGATGAAAGCACCTATTATCTGTATCGGGGCTTTGATACTGATAATCTGGCAGACACCACGTCTCATTCCCATGCTTATCATAATATTGTTTGTGTCAGGGCTTCTGATTGCCGGAAATATGAAGCTGGGATATGCCAGATTCAACCGGCTGCAGCAAAGACTGGACAGACTGAATCAGGTCAGCAGGGAGTTCTTGTCGGCCATCCGCGTCGTGAAGGCATTTCAGGCGGAAAAGCAGGAAGAGGAAAAGTTCAGGGATGCATCAATGGGTCTTGCTGAGGCAGGTGTATCAGCTATGCGGGTCATGGCAGTATTCGGCCCTCTTATCAATTTGACGGTTAATCTGGGGATTGTAGTACTCCTGCGGATTTCCGAGACTCAGCCGCCCGGAGAAATCGGAAAACTGATGGCATCGGTAAATTATATGACCCAGGTATTGTTTGCACTGGGGATGGTATCCTTTATTCTTAATTCTGCTGTCCGGGCTGTTGCATCTTCCAGGAGGGTGGCAGAAGTGCTGGAGGAAGTTCCTGCTCAGGTAAATCAGGGTTCTGATTATGCCATTGAAGGAAGCATTACCTTCAGGGATGTCTCCTTTTCTTACGCAAAGGCAGCCAGGCCAGCCATTGAGAACATCAGCTTTCATGTATATGCAGGTGAAACCATTGGCATTATAGGGCCTACCGGGTCAGGCAAATCCACCCTGATTAACCTGGTGCCCCGGTTTTATGATGCTGCCGGGGGAAGCATTCTGATTGACAATACAGATGTCAGGCAGATTGACATGAAAAAACTGAGAGAACAGATTGCAGTGGTTCCGCAAAAAGCGCTTCTCTTCAGCGGTACGGTACTGGAAAACCTGCGCTGGGGTGATGAAGGGGCTTCCATGGAGGAAGTCAGGAAAGCGACAGATGCAGCCTGTGCTACGGGATTTATTATGGCCCTGACTGATGGTTATGATACCCGGCTGGAGCAGGAGGGCGTCAATCTATCCGGAGGGCAGAAGCAGCGCCTTTCCATAGCAAGGGCCCTGCTGCGAAAACCTAAAATTCTTATTCTTGATGACTGCACCAGTGCCCTGGACGCAGCCACAGAAGCTGAAGTACTGAAGAGGCTGCGGCAGGAGGCAGGAGATATGACCGTACTGCTGATAAGTCAGAGAATATCCACGGTCATGCGCACTGATCGGATCCTCTGCCTGGAGGACGGCAGGATACAGGGGATGGGCACTCATAAGGAACTGCTTGAGAGCTGTACTGCTTATCAAGCTATATTCGATTCCCAAATCGGAGAGGAATGGAGCAGAGAGCCTGATTCAGGGATTAAAGAGCATGCCGTCAGACAGATTGAGATTGAAACAGATGAAAAATCAGACATCGGGTGGACAGCAGGCAAAACACAGAGCAGGAAAGGCAGGTGCGGACTGTGAGCAGAAGCATGACTAATCAGCCCCGGCCAGGGCGGCTGCCGCGGGGGATGCCGGGGGTAAAGCCGCAGAATATGAAGGGTACCCTGATGCGCCTGTGGCGGATGACAAAAGGCAGCCGCAGGGGACTGGGCTGGATCTTTCTCCTGTCGGGGCTGGCATCCGGATCAGCCATTCTTTGCCCCTATCTCATAGGATTGGTTGTAAATCGGATAGATGGAGGAAATCCTGTTGGACAAATGATCTGGCTGCTCGCAGCGGTATACCTGGGAGACTGGATGATTCGTTTCATGCAGCAGTTTCATATGGCTGCAGTAGGGCAGCGGATGATTTATCATATCCGCACCAGCCTCTTTGCGTATATGAAGAAACTGCCCCTTGGTTTTTTCGATGCCAGGCAGCACGGAGAGCTTATGAGCCGGCTGACCAATGATGTGGACAATATCAGCACCACCATATCAGATTCCCTGACTCAACTGATAATGTATGCATTTATTATTACGGGTATCTTCTGCGTCATGGTATGGCTGAATATATTGCTGACTGCTGTGGCCATGCTGTCGGTAGTACTTATTTACCTGCTGACCAGGGCTGTAACTAAACGCACCAGAAAGCTGTTCCGTGAGCAGCAGCAGATTCTTGGGGAGCTGAACGGACAGGTGGAGGAAAGCATATCCGGCCTGACCATGGTAAAGGCCTTCTGCCGGGAAGAAGCCATGATTGAGCAGTTTAGGGCAAATAATGATCGCTTTTGCGAAGTGGCCGTAAAGGCACAAATATGGTCAGGATATCTGATGCCTGTCACCAATGTAATCAATAACTTAAATTATGTGCTGATAGCCATAGTCAGCGGACTTATGGCTGTTGCCGGCAGTCTTCACGTCGGCCTTATTTCCAGCTTTCTGCTGTATTCCAGGCAGTTTTCAAGGCCCTTTGTGGACATAGCCAACATCTACAACAACTTCCAGACCGCAGTGGCCGGAGCAGAACGCATATTTGAGATTCTGGATGAGCAGACAGAACCGGAGGACGTGCCCGGTGCCCTGCAGCTTACCCGGCCCAAAGGCGCTATATGCTTCAAAAATGTTACCTTCGGTTATCTGCCCGGTCAAAAGGTACTGAATAATGTAAATCTCAGCATACCGGCAGGCACCAGGGTAGCAGTTGCAGGGGCTACCGGAGCAGGTAAGACTACTCTGATCAATTTGCTGACCCGGTTCTATGATGTTAACGACGGAGCTATCTACCTGGACGGACATGATTTGCGCCGGTATAGAATGAAGGATTTAAGAGAGGCTTTTGGCGTGGTATTGCAGGACACTTCTCTGTTTGGAGTCACCATACGTGAAAATATAAGTTACGGGAGAGGGGATCTGCCCCTGGAAAAGGTAAGGGAAGCAGCCAGGATCGCGGGAGCAGATTCTTTCATACAGAGGCTCCCGCAAGGCTATGATACAGTCCTTACCCAGGGCGGGGCGGAGCTGAGTCAGGGGGAGCGGCAGCTCATAACTATTGCCAGGGCTGTACTCATGGATGCTCCCATATTGATTCTGGATGAGGCTACCAGCTCAGTTGATACGGTAACAGAACAGCATATCCGGAAGGCCATGCTTAAAATTACGGAAGGAAGAACATCAGTTATAATTGCTCACCGCTTGTCTACCATACGGGATTCAGACCTTATAGTACTGGTTGAGGATGGGAGAATAGTTGAATCAGGCAATCATCAGCAGCTTATGAAGCTGAACGGAAGGTATGCAATGATGTATAGAACACAAATGGGATTATTGTAGAAAATTGCTGCAAAATGCCATATAAGCGTTTATTTTCTCTTTCGATGGTTTACATATGCTTATATTCTCATCTATTTCATTTGTCAGTAGTTCTGCCAACCGTAACTGAGTCATCATTGCCTTTATAAAAACAACTGCTGCAGATTACAAAAGGAAGGGTGGAAATGGTAACAAGGAATTGCGAGCAAGATACTATGGATTTTCTTCCATTTGCAGTTGGTTTCTTCAGAATGCTGTACAACGACATAAATAATGCTGAAGACTATATTATTCTGAATATAAATCCTGCCTTTGAAAAGCTGACAGGCCTAAACAGAATGGATGTGCTGGGAAAAAGGAGCTCTGAAGTATTCGGCAAGGCAAAGCCTGCTGATTTTGACTGGATTTCCTACTATGACAGTGTGCTGCGTTCGGGAAAGACCCAGGAAACAACTCAGTGGATTGAGAGCATTAAGCGGTATCTGAATATTGCCGTCATACCGTCGGATGACAGGTCATTTGCCCTCATTATCCGGGATGCAGCTGATGAAACATACCAAGACAATGGAAATAACAAGGAAGAAGATACTGATATGCTGCCCATGGATTTGGAGATGATTTTTAACAAAACCAATGATGCCATCAGTATCGTCCGTTATGAAAATGGAGAGTTCCGCTATGTCAGAAACAATGCGGTACATCAACGCCTTTCCGGTTATGATAATATCAGCGGGATGACACCGGTTCAGATCCTGGGAGAGGAAGTAGGCGGAAAGCTTGTCAGATATTATGAAGAGTGCATGCGTACCGGCAAGCCTGTCCGTTATGAACAGAAGTTTAATTTTTCAACAGGCAGGCACACATGGCAGACAGAAGTAACTCCGGTATTTGGAAAAAACAAAATCCGCTACCTGCTGTGCACCAGCAGGGATGTATCAGAGCTGGAAAGGATTCAGGAAGAGAAGGAACTGCTGGCCCAAAGGCTCCGGGCAATGTTTAACGGTCACAGCGCGGTAATGCTGATAATCGAGCCGATTACGGGAAAAATTGTGGATGCCAACCCGGCTGCAAGCAGGTTTTACGGCTATTCCAGGGAAGAACTGCTGAATCTTCGCATCCAGGATATCAACATGCTGCCGTCAGACGAAGTGAAGTACTTCCGCGCAATTGCAAAAGATGACGAACAGCATTTCTTCATTTTTCCCCACCGCTTAAAAAACGGAACTATCAGAATGGTGGACGTATACTCCTGTCCGATTTCGGACGGCGTAAACACACTTCTTTATTCAATAATTTTTGACGTAACAGATCGGGAATCCTATCGGGATGAATTATTCAGGGAAAAGGAATTGCTGCTTACAACCCTGCGTTCCATCGGGGACGGTGTTGTTACCACGGACGGCTGCGGGAGAATAACCAGTCTTAACACTGCGGCACAGGAAATAACAGGCTGGAACGAGGAAGAGGTAAAG
>FZPS01000191.1_pt57 | contig 27243 bp, 19 predicted proteins | sample 1817821 | NCBI WGS metagenome assembly FZPS01 (sample SAMEA104158645, study PRJEB21678) | metagenome | place: Germany | collected 2015-04-21
AATATAATTAGCATGGGAATATCAGTTAAATCAAACATAGAATGTGATGAACGAGGGGTCAGCACGATGCCCTCATAGAACCATAATCAAGGAGTTGGAATTTACACCAACCTTTGAGACATAACATTGTATCGCCAGATTGCACAATACTTACCAAATATCGTAGCAATAATTGGACAATTAACATTTGGAATCGGCAGTTTACTAGGAACAGGTTTAGAAATAGCTCTTAAAGATTGGATGCGTAAATCAGAGTTTTCTTGTGATAGAGCAGGACTGCTTGTATGTCAAAACTTTGAAGCAGCCTTAAGCTGCATGATTAAAATGTCAGGTTTTCCGCCTAGTCAATACTCGAATATTGATGTCAACTCATTGCTTGAACAAGCAAATGAGTTTGAAGAGTTTGACGATAATTATTTAGATAAAGTAGCAAAAACACTCAGCATATTAAACGAAACTCACCCATGGCTTGTTATGCGTGCCAAAGAGTTAAATAAGTGGATTCAAAGAGGTCATTATGATGGGATAATTAAGAAATATAAGAATCTTGTGCATAATACCATAGCAGGAAAATTCTGCACACAATGCGGAACTGCTGTAAAAGACACACAAATGTTTTGCTCAAATTGTGGAGTTTGTCTGTAATCCTGCAAAAAGTAAGTTAATGAATCACTTGTTATCTGGCTTATCAAAGTATTGCAAATGGTTTTACTTTGATAAGCCAAACAAGCATTGAAATAACACAAGCAACATAATGTTTTGATCATTATAAAGGAGTGTTTGAGATATGAAGTCAGATGAAATAATAATAACCCAAAATTTGGATGATAACACCTTAATCAAGTTACCAGAAATTAGAAATGAAATTAAGGAGCTAACAGCCGCTATAGATAGTATATGTATAGAATCTTTACCTTGGGATAAATACGATTTTTTGTGTGTTTTTTTTGCAGGTATTTTGGGTGGGCTTGTAGACATCTTTCTTGGGAAGCCGGGAGGATATAAAGAGCCTGAAATTAAAAATAATTCATTTTTTGGTTTAGGGAAATGGTTGAAAGATTATGATTTAAAAAACAATCCTATTGATAAACAAATTGATGGCACTTTTGGTGGTGATCATAGGCTATATTCGTATGGACATGATCTCTTCCGTTTCTTTGATGGCGTAAAACTGATTCTGGAAGGAAAGGGACATGTAGGGATATACGGCAATGCAGGTAATATCGAAAGTGGATTTATAGGCAACCTATACGATGAATTCGGAAAAAGACAAAGGTTTGAGCTGGTTAGCGTGCCTCAAAATTACACTGCACCAAAATCAGTCTGGGCTGCAGTCATTGTTTTAGCACTTCACTTGTATAAAGATTTTTGGACAGCCAGATCCCTTCCAATCCCTGGATCAACTATAATTGCTGACTTGAATAATCACAAAATGCCTGAGTGGCTACATACCTTAACAAACGACAAATCTGTTAACTTAAGAACTCTTTCCGCACAAGGATTAAGTATATCGGTTTGTGAACTCATACCTTGGCTCTATCTTAAAATGAAATACCACAATAAAGATGTTAGCAAAGAAATGATAGATGAAAAAATGGACAAAATGAAGCTGATAGCTCACACAACAAGCCTGCTTTTTAATACCGGAAAAGTAATTGCTACAAAGAATCCATTTTTATTAAACTATGGGCAGATTATTAGAATAGTTCATCTTGCAGCTAAGACGATAGCTAAAGATCTTGAGACTACACATAAAGCAAAAGAAAAAGTATCCCTTCATATACATAAAAACAAATTAGAGCTTTTAGAAACAATGATTATTACAGAAAGTGCAATGGTAATCACCAAAAATGTTAACGCCTATGTCAGAGATGGAGTATTTGAGTTACAGGAAAAAATCGATCTAAGCACTTTAGAGAGAAAAAATAAAATTGATCAATTCAATGAAAAGTTAAAAGAGTTTAGCAACTTTGCTAAGAACATGGAGGAATAATGAGTAAGCTTACTACAATAGAATCAAAAGATCTCGTAAATTTTGCACCAACCGATTTAGCGATAGGTATTAGAGAATTAGCTGAGGACATATCAAAAAATAAAAGTGATTTAGAAAAGATTCAAAATAGAAGTGCTTTTCAAAGGATGTTCAGCAACAACACTAAAGACTTAGCAAAGAGCATGATTGCTCAAGGTGACACAATCGCCGGCTTTATGGAAGTCGTAAAAGGTATAGTTTTCTGTCAAATAGGGAATTTATCTACACTTATGAAACTAAGAGAAATGTTAATCATGCAGAAAAATGATGTCGATGATGCAGGGAAAGATTATTTAAACTTAGCTATAAATTATTTAGACGAGGCATTAAATGTTTCTAAAATCTACGATGATAAATTTACATCTGTAAATGATTCCCTAAAAAAGCTGGAAGATGATCTTACCGAGAAAACGAAAATTGAAAAAGAACATAAAACAACATTACTGGCAATTCAGAAGGATCTTGCCAGACATGATAAGATAGAGTCTGAACATACCGATAAACTGATGAAGCTGGAAGATGATCTCAACGAGAAAACTGAAAACGACAAGGAACAAAATAAGAAGATTAAAGATTTACAAGATAATCTTGCCAAAGCCGATAAAACTATTGCAACTGAAAAGGATAAGCTAATAAAGCTTGAAGTAAAAGCTGATAACACAATTAATGAACTTACGAGTTGCAATGATAAATTGAATAACCTACACATTCAACATGACGAAACTTCTATAGAAACAAAAAAAGCACTGAAGAGTTCGACAGTCTGTTTGATTCTACTAACAATTTTGACGCTCATTAATACTATCGGTCTGATAGCTTTATTTTATCCACTATAACTTTAGGTATATACACATATAAACATGTATTAAATACTCTTTCTTGATATTCTCTGCAAACAATTCTATTGCTTGTTGCATAGAAGGCATTTTCGATCCAGAGGAGGGCACTCGGAGGGGTATAATTTATCTACAATCGATCGCAAAGGTCTGTCTGATTAACGAGATTTTCACACACAAGTTTACATAACATTTTGCATTTTACCATTTTTTGAAATTATTTCAGGCTTTGTTTACCAATGACTTACGAGATCGGATGAAAAATAGTTGCGTTTTTTGGTCAGAAAATTGGGTTTTGGGCTCCTATATAAAAGTAGGGACAGTTTTCTTAATTGAGAATGGAGAATTGAGAATTGATAATTGCTCGCTGCGCTCGGTTATTTGGGGGTGCTACGCACCTTTCTGGGGTTTCATGGGCAACGGGGACGTTCCCAACCCGACCGCGATGAGAAGGCGGAACCCGACCGAAAGAAGAAGGCTCGCTTCGCTCGATTATTTGGATGTGCTGTGCACGGTTTCTGAGGATTCATGGGCAACAGGATGTTTCCCGCCCAAAAAAGGTAGCAGAACCTCGCAAAAAGCACGAACTGTCCCGAATTGTGAGCCATTATGAATAAACTATATTTTGGCATTGACTAAAAATGACGTTTTCTTATAATGGCAAACAAATAGAAAAAATCTAATAAATCTGGAGGTAAGATGAAGAAAGCCGTAGTTGTATGCGCAAAGCGCAGCCCTATCGGAAACTTTGGCGGAGCCTTTAAAGACGTATCCGCCGTCGATCTCGGGGTTCACACCCTCAAAGCCATCTTGGAAGAAACCAAGGTCAATCCTGACAACATCGATGAGGTAATCATCGGGAACGTTGTCGGCGCTGGATTGGGTCAAAACGTAGCCCGTCAGATCAGCATCCATGGCGGCATCCCGGACTATGTTCCTGCCTATACTGTGAACAAAGTTTGCGGAAGCGGCATGAAAGCGGTATCTCTCGCAGCTCTGATGATTCAGAGTGGTCAGGCAGACATCGTTTTGGCCGGCGGTACGGAAAATATGAGTCAGATACCTTATGTGCTCAATGACGCTCGTTGGGGCGCTCGCATGGGCGATAAGACCATGACCGACTTGATGATCCGCGATGGACTCAGCGACATCTTTAATGATTACCACATGGGAGTCACCGCTGAAAATCTCGTGGAGAAATTCAACCTCACGAGAGACGAGCAGGACGAATTTGCCGCTCTATCTCAAAACAAAACTGAAGCAGCTCAGAACGACGGTAAGTTCACCGACGAAATCGTTCCGATCTCGATTCCCCAGCGTCGCGGCGATCCAATAGTCGTGGACAGGGACGAGATGCCTCGTGCAGGCGTAACCAAGGAAGGATTGGGCAAGCTTCGCCCCGCATTCAAGAAAGACGGATCTGTCACCGCAGCCAGCAGCAGCGGAATCAATGACGGCGCCGCCTTGCTCCTTCTCATGAGCGAAGACAAGGCAAAAGAGCTGGGTCTGACCCCTCTCGCCTACTTCGTTGAAAGCGCATCCGCCGGAGTGGATCCTGCCATCATGGGCTATGGTCCCGTTCCTGCGATCAAGAAGGTCTTTGAAAAAAGCGGACTCAAGCTGGACGACATCGAACTGGCTGAACTCAATGAAGCTTTTGCCTCCCAATCTCTTTCCGTTCTCAAAGGACTGGAAAAAGAGGGAATCGGCAAGCTGAACCCGGATATAGTCAATGTTAATGGTGGTGCAATCGCTCTCGGTCATCCGATCGGCGCAAGTGGTGCCCGCATCATCGTCACACTCTTACATGAAATGAAACGCAGAGGAAACAAAAAAGGTCTCGCCTCTCTCTGCATCGGAGGCGGAATGGGAATTGCAAGTATATGGGAGATGAAATAAAAATGGCAGAAAAACTTACCTTAACAAAAAGCATGGCAATGTATGAAGAAGCGTTAACGCTTGTTCCCGGCGCGGTTGCGGGAATTCGCAGACCGTATAACTTTGTTCAGGGTGAATATCCGATCTTTTTCACTGATGGAAAGGGCGGACGCATCACCGACGTGGATGGAAATGAATATATCGACTATCTTTGCGCCTATGGCCCGATCATCATCGGCTATCGCGAAGAAGAGATCGATCGTGCAGTTCAAGAGCAGGTGAATGACAGAGGCTTCTGCTTCTCGCTCACCCAACCCATCCAAACTGATCTGATCAAAAAACTCATCGAAGTTATCCCTTCAGCCGAGATGGCAGCGCTGGTGAAAACCGGTAGTGATGCCACCACGATCGCAATCAGAGTGGCTCGTGCCTTCACCGGCAAGACCCAGATCGCGCGTCATGGCTACCACGGCTGGCACGACTGGTGCGTAGAAGTAAAAGGCGGAATCCCGCAGAAGTTCTACGAAGACGTGCATGAATTCCATTACAACGATCTCGACAGTCTCGAGCAGATCATGAAGGCAAATAAAGACGACATGGCTGCGATCATCATCACGCCGATCGGCCATCCCCTCTCAGCTCCGGTTGAAATGCCCAAACCCGGCTATCTCGAAGCTGTTCGTGAAATGGCTGACCACTACGGCGCGCTCTTGATCTTTGACGAAATTCGCACAGGATTCAGAGTAGCTTTGGGCGGTGCTCAGGAACTCCTCGGAGTCACCCCTGACCTCACCACGGTTGGCAAAGCAATGGCAAACGGCTATGCAATGGCAGCACTCGTCGGAAAGAAAGATCCCATGATGGTTCTCGCCGATGACGTCTTCCTCTCCTCCACCTTCTTCCCGAATAGCGACAGCATCGTGGCAGCGCTGAAGACCATCGAAATCCTGCAAAGAGATAAGATGCTTGAAGGCGTGGCAAAGAAAGGTGATATGTTTGCAAAAGGCGTTGAGAAGGCTATCGAAGACACAGGAATCCCCGCAGTATTCAGCGGCGGCCCCTGGATGCCTTTCATCACCTTCCCCAGAGACGACGAAGGACTCTATAGAAAGCTGAGAACTGAGTTCTACACCCAGCTCATCCGTCGTAAAGTCTTCTTACAGCCCTACCACCACGGCTACATTTGCTATCGTCATACTGATGAAGACCTTCAGTACACCATCGGTGCGATTGAAGAATCACTCAGATCACTCAAGAAAATGATGTAATTATAAAGGAGAAATGGTGACAAAATATATCTTCGTAATGGGCGGGGTGCTTTCCTCACTTGGGAAAGGGATTGCGACTGCCTCGATCGGACTCTTGTTGAAATCAATGGGCTATCGGGTGGTCTTGCAAAAGCTGGATCCATATCTAAACGTGGACCCTGGAAATATGAGCCCCTTCCAACACGGAGAGGTCTTTGTCACCGATGACGGCGCCGAGACAGACCTTGATCTGGGACACTATGAGCGCTTTGTGGATGAAGCTCTCAGCCGCAAAAGCAGTTGTAGTGCCGGCCAGGTCTATGAAAGCGTTCTGTCGAACGAGCGTAAGGGGATATACCAAGGCAAAACTGTGCAGGTGATCCCCCACGTCACAAACGAAATCAAAAGCCGGATCACAGCTCTGGCTGAAGATAAAGATATAGTAATAGTCGAGATCGGAGGCACGGTTGGTGATATAGAAAGCCTGCCCTTCTTGGAGGCTGTTCGCCAATTGCGCCTCGATCTCGGTTATGAAAATACGCTGAATATCATGCTCACCTATGTGCCATATATCAAGACGGCGGGTGAGCTGAAAACGAAGCCATCGCAACATAGCGTATATAAATTGCGCGAGATCGGTATCCAGCCGGATATCCTGCTTTGTCGCAGTGAAAAGACTTTTGACGAAGAGATATATTCAAAGATCGCGCTCTTTACGAACGTGCCCAAGCACTGCGTGATCAATGCCATCGACGTGGATAGTGTTTATGATATCCCGCTGATTTACCAAAGCGCAAACCTCCCGCAGATCATCTGTGATCATTTCAAGATGGAAGCCTGTGAGACTGATCTGGCACAGTGGCAGGAGTTCTTGGACAATCTCGATAAGAGCAGCGGAGAAGTTTCCATCGCCGTTTGCGGCAAGTATGTGAAGCATCACGATGCCTATAAAAGCATCGCCGAAGCGCTCATCCATGCTGCGGCGCGAAAGAGGACGCATCTGACGGTGAAATGGGTGAATTCAGAGAATACCGCTTCCGAGAGCGATCTTGAAGCTGATCTGATGGATATTGACGGCATCCTCATCCCCGGCGGATTTGGCATGAGGGGAATCGAGGGAAAGATTGCTGTGGCAAGATACGCTCGCGAGCGCAATATCCCCTGTCTCGGCATCTGCCTGGGCATGCAGGTGATGGCGATAGATTTCGCGCGCAATGTGTGTTTGCTGGAAGATGCAAATAGCACGGAATTCGCCTATGATGCGCAGAATCCGGTCGTTCATATCGTGGAAGATCAGAAGTATATCGATATGGTTGATGGCATGATGAGGCTGGGCGCATATAATTGCAAGCTCAAAGAAGGCAGCCTCGTGCATCGCCTCTATGATGCGGATATCATCAGCGAAAGACACAGGCATCGCTATGAATTCAACAACAAATATCGTGAGATCTTTGAGGATAAAGGAATGGTGCTGAGCGGACTCTCCGAGGACGAGAGCTTGGTTGAAATCATTGAATATCCTGATAACGACTTTTTCGTAGGAGTGCAGTTTCATGCAGAGTTCAAGTCTCGTCCAAATAACCCGCACCCGCTCTTTCTTGGATTGATAGAGGCGGCTATCAAGGGCTAAAATGGCGCTCATTGTAAAGAAATTTGGAGGCAGTTCTGTGGGCAGTGTGGAGCTCATACTTCGCATTGCGTCCAGACTTGCAGAGGACTATCGCCGCGGAGAAAAGATCGTGCTCGTGGTTTCGGCAATGGCAAAGACCACGGATAGCCTCTTTGCGTTGGCTCATCAAATCACGCGCTTCCCCTCACGACGGGAGATGGATATGCTCCTCACCGCCGGAGAGCGTATCTCTATGTCTTTGCTCTCGCTTGCCCTCCTGGAAGAAGGGGTGCCCTCCATCTCGTTCACGGGCTCGCAAAGCGGGATCATCACAAATGGAAATCATGGCAATGCGCGCATAAAGAAGGTGAATGCCTTTCGCATCCATGAAGAGCTGGATAAGGATAAGATCGTGATAGTGGCGGGCTTTCAGGGCGTTAGTACCGGCAAGGAGATCACCACCCTCGGACGCGGAGGTTCGGATACCTCGGCGGTTGCCATGGCGTGTTATCTCAAAGCTGATAGATGTGAGATATATACCGATGTGGATGGGGTTTTCACGGCGGATCCCAGGGTTGTGCCGAATGCGCGGCTCATCCCCGAAATCGGGTATAAAGATATGTTGGCTCTGGCGCTCAGCGGTTCCAAAGTCTTACATCCCAGGGCAGTAGAATATGCAATGAGGCACGGCGTTCCTGTAGAAGTCAGGTCGTCTTTCACATTTCGTGAAGGAACTACCATCAAAGACGAGTATAACATAAAGGAAGGAAATATGGAAAAAAGAGAGATTATCGCTATTGCCCACAAAGATCAACTGCTTCGCTATCGGATAGATGCATCAGAAAAGAGCATCGCCATGATCGCGGCTTGGGTGGATGAGCTGCATAAGATTTCATATCATGAAGAATATATCGAGGTTTATATAGAGCCGAAATATGAGTCGGACTTTGAGTTCGCGCTTGAGCGTGCCAAGGTGAAGACTTTGGGTAAACTCGACGAGCTGGGCTCGGTATCGCTCATAGGCGACAGTCTGGCGAGCGATCTCAAGCTCATGGCAGAGCTCATCTCTCTTTGTAAAGCCATCCCTAAATGCTCGCTTTCGCATAGTCAGACGGCGGTGGAGTTCATACTTCCCGCTGATAAGACCGCTGATTTAGTAGCCAAACTGCATGATGAATACTTAAAGGAAAAACAATGAAATATATAGTCACAAGCGCACTCCCCTATGCCAATGGCAAGCTGCATGTAGGCCATGTGGCGGGTGCATATCTGCCTGCTGATATCTTCGTGAGGTTTCTCAGGCTGGAAAACCAAGACGTAATCTACATCTGTGGAACGGATGAGCACGGCACGCCGATCTCCATCTCCGCGGGCAAAGAAGGAATCTCGCCAAAAGAGATCGTGGATCGCTATCACACGCTGATATCAGACGCCTTCGACGGCATAGGCATTGAGTTCGACAACTTTTCGGGAACGGCAAGGGAGCAGCATCACACGCTCTCGCAGGAGTTCTTCACCTCCCTCTATGAAAAGGGGAATATCACATCAAAGACCACGAAACAGTTCTATTGCGAGCACGACAAACGCTTCCTGCCGGATAGATACGTGGAAGGGATCTGTCCCAAATGCGGCGCTGAGCATGCGCGCGGGGATCAATGCGATACCTGCGGACAGACCTATGAGACCTCTACTCTCAAGTCGCCCAAGTGCAAACTCTGTGGCAATGAGCCCATCATCCGCGAGACTAAACACTGGTTCTTAGACCTCTCGCAATTCACTGACAGGCTGCGCGATTGGATAGCCGGCAAAGACTATTGGAAAGAAAACGTGAGAAACTTCATGCTTAACCTGCTCAGAGAAGGGCTGATCGAGCGTTCCATCACGCGTGACCTCTCTTGGGGCGTGCCCGTCCCGCTGCCGGATACCGAGGGTAAGGTGCTATACGTATGGTTCGACGCGCCCATCGGCTACATCTCCTCTACCATAGAGTGGGCTGAAAAGCAGGGCGATAAAGACAAATGGAAAGACTATTGGCTAAATAAAGACACCAAGATGGTGCACTTCATCGGCAAAGATAACATCATATTCCATGCGCTGATCTGGCCGGCAATGCTCATGGGACAAGATAAAGACTATTGCCTCCCGCACGACATCCCGGCAAATGAGTTCATGAACCTCGAAGGTGAGAAGATCTCCACCAGCCGCAATTGGGCGATCTGGGTGGATGAGTTCGTACAAGACTTCGATGGCGAATACCTCAGATACTATCTCGCGGCAAATGCGCCGGAGCGACAGGACTCAGACTTCGGCTTCAAAGACTTCCAGCAGAAGATCAACGGCGAGCTCAACAATGTCTTGGGCAATTTCGCCAATCGCGTCTTCGCCTTTGCTAAGAGACACTTTGATTCACAGATCTTAGGCTGTGAGCTGGACGAAACCTGCAAGACAACCCTTAAAGAAGCAGACGAGGCTCTACACGAAATCAGGAAGTCTTACTACGAATATCAAGTTAAGAAAAACACCAAGACCATCATAGATATAGCCCGCTTGGGTAACCGCTTCTTCGATGAACGCAAGCCCTGGGCAATGATCAAAGAAAACAAAGATCAAGTGCAGGCAACACTGTGGACCTGCGCATCGCTCTTGGATAAGATCAGCGTGGCGCTCACCCCCATCCTGCCCAAACACATGCAAAAGCTCAGAGATATGATGCAGCTGGAAGCGCTGAACTCCTTTGATGACGCCTTTCTAAGCAAAGACTACATCCTCGGCGATTTCAGCCCGCTATTCAGAAAGATAGAGGATGAAGAGATACAGAAGCAGATTGATAAGCTGCATGCAGGCAGTGCTGTGGAACCGGAAAAGAACTACGATCCCGTCAAGGATGAGATAGACTTTGAAGACTTCATGAAGCTGGATCTCAGGCTGGCAAAGGTTCTCTCTGCCGAGCGCGTGCCTAAGACCGACAAGCTGCTCAAGCTGCGCATAGATCTCGGCTTTGAAGAGCGCGATCTCGTTGCAGGCATTGCCGAGCATTACAAGCCTGAAGATATAGTGGGCAAGATAGTCACAATGGTAGTCAATCTCCAACCGCGCAAGATACGCGGAGTGCTCTCTCAAGGCATGATACTCGCGGCGCACGACGAAAGCGGCTTACACGTTCTAACCCCCGATGGAGGCTCACCCGGGTCTTCCGTACAATAGTCATGAACAGAGCGCTTGTCATCCTCATCTTGCTCTTCGGTGTGCTCAGTGCCGCCGAGATCAGAGACAACGAACTCTATTTAGAGATCAACATCGCTGTGGATAATCAGATCATCATCAGCGGTGAAGATATATTCATACAAGAGCAAGACCCCTTCTTTGCCAAGGAATACAGCGGCTCCATCAGGATCACGCTTCCCACAAGCACAAATGACTCTCGCTATGGCATCATACAGCGCGTAGTGGATGAAAGTGTGCGCGGATACATAGAAGGCATCCGCAGCTCCAAGTTCGTCTGGGAAGAAGGCAAGCTCGCGCTCAAGAACGAATATGCAATCTATTTAGACCAAAGCTTCAGAAGCTATGAAGAAGCGCAACAACTCGCCATGATGATGGGCTATCCCGAGAGTCATATCCAGCAGATACCCATTGTGAATGCATCACTGAGAGTAGATTCAGATTCCGGCGATCAAGAATACTTCGAGAGCCCAATACGCATCTACGCCGAAGACGGCATACAATTCGGCAATATCACCTATAAAGGCGAGTTCATCGTCAAAGCACAAAATGGCAAGCTCGTATTCAACCACCTGCTCCCGCTTGAGACCTATATCGCAGGCGTTGTGCCCAATGAGATAGGCAATAGCAGTCCCGCCGAGGCGCTTAAAGCTCAAGCAGTTGCAGCACGCTCACACGCAGTCAGCCTTCTCGGCTATAACCGCCATGCCAAGGATGGATACGATCTATGCAGCACAACACACTGTCAGGTTTATAAAGGCGAGCATCTGCAAAACGAAGCCATACAAGAAGCCGTGCATGAAACCGCCGGTGAGATTCTTTATATAGACGACAAAGTAGCGGACGCCACCTATCACAGCAGTTGCGGAGGCAAGACGGACTCATCAGTCGCGATCTGGAACGGAACCCCGCTCAGCCACCTCAGCGGCAGCACCTGCTTAGATGCCGCGCGCAATATAGATCTCAGCCGAGAGCCGCAAGCAATCAAGTGGATCAACACATCGGTAAGCACCCAAGGTATGACCAGCTGGGAAAGAGCCGGCATGAACTGGCAAAGAAGCATCAGCAAAGCACAGCTTACAAAGAACTTGGGGCTCACCTATCTCACCTCCGTGCAGATCATGAGACGCGGTGCATCCGGCAGAATACTCTCAATCAAATTCTATGGAGACCGCACCATCGAACTCTCCGGCGAATACAGGATCAGACAAGCTTTTGGAGGCCTCCCCTCCTCACTATTTTATATTCAAGGCATTAGCAGCAGATCAAAACACTCTTTGGGCAATAAGATCACATTAAAAGGCCGCGGCTCCGGTCATGGCGTAGGTATGTGCCAAGTTGGCGCGCTCAGAAGAGCCCGTGCCGATGAAGATTACAAGAGCATCCTGCAGAACTATTACCCTCAGACCACGATTATCACAGATTGGATGAAACAAGAATGAAAGATAGATTGATACATGGCGCAATCGCCAACGAACAATTCAGGCTCTTTGCCGTAGAAACAACGCAATTAGTACAAAAGACACGAGACTTACACGATCTCTACCCTCTTCCCGCCATCATGATGGGAAGGCTAATGACAGCCGCCGCATTGATGAGCGGAGAGATGAAAAGCCCCGCCTCCGAAGTGAGCATACGCATTGACGCCGAAGGCGAACTCAAAGGCGCACTGGTAATAGCCTCTCAAACGGGAAACTTGCGCGGATATGCCTACGTTCCCGACTTTTGGGCAGATGACCCGGAAGACAACTTCCTCGTAGGCAAACACCTCGGCAAAGGACTCTTCACAGTCATCAAACAGCGCAATTCTCAGATCACATATCAAGGCAGCGTTGAACTCGTCTCCGGCGAGATAGGCAGCGACCTCGCAGAATATTACAATCAGAGCGAACAGACCCCGACAGCGGTGAACCTCGGCGTGCTCATCGATAGAGATGCCAAGGTGCGCGCAGCAGGCGGTGTGCTCATCCAACAGCTCCCCTCTGCAGACCCTGAGATCGCCGATAGAATCAATTCAAACATGGCAAACACCCCCAATATCTCCGACCTCATGGACATGGGACTCAAGATGGAAGAGATTCTTGAGAAGTTCATCCTCAAAGGGCTCGAGTGGAAGATATACAGCGAGTCTGAGCTCAACTACAGCTGCACTTGCAGCAAAGAACGCTTCGCCGATGCACTCGCACTTTTAGGCCGCGAAGAACTCGAAAGCATGAAGGATGGCATCGCGCCCGTCTGCCACTATTGCAATACTGCTTATGAATTTAGCGCAGACGATATCGCCGACATCTTAGCCCGCCCGGAACTCTCATGAAGAAAGCATTACTCGCTGTTATCCTGCTTTATTTCATACTTCTTGCAGGCGCGAATGCACTCAGCCCGGACGACTTCGACTTCCTTCTAAAGCGCGAACAATTCCAGCTCATAGAAAAGTATATGGATGAATTCAGTCTGTTTAGAGACTCATCCGAGATAGAAGACAGAAAGCTACTCTTAGAATACGCGCAACGTACAGGCAATCTCGAACAGGCAAACCAGCTGCATTTCAGCATCGCCAAAGACTTCGGTAGCCTGGAAGACGCCCTGCAATGGCTGATCCTCAAAGACATCATCGACGACAGCCCGGAGACACTGCAAAGCAAGACAGACACACTCTTAGACAGCTTTCACAACACGGCTGACAGCCTCACCTTCGCCTTTTATATCACGGCAGATGAACACTCAGATATCACCGAGCTGATAAGTGCAGTCGATGAATACAACGACATCATAGAAGCCATGGCAAAGAGCAGCCTCGACGAGCTTTCCGTAGCCAATAGCAGCTATGAAGCCTTCGAGCTGATAGAGGATTTCAAAGCCACCTTCCCCCATTCACGCTGGATGCAGGCAGTATTCTATTTCGAGGCATTCCACGCCCTGCGCCTCTTGGATTACGATCACTTTTTGCAGATAATTCAAGATCAGGGCAAAGACAGCGCCGCGCACGCCTTCATCGCCTCAATCTATCTCCTGAGCCCCGGTTTCAGGGAAGATTATCAGGATGGCAAACAGAGCAAAGCCATGATAGAGAAGGCTATCAAGCTCATCAAACACGCCCAAGACAGCGATGAAACCACAGTTCTCTATGACCACTACAGCGCCGAAGAATGGCAGAACAAACTCAAGCTACAGATGGCAAAAGCCGAGTATTACCTCCTTCTCGACAAGGCAGGACTTTACGGCTCCGAAGACGATATCTCAAACATCTTCCGCCGAGTATCCTGCATGCAAAAGAAAACTCTCAAGAAACTCGATGAGATAGAATTTGCCAATAATGACCGCGGCGAACAAGCTGAACTCGCCTTCTGGAAAGGCAGATACCACTCCCTATTCAGACCGCGAAACATGCAAAAGCGCGCCATCAAGCACTATGGCGAAGCCCTGATCAAAGGCGCACCCCGCAAGAAGTATGACGACGATGCACACGACGCCATCACCGCCATCTTAGCCCGTCTGAGAATCAAAAAGCAGCCCATTGAACACTTAAGAAAGGTCTTCGGCTACACCGGCATCACTTTTGAAGACACCCGCAGCATGGAAGGCAAGCGCTACACCCGCGTCGCCCTTGCGGACTATGACAACGACGGACTCATAGACATACTTTTCAACGGCAAACACATCTACCACAACGATGGCTCTTTCAATTTCAGCGCCCATCCCGATAGCAATCTCACCAAGCTCAACAGCAGCGGCGGCATCTGGGGAGACTTTAACAAAGACGGACTCTTAGACTTCGTGAGCATCTCCCACTCCTCCGAAACACCCGGCAACACGCTGATGAAACAAATGCCGGACAATTCTTTCGTGAGCGTAAACGCCAAAGCAGGCGATATCGACGACGGCATGCCCGGCGAAGGCTTGGCGCTGATTGACATAGACGGCGACGGCTTCCCCTCGCTCTACATTGCAAACTATGAGAAATGGCAACAGCAAAGCGGCTTCCCTGACATGTTTTGGCACAACGACAAAGGCACTTTCACAAACAAGAGCGAAGAACTTGGCTTCTGGAACGCACCCTACACCACCGAGCCCGGACTCGCCGGACGCGGAGTAGCCCCCGCCGATTTCGACAACGACGGCAAGCAAGAGATATTGGTGACGAACTACCGCCTAAACAGAAACTTTCTTTTCAAACAATCAGACCACTGCTTCTTCGATCTCGCTGCACTCTATGGAGTTGCCGGCAATTTCACAGACGGCTACTACGGTCATAGCATTGGCGCAGACTGGGGAGATTTCGACAACGACGGCGACCTTGATCTCATCATCGCAAATCTCGCTCATCCGCGCTTCATCGACTTTTCTGATAAGACTATGCTGCTCCGCAATGACGGTATGCAAGAGCGCAAGATTGGAGAAGACATAGTTTACTACTGGCTTTTTACAGACGTCACAAAAGAGAGCGGCATCACCTATGACGAGCTTCACGCCGAGCCCCTTTTCTTCGACGCCGACAACGACGGATATTTAGACATCTACATCACCTCCGTCTATGAAAATGACAGAAGCTATCTCTATCGCAATAATGGAGATGGCACCTTTACAGACATCACCTATCTCAGCGGAAGCAGAGTCTATAACGGCTGGAGCTGCGCCGCAGGAGACCTCAATCGCGACGGACTGATTGACCTTGTGATAGGCAGCGGCAACGGCACCAAGATACTTGCAAACACTACAAACACAAAGAACCAAGCACTATACCTGAAGCCCGTGCATCACAACGACGAGATAACCATCACCTCGGTAGATTCCCCCGACGAGAGTATCGCCAATAGCCCCGCCTTCGGCACCCGCATACTCGTGCATCTAAAGGATAAAGACAGAACTTACACGCTCACCCGCGAACTGAGCTCAGCCAAGGGAACCACCACGCAAAACGCACCGGAGCTTCACTTCGGCTTAGGAAAAAGCGAACTTATCGGCTTTGAGATATGGCAAAAAGATTAACCTCATATCGCAGCAACATCATCACGCCCACCAAAGACGGCGGCTTGCTCACCCTTGAAGACCACATTATAAGCGTCCAAGACGGCAAGATACTCTCGATCCACCCATTCACCCGGCACGATGGAGATTGGCAAGACTATCGCGACTCTATCGCCCTTCCCGGCTTCATCGACCTGCATACCCATATCTCCCAATTCCACATCAGAGGCGCGCACGAGACTGCACTTCTGCCCTGGCTGGAAAACCACATCTTCCCCGCTGAAAAGCTCTGTGAAAACTATGATTACGCCCGCAATATCAGCACCCTCTTTTTTGAAGACACCATAAAGAAAGCCACCAGCTTCTGTGTGATCTACACCGCCCCCTTCCGTGAAGCCGCCGACGCCGCCTTTGAAGTGGCATCAGAGATGAAAGTCAAAGCAAAGATAGGCATGAGCCTCATGGACAATAACTCGCCGGAATATCTCACCCACAGCACAGACTACGCGCTTTCCAATAGCATAGAGCTTGATGAAAAGTGGAGAGACCCCACACTCGGACATATCTTTTCCCCACGTTTCGCGCTGAGCTGTTCGGCAGAACTCATGCGTCAGATCGGCAAATATGCGCAAGACAACGATAGCTTCATCCAAACCCATCTCTCCGAAAACCACGATGAAATAAGACAAGTAATAAAAGCATTCGACACAAACTCTTACACCGAGGTTTACGAAAGCTTCGGCATGCTCACGAAAAAGACCATCTTAGGCCACGCCATTCACCTCAGCGACGAGGAGCTGGATATTATCAAACAAAGCGGCGCCTCAATCGCCCATTGCCCGGATTCAAACTTCTTCCTTAAAAGCGGAGTCTTCCCCTATAAGAGGGTCAAAGACAAAGCCATCCCCTTCGCCCTTGGCAGTGATATCGCCGCAGGAACCTGTCTCTTTATGCCTTATCACGCCAAGATGATGAATTACACGCAGGACGATAGCACACTCATCAGCGCAGAAGAGATGCTTTACAGAATCACACTCAAAAGCGCAGAAATACTAAATCTCGACGAGCGCATAGGCTCCTTAGAAAGCGGAAAAGACGCCGATATTTCCTTCTTTAAACTACCGCAGGAGCTGGATTTCAGCGCCCAAGCCCTCTCCCCTTTCTTTTTTACAAACGACATTTTCGAGCTAAAACAGTTCTTAATAGACGGCAATGAAAGACTTTAACAATGACACTAACTTCTATTAACCCCCTACAATTATGCAAGATATTGGAACTTTTCTTGCATCTTGCTATGGATAACACTATCTTTTACATAAGAGATAATTAAACGATAATTTATTATGATCAAATAAGGAGATGCCTGTGAAACGGACATTATTTATTGTATTACTGCTTAGCACTTTGGCATTCTTAACCGCTGACTTGGTGTGGGATTCGCCCGTCGCCATTCGTCAAGGTGTAAACATTGAGTGGTTTAGAACCGGTATCGAAACGGACGATGGCGGCGCCATCTACGTATGGAGTGATACCAAGCTTGGAGGCCGCGATCTCTGGGCTCAAAAAGTAGACGCAAATGGAAACATGGTGTGGGGAGACCCCGTGCTTATCGACGACAAACATGATAGGCAGGAAGACCCCGTCATCACCAAGACCACCAACGGCGATTTTATCATCGCTTGGGTTGATTTCTCCACAGATGCAGACGGTGATATCTATGCTCAAAAGATAAACAACGCCGGCGAATTGCTCTGGCAAGAAGGCGGAAAGCCCGTCTGTGTGAACCCCGGTGAGCAGATTGGCCTCAACATGGAAGCCGACAACGATGGCGGCGCTTTCATACTCTGGGCAGACAGACGCGGTATCGGCTACGACATCTACGGACAGCGTATTTCAGCATCCGGCGATCCCCTCTGGGCTGTAAACGGTATTCCCATTGCAGACGGCCCCGGTAATGAAGTTCAAAACACCATGCTCCCCGATGGACAGGGTGGCATGATGGTGGCTTATGTTCACACATTTAACGACAACGACGACATTTATGCCAAGCATTTTAATGCTGATGGCGAAATGACTTGGACTGAGCCTATGGAGCTCGCAGTTGCACCCGGAAATCAAAACGGAGTCCGCATGGCAAGGCTTACTGATGGAGACTTTGTTATTGTCTGGACAGATCAAGCAAGCGAAGACGCCGATAGCGATATCTATGGTCAAAAGATCAACATCGCCGGTCAGATGCTTTGGGCTGATAATTATGTCGTTTACTCAGATAGCGATCAACCCGTTTCCGAACATCAGAACAACGCTCGCATCCAAGCCACGTCCGATAACGCAGCCGTAGTTGTTTGGGAAGACAAGAGACTCAGCTCACAAAACACTGACCTCTTTGCCCAAAAGATTGCCGCAAATGGCGATAAACTCTGGGATCTTAACGGTGTTGCTGTAAGCACAGCAGAATTCGATCAAGGTGCTGCCAGACTCGCATCCGACGGTGCAGGCGGAGTTTTCATCGTGTGGGACGACTATAGAAATGGTAACTCTCCCAATGAAGACATCTATGCTCAGCGTCTCTCATCCAGCGGCGAAGCCCTTTGGGGAGAAGATGGCATGGCTATCTGCACGGCGCCTTTCACACAAATGGGCGGCCTCGTCAAAGTAAGCGGAGACAATGTCTATATCAATTGGCTTGACATCCGTAATGGCAGCGATGGCATCTACTATCAAGTGGTTGATTTTGATGGAGATATCCAGCTTGCTGAGAACGGTGTTGAGGTATTTTGGGGACTTTCCGGCGACGTTCCAAAAGGTGATTACAGGATATTCGCGCGTGATAACGACACCATCATGGTATGGAAAGACACAAGATTTTCAAACATCGGAGATCGCGTTTATTACCAGATTCTCGATTCTGATGGGAACACTCTCTTGGAAACCAATGGCAGACCCCTTACCGTGGAACATGAAGGCTATCAAGATGAAATGGATGCAGTTATGACCGATACCGGTGAAGTTGCCGTTGTTTGGCAAGATAACCGCAGCGGAACCTCTCAAATCTATGCACAACTCATCGATGTGGACGGCAACCGTGCTTGGGGCGATAATGGCCTCAAGGTGATGGCTGATACAGAAGAATCATTGGGACAAGAACTTCCTCAAGTCAGCTATCATGATGGCAGCTTTTATGTTGGCTGGTGGGAATGGTATTTTACCGCATTTGGCGCGCGCTACCAAGTTTTGGGACAGCGCATACAAAATGGTGAAAGACTGTGGGGACCCGGCGGGGTTCAGATATCCCTTCCGGAGTATGAGTTTGATGACTTCGAAAACCAGTTAGAAGCTCTTGAAGGCAATGTCTTTGCATGGTCTCAGGTAAATCCCGTTATCTTCACCAAAAGAGTTATGGTCAAAAAGGTGAATTCCGATGACGGCAGCGCTGCCGATGGCTGGGCGGATCACGGCATCTTCGTCACCGATAATGTGAGCAACCCAAACCAGCTCTATCCCACATTGACCATACTTCCTAATGAGAATATTTCCGTACTTTGGAGAGATCAAAGAGATGGCTTCTTCTCATATTATGAACAATATATAAGCCCTACCGGCGAAAGGCTTTTAGATGAGGCAGGCATCCCTCTTACCGATACTATATATGAACAAGATGCTCTCAAACTTGCTCAAACAAATACAGGTGTGATAGCTGTTTGGACGGAAACAGGTACAGATGGTGAGCCCGATATCAAAGCTAAAAAATATATTACCTATCCCGGTGTTCCCAATTGGGGCGATGATGGAATCCATGTGGTAGAGAGAAATAACTCCCAAGAACAGCCTACGATTACCACCTTCGACGGTGGCGGAAGCATGGTAGCTTGGGCAGAGTTCTATACAGAAGATAGCGACATTTTCTATAACTATCTAAATCCCGATGGCAGCTTGGTCTTTGGTAATGAAGGCGCTGTGCTTTGCGATAATATCAAAAGCCAGTACATGCCTGCTGCAACCACGCTAAATGACAATGCTTACGTGATTTGGGCTGATGGACTTTCCAGCGGTAAGACAGAGATTTTGGGGCTTTATGCTCAAAAGCTTACCATGGAAACCGTCTCTACGGATGACGAGAGCAATGCTCCTGCAATCAATGCACTTAAGCTTGCTCAAAACTATCCTAACCCCTTCAACCCAACTACCACGATCTTGCTGAATCTGGCTCAGCCTGCAGATCTTGATCTGAGCATTTATAACAGTAAAGGTCAGCTGGTAAAACGCCTGCATTCCGGCAATCTCCACCAGGGAGACCACCTCTTTGTGTGGAACGGAAAAGACCAAAGCGGCAATTCAGTAGCCAGCGGAGTCTATTTCTACAAAGCTGAAAGTGGCGCACAGAGCGAAATAAAGAAAATGCTTCTCATGAAGTAATACAATCTAATAAAACAAATGACCCGGGTAAGCAATTATCCGGGTTTTTTCTTGCTGTATTTTTGGGATAATCTTCGTTTTCTTGCGTTTTTCTGATGGCTTCCCTATTGGGTTCTGGCGATGATGTGGTCATGATGTGGTCATGGGCATGAGCGTATCATAGGCGGAACATAGGCTGTACCTAATAAGGAAGGTATGAGGCTGTTTTGGAAATGAGATGAGTTTTTGTCTGTGGTATAATGTCTGTTATTTTGTTCTACGGCAGGCTTTTAGCTATTGCCAAAAATGATTTGATATAGTGCGATGGAACTTGCGACGCTGACGTTTAGGGAGTTTTTCCAGCCCAAAACCGGCAAGTGTACTATTGCATCGCATTTTTGTACTATCTGTGGATCAATTCCGAGCGCTTCGTTGCCCACGACCAATGCTAAGGGTAGCTTGAATTCATGCTCAAATATGTTCTGCGAGGGCTCCACGGTCTCCAGTGCATAGCTTTTCATGCCTCGCTCTTTTGCGGCGGCAAGTGCATCATGCGTGTCATCGAAGTATTGCCATTTTACTCGCGAGATTGTGCCCAGAGCGGTCTTATCCATATTGGGATGCTCGGGAGTGGGCGTGATACCGCAAAGCCAGAGCTCGGAAATCGCAAGGCATTCGCAGACTCTGAAGAGCGAGCCCACGTTGAACACGCTGCGCAGATTATCTGCAATCATGCAAATCTGTGTTGCACGCGCCGCGGCATGAGGATCGGCTACCGCTTGCCCATCTCCTATCCTGATGTTGAGCTGATCGTCTTTATAGGTGTTTTCGCTCTGATATTTTGCCAATCTTCTTAAAAGGCGATGAGGGTCGTCCGGCAGTTCTTGTAAGAGTTCATTCAGGTTTTTGGGCAACTCTTCCTTGCAAAGCGGAGTCAGAAAACGGATCTCGGCTATGAGCTCACGGCGTCTTTTTTCATCTGCAAGGGAGTATTCGAGCTCGCGTAAGAGCTTCCTAAGCGCCTTGACTTGACTATCGAAGCTGAAATTTAAGAACTTTGCTCGCGAGTATCCTGTGCTTGCTTTCATGGATAGAATCGTTTTATCATCTGTGCGGCTGCCAAGAGATTGTCGCAAATGAAGTTAGGCATCAGCTTTCTTTCGCCGCGCAGTAGTCTGCAGAATTCCTCGCGCCCGTCGCCGGTGAGCACGAGAATGCTCTTTAGCCGTGCCTGCTGAGCAAAGGCGATATCTGTGTATCTATCGCCGATCATGAAGGACTTTCGGGGATCGAAAGAAAAGTCGCGCATAGCATGCTTAAACATGCCTATACCGGGCTTTCTATCCTCATGGCGGACGTTATATGGCGGCAGGATTCCATCGATGTGATATGGTGCAAAATAGACCTTGTCGAGATGGACGCCGCCTTGCTCTAAGAGACGGTGCATCTTAGCGTGGACGCTGTCAAGATCTTCTAAAGTAAAGTATTTGCGCGCGATGCCGCTTTGATTTGTAACGATGAAAAGATAGTAGCCTAAGTCTTGGAATATCCTCAGTGCTGGGATGCTCTCCTCATAGAGCTCATAGCGGGCGGGATCGCCGTTATAGCCATATTCATCGGGGCTGATCGTGCCGTCTCTATCCAAAAAGATGGCTCGTTTAATATCTTTTGCTGTCACGCGTCTGCAACCTCAGCGCATCGGGGAATTTGGTGTTGAAGAATGTCAAGCGATAGTCCCAATACTCGTTCCGCTTTGTAAATGAGAGATCGAGCTTCCAGCAATGCAGGTCGCGAATGAGCCTGAAGCTCTGCGAGATCAGCTCGCCTTCTTTGAGATTATAATAATTTGAATAGCTGATTGAGTAGTTTTTGGTGAGATGGAAAGATGCGCTCATTCTGAGATTTTGATTCTTGGTCTTAAAGAGGTTTTTGTCTGCGCTGAGATCGTGAGTGAGATCAAGAGACCAGTTGTCGTCAGAGAATTTTGGATCTGTGGGTTCGCGCTCGCCTCCGAAGCCGTCGAAAGTTGCGTTCTTTAGAGCCGGGAAATAATCGGCGGATCTACTGCTTCCGGTGATGTTTAGCCCTTGTGAGAAGTATTGATCTCTCACGCCTAAATGCTTGAAGGTGATTGCATAGGTATCTTGTGCGAGGCTGAGCCTATTGTTGTACCCCACCTTGATATTGCTGATCTTCCAAAGATCATTGCCGAAGGAGCCAAGTGAGAAGCTGCCGGGACGGAAATTGAAGTTGTGTGTAATCCTGCCGAACTTCTTATCTTTCTTGATGAGGTTTGCGCCAATGCGGCTATCCCAGCTGAAGATTTCGCTGATTCTCCCGCCGGTCTTGCCTTCGCCCGTCTTTATCTGCCATCTTTGATTCATGCCAAAGCTGAGATTTGATTGTTTCTCGTTTTGCCTCAGCGAGACTCCGCCGAAGCTATAAAAATCTTTATTGCGCGTATGATTTGGCAGATAGGTCAGTCCCATGGTGGGCGTGATCACGTGCCGGAGGGCTTTGATGCTTCCGCTCTTAAATTGTTTCAATCCATAGAGATTGAAGCTTGCGTTCAGCGATGCAGAGAAGTCGTTGCCTCTCACCAAGCTCTTGTCCTTCTTATCGCGATCAAACCAGGCTTCGGAGTAGTCTATGCTTTGCCTGAGATTCAGCCATCCCCTGTGAACATAAGTGTTTGAGAGCCCTGCCTGATGCTTCATGCCAAAGTGGTGCCGAACTGCTTCCGCGCTGTCTTCATCACGATTTGCCCAGATGTAATCCATGAAATCGGCTTTCGGATCGCGTATGTCTCCGCTGTGTTCAAGTTTCACGTTGTAATGATATGAAAGGTTGGATAAAAGTCCTGTGGAGCTCAAGCCCAGAAGTTCATAGACGGGGCGGGTGGAGACGTTCCAGTTTGCGCTGGGCAGGCTCACCGTGGCTCTGTCGTTGATGAGGTCTTTGTTGAAGAGCAATCCCGCGTTGAAATAGGTCTTGCCGATGGGCTTTCTGTATGCCAGTGAAGAGCTTAGCCTTTGCGCAAGCGACTCATCCACCAAGCTGCTGCCTTCCCAGATTCTTTTGTTGCTGATGAAGTCTATGGAAAGATCCAAGGAAGACTTCTCGGGTAAGTCGTGGTGGTGATTTGCTCTCAGATACCAGTCGTCCTGAGTGATGCCCCTTCTTATATTCTTTTGGTATCCCCCTCGGAAAGATCCGGTGTAGTGGTATCTCTTTATATAGTTGGCATTTGCGCGGCTTTTCCAGCCGGTTTTCTCCATGATGTCAAAGCCCACGGTGAAGTCGGCTAAATCTTTGTAAGGATAGTAGTAAGCGATGTCTTTGATATATTTGCCGTCGCTGCTGTTGAAACCCGGTTCGGGGATGAGAAAGCCGGGATGACGTCCGCGCTTGATGCTCAGTGCCACAAAGGGGAAATAGAAGACGGGAAGATGGTTTACATAGGCGAGAACGTGCTTGCCCACCACCTTGTCGCCCTGATAGATGCGCATCTGATTTGCCCAGAACCAATAGTCCGGCTCGGCGAGATCGCAGGTGGTGAAGCTGCCGCCATCAATGTCGTAGGTCTTATCGCCCACTTTGCGTATCTCTTTGCCGCCGTAAAAGCCGTTCTCTATATAGCTTTGACCTTGTTTGAGGAGTCCCGTTTGGTTTTTAATGTCGTAATATACGTCTTCGCCAACGAGAAGCTGATCGCCGTCGCGCATGCGGGTGAAGCCCAAGGAGCGAGCTCTTTCGTTCTTGATATCTAAAAACAGCGAATCGGCATGGATGTGTGATGCACCATAACTCACCGATGTATCGCCATATAGCCAAATCTGTTCGGCGTCGTAGTATGCTCTCATGCTGTCTGCTGAGTAAAAAAGAGAATCGCGCGACGTGATATCTGATATCTTCACTTCTAAGCTATCTACCAAAGCCTCTAAGCTCGTATCATGTAATATAGATACGGGTGCCTCGGCGCCATCGGTGGCGACAAGGAAGCTCGTCATGAAAACGAGCGATATCAGAATCAAAATATATCTCTTCATATACAATCTAACTTAAGAAATGAATGAGCAATAAATGTCAAGCAAATCTCGACAAAATCAGCGTTTTATAATGAAATAGATGAAAGAACCAGCGGCTATGTTCACGGCTGTCCCTCCCTGTGCTCTCGCAAAGCCAATAAAAAAGAACCCGAGAACATTCTCCCGGGTTCTTATCTATTTTATATTTGATTATTTTCTTCTGGTAAGTTGCTGAATGGTCTGCTTTTCGCTCTTGAGCATTCTGCCGAAGTCTTTCACCAAGTTGCTGGCGATGAAGATCGAGGAATATGTTCCGGCGATCACGCCAATGCACATTGCCAAGGCAAAGTCGTTCAACACCTGTCCGCCAAAGAGATACAGCGAAAGGGTTGCCAAGAAAGTGGTGAGCGAAGTGATAGCCGTGCGCGATAAGGTGCTGTTGATAGAGTCGTTGATGACCTTATCCAGAGGCTCTTTACGACGCACTTTCAGCGATTCACGGATGCGGTCGAAGATCACGATTGTATCGTTAATACTATAACCTACGATGGTAAGAAGCGCTGCGATGATCTGAATCGTCATCTCTTTGCCGCTGAGGGCAAATACGCCTATCACGATGAGAACGTCGTGAGCAAGCGCCACTATCGCCATCAGTCCGAAGACCAATTCAAAGCGGAACCAGATGTAGATGATCATGAGAATCAGCGCGATGCCCAGGGCAAAGAGAACGTCTCTGCGCAGCTCGCCGCCAACCTTGGGGCCAACTTCATAGATCTCTGCAATCACCTCGTTGGTGATATCGCGTCCTTCTACGTATTCGGCAAAGTTTTCACGGATAATCTCGATAATCTGTCCTTTGGCATCCACATCATCTTCCTCAGACCCCTTGATCTTGATCATAAAGTCTGAGTTTTCAATGGCGCCAATATGCTGAATCTCAGCTTCGGGATAGCCATGATTCTTCAGCGCATCACGTAATTCATCGATCTTTACCTTGGGCAGGCTGGAGTCGATCGCTGTAAGATCAAGCTTTGCAGCCACGCCGCCGGTGAAGTCGATGCTCCAATTAAATCCCCTAACAGCTATTCCGATCACAGCGGTAAGGATGAGTATGATAGAAATCGCATAAGAGAACTTACGAATTTCAACGAAAGGGTAGTTTGCATTCTTAAAAAATCTCATCATTCTCTCCTTAAATGCTAATTGTCTTTTTGTCTGGGGATGATAGATAGGCCTCGAAGATGGAGCGCATGAAGACCAGCGCGCAGAACATCGAGCCTATGATTCCAATTGCGAGTGTGACGGCAAATCCGCGCACGGGTCCCGTTCCAAATTGGAAGAGAACTGCTGCGGCGATCAGGGTAGTGAGGTTTGAGTCCCAAATCGTGATCGCGGCGCGGGCATAGCCGGAGTCCAAAGCAGAGCGCGGCGTCTTGCCGGTGTCAAGCTCTTCGCGTATGCGTTCAAATATCAATACGTTTGCGTCAACAGCCATACCGATTGTCAGGATGATACCTGCGATGCCGGGCAGCGTGAGTGTGCCGCCGAAAGCAGTGAGCATGGCGATGATGAAGCCAATGTTGAAGATTAGGGTAAAGTCTGTGAAAAGCCCGCTAACCTTGTAATAAATCACCATGAAGATCATCACGAGTGCAAGACCTATGAGTCCGGCCTTGGTGCCGCTCTTGATGCTGTCTATCCCCAGGCTTGCGCCTATGATAGAGGTGGATACGGGCTTGATCGGAGCAATGAGGTTTCCGGTGTTCAACACGATTGAAAGCTCGGTGGCTTCAGAGGTGGTGAAAGAACCGGTGATCTGAGCTCTGCCGCCTGCGATGCGTTCTTGGATGTTCGGCGCAGAATAGACCTCGGAGTCCAAAACGATGGCGAGTCTCTTGCCTACATTGTCGGCAGTAACGCGCTCAAACTTGCGTGCGCCCTCGCGCTTCATCTCTATCGAGATATAAGGCTTGTTCGCAATGCGAGGATCTGAAGAGGTGGCTGAGCCGTATTCTACCTTGGCTTTTGCAAGGTCAGAACCGGAAAGCTCTACGGCAGATGAAAGAACGTGTATCTTGCGATCTTCTCTTGAACCTCTGGTTTCGGGGCGCTCTAAAGAGACTTGCCAGCCGGCAGGAACAAGAGTTTGGAAAAGAGAATCTGCAAGCAAATCTTGCATCAATTCTACATCTTCATATTGAACTTGAAGATCGTATTCACCTTGACGGATGAGACTTGCGAAAACGCCCTTTGTATCACTGATAAGGGGTTCTTCCTCTTCTGCGTCTTCGGCTGCTTCTGCGTCCTCTTCCAAGGTACCGAGTATCTCTTTATCCATCTTGTCGATGGCGGCAAGTGCGGGGAACTTAACGAGATTCGCAGTGATACTACTGTCGATCTTCTCCAAAACCTGCTGAGCTTCGGTGGGTTGTGCAACTACTTTAAATTCAAGCATTGCAGTCTTTTTAATGAGGTTTTCAGCTGCCTCATAATCGCGCACGCCGGGCAATTGAACCATGATCCTGCTTTCACCAAGCTTTTGGATCGAAGGCTCCGCTACTCCAAAGCGGTCGATACGTTCACGTATGATTTTAGTGTTTTGTTCCACAGCATTTCGGGCATCCTCGGCAGACAGACCGGAAGAATCTACTTCCAAAAGAATCTGCATCCCACCCTGCAAGTCAAGACCAAGCTTGAGCTTGTGTTTTGCCCACCAAGAGGGCAAGTTTGGGATTGCCAAAGGAGCTAAGAAAAAGGCTGTCACAACAATAAATATGGTTATTGAAAGGCCTCGCCAGGAAAATTTCTTCATTGGCATTTTGCTCCCTGATTAAGATTATTTTTCATTATGATATTCCTATATCTGTTCCAAAAAAGTGATAGAGCGCTATCCGTCAAGAGCTTTTTATTTAACGATGCTTTATTTGGCATGTTTAATGTCAAATATCTCACTGTATGCGAGTATCTTGTGAGATATATGCAGCCCGGCGGTAAATAGGGCAATTACTTTCTTGGTAAGATACATTTAATG
>FZPS01000229.1_pt181 | contig 27158 bp, 18 predicted proteins | sample 1817821 | NCBI WGS metagenome assembly FZPS01 (sample SAMEA104158645, study PRJEB21678) | metagenome | place: Germany | collected 2015-04-21
GGAAACGTTAAACTGGCGGAATGACACTATTCTGTGCGCGCGGCAGGTCTCGTCGCAATGGTTCGAGGTATGAATAACTCCCTTCGGCGGGAATAGTCTTTTGGCACGAAAAAGTGGGATCCACAATCGGATCCCACTTCTTCATTTGGTGCTACAAGGTTTACCTCGCGTGCTTGCCCTTCTTACGAGAGAACGTCAGCAGACCTGCACCTGCTGCGAGCAGTGCCAGCGGACCTGCAACGTTCACGTTCGCGCCCGTCTTGACCAGGTGCTTAGGCCCCTGGTTATCCTTGGCGATCGGTTTCGCAGGGTCGTCCTTGGATTGGGCGTCGCCACCTTCGGATGGCGTCTTGCACTCATCCGCGAGCGCCGAAGTCCAGCTCCAGTTGGTGATCGCATCTTCGGCGAAGCGTTTGCCGTCTTCAGGCGTTGCGGTGACCTTCACGGTCTTGCCGTAAGGGTAGGAATAGGTGCCATCCGCGTTCGCCTTGATGAGCTTGCCGTCAACCGTAACGCGGTAGATCACGCCATCCATGGGTGTGATTGTCACATAGGGGTTGACTGTACAGCTGGCCGGATCGGAAGCCGACGGGTTGATATAACCGGGTGCCCCTGGCGTGAGCGGCGGATTTACCATGTCCTCATATACCTTCAGCGCCAGCGCAAGGTTTCGCTTAGCGATCGATAGCGCGTTGGCAGCATCGTCGCGATTCTTGATTGCTTCAGCAAGTTGCGCGGCGATGTCATCGTAATTGCTCTGCGCTTCAGCCGCGGCATTGGCGGCTTCGTTCGCGGTTTCGAACAGACTGGCAATCGGCCCAAGCTCTGGATAGGTGTTGATCAGATCCTGACTAATGCCATTTTCTGCAACCCCTTCCGGGGTTAGACCAGCGAACGCTTGCGCCTTTGCTTGAGCGGCTTCAGCGGTTGCCGTCGCGACGTCACTTTCGGCCTGTGCTTCATCAGCGGCCTCTTGAGCTTCGGTCGCTGCCTTGTCTGCAGCTTGCTTCCTTGAAAGGGCGGATCGTAGCGTTGCTTGTGCACTCACCAGTTCCTGGTTGGCTTCTTCGAGTGGAGCCAGTTCTTCCTCAGCTTGCACGACACTATTTGAGGCATTGGTGAGGTCATTTTGTGCCTGCGCAAGCGCACTCTGCGCAGTATTCAAAGCGTTGAGCCGCGACTGAGCATCACTCTTCGCGCCAGCTAGCGCCTGCTCCGCCGCATTCAGATCAGCAGTCGCGCTGGTGGCAGCTTCATTGGCTGCGTCCAGAGCTTCCCTAGCAACCTGCACCCTTCTAGTGGCCGCCTCCAGCGCTTCAGCGTTATCGAGTGAGTCCAAAACTTCTTGTGCTTGCTCGAGTTCTTGCTCAGCAGTCGCCACGTCTTCGTCAGCTGAAGTCTTCGCTGCCTGCGCTACTTCAACAGCCTGTTCAGCTTCACCTACAGCGTTATTCGCAGCGTTTGCGGCCGCTTCAGCATCATCTACCGCCGCCTGACAATCTGCACACTTCTGGTTAGCTTGCTCCAAAGCTTCCTGCGCTTGCGCAACTTGTTCAGCCAAGCCGTCAGCCTTGGTCTCAGCATCACGAACGGCCTCTTGTGCGTCTGCAACTGTGGCTACACGCTGGTCCACAACCTTTTCGGCTGCAGTTACGTTGCTCTCAGCTTCTTCATACGCCTGTTGTTCGGCATCTGCGCTGTCCAGAAATTCTTCGTACCTGGTAATGAACGCTCGCATTTCGTCGAAGGTCATGCGGTTACCGGTCGGGATGATCGTAGCCTGCGCAGTACCATTTGTTCCATAGAACCCCGTTTGCCCAGGGAATGCCTGCGTGGCCCCATACCCCATAACGCGGTTTGCATGCGAGTACAAGAAGAACTCGTAGTGGCCGGTAGCCCAGTTGGCTTCTTCGGCCTTTTTGAGGGCCAGACGCTGCATTTTTTGCCAATCCGATTCTGGATCGGTCGAATATTCAAGAGTGTCAAGTGACAAGCCAAGTTCTTTTAGGGCCTGATCGTAAAACTGTTTCTCACTGTTCCAAAGCTCGATGTCCCGACCCGGTATGCCAGCGCTTGAAAGCACCTCTTGGTTGGCGCCAAACTCGTGCCACTTGGGATTGTGCATGCGATAAAACGAGTCTCGGTTGGCGTTAATCTGAGCGCTCGCAATGATCGAAAACGAGGTCATCGGCACGCCTCCATTCTCGAGTTCATTACCGCCTTGTTCAGCCTTCTTGAAGTCCACAAACTTCTTCCGGTACGGGTCGTCAGAGGCGATATAGTTCTCAACGGCTGTAAAGAAGTCCTTGATGACAAGCGTGTTCTTCAAAGAAATCGCATCTAAGTCACTGTCGAGAGTGGCAGTTTTGCCGCCAGTGGTTTCGAGGCCCTGCATTGGATTTCCGTTGAAATCTGTTAGGTCGGGACTCCAACTGCTGACGTCCTCGGCTAATGCTTGTTCAATGATCGATTTAGCGTTATTGAGGTCCGCGATCTGGGCTTCAGTTAGCCCGTCTTGCGTAAGTAGCCATTCGAACATTCCCAAAGAGCCACGCTTTGAATACCGCTCAATGTCTGCAGTAGTCTGCTCCAATTTGGTTTTCGCCGCATCGCGAGCCTGCTTGGCAAGGCGTAGCGCCTCATCTGCAGCTTCCTTTTCAACTAGGGCCTGGGCAAGCGTCGTCTCCGCTTCAGCTACGGCACTATCTGCGGAATCCTTTGCGTACTGAAGATCAGCCAGTTTGGCCGCGGCCTGTTCAGCCTCATCGCAGGCTGTCTGACGTTGCACTTCCGCGGCCTCGAGTGCCGCCTGCTTTTCTGTCGCAACCTGTTGCCTTTGCGTCAAGGTTGTTTGCGCATCCGCCAGTTCTGCGGCCTTTACTTCCGCATTTTGATTGGCATTTTCGAGGGCGGCCTGAGCTTGCTCAACCCGCTCTTGTGCTGCGGCAACATCGCCCATTGCTTCTTCGAGGGCTTCCTTTGCAGCGACAGCTTCGTCATACTCTGCTTGCGCACTTTCTTGTGCGGCGTCAGCTTCCTGTTTTGCAAGACTCTTAGCATCAAAGTTTTCTTGCGCTTGCTCAACCGCCTGATCAGCGGCTTGCTTCGCTGTTTGCGCCTGGGTTACCTCTGTTTGTGCCTGCTCTACAGCAACACGTGCGGCTTCTTCAGCGGCCTGAGCCTGTTCCAGTTTTTCCTGGGCAGCTGCAAGTTCCTCCGGGCTGGCCGCATTTGCTTGAGCTTCAGCTAGTGCCACTTCAGCTTCCAAGACTGCTTGTGCAGCGCTCTCCTGGTCAGCTGCTGCTTAATTTGCTTTCTGCTCTGCATCAGCCAAAGCCTGGTTGGCCTCTACACGGCGTGCTTCCGCCTGCTCTGCAGCTTGGTTGGCGGCTTGCTGAGCTTCAGCCAGAGCTTTTTCAGCTTCAGCCTGAGTCTGGTCAGCGCGCGCGTTAGCTTCTTCTAGTTCTGCTGCAGCGGCTTCTTCATCCGCGATTGCTTCGTCGGCTACCTGATCCGCGGCGTCAAAGTTCGCCTGTGCTTCGTCTACTTCAGCCTCTGCGTTTTCAACTGCGGCGGCGGCTTCCTCCTCGGTAATCCCCTTATCCGCATCCTGCTGTTCAGAGTCATTCAATACAGCTGGAGAACCTTCCAAATCTTCAACGATCGGTTCCGCCTGGGCCAGCAGCGGTGCTGACACCAATATTCCTGCCGTCAAGAATGCTGTCGTAGTGGCAATGTTTCTATTTTTCATTATTCAGATAGCTCTCAGACCTTGGGAAAACGGGCATTCCTCAAAACACCGCTATGTGAGGTGAGGAACATAACACGTTGCTGGGTACCTCCATAGTAGGCAGACAGGATCGCTCTCACCTCGACTTCAAAATGATTGTGAGAGACCGCATCCCAGTCATTGATTCCAACGCACGAAAAAGCGGGACCCAATGTGGGTCCCGCTTCTCCAGGTCTCAAAGCGCCAACTTAAGAGGTGGCGGCCTTGCATCTCCAAACAGTCGCCGCGCTAACCGTTAGCACCTCCGGACTACGAAGTCAGGGCTCAGCAGCGCCCTCGGGCGACGATATGTTGAAGTTAGTTTTTCTGCTGCTCTTCGGCTTCCTTGATCTGGCGACGAACGTCATCCATGTCAAGGTCCTTGATCTGCTGGATAATGTCGTCCAGAGCGTTGCCCTGCAGGACACCGGAGTGGCGGAATACCGCAATACCCTGGCGGAAAGCCATGAGGGTTGGAATCGAAGAGATCTGCGCTGCGGCAGCTAGCTGTTGCTCGGCCTCGGTGTCCACCTTCGCGAAGACGACGTCTTCGTGACGCTTGGATGCTTCCTCGTAAATCGGGGAGAACATGCGGCACGGTGCACACCAGCCCGCCCAGAAGTCAACGAGGACGATCTCGTTTTCCTCGACGGTCGGACCAAACTTCTCAAAGGTCAAGTCAGTGGTTGCCATTTTGGATTACCCTCCCAGGGGGTTATCAAGATTTACTGTCCAACACGTTTAACCATCACACGTAAAGGCGTATTCCGCTTTTCAACGTGAGATAGGTCATGTTTAGTTTGCGGATAGTTCCTTTGCAACCAGTTCCGCAATCTGAACAGTGTTCAGCGCAGCGCCCTTACGCAGGTTGTCACCAGCAACAACAAGCACGAGGCCGCGGTTGTCTTCCACAGCCTGATCCTGACGGATCCTGCCAACGATCGTGTTGTCAATACCGGCGGAATCCAGCGGCGTGGGAACGTCAGCCAACTGAACGCCGGGCGCGTCCGCAAGAAGTTCGAGGGCGCGGTCGGGCGTGATCTCACGGCCAAACTCAGCGTGAATGGTGAGCGTGTGACCAGTGAACACCGGCACGCGCACGCAAGTTGCCGACACCTTCAGCGTCGGAATGCCAAGGATCTTGCGCGACTCGTTGCGAAGCTTCTGCTCCTCATCGGTCTCCAAAGATCCGTCATCAACCATGTTGCCCGCGAGCGGGACCACGTTGAAAGCAATCGGAGCGACGTACGTCTTCGGCTCCGGTAGCTCGATAGCCTTGCCGTCGGTCACCAGTGCCTCCAGATCCTGAGACACGGCGGCCTTCGTCTGCTCAATCAGCTCGTTTACGCCAGCCAAACCAGATCCGGAAACGGCCTGGTAGGAAGACGCCATCAAGCGCTTCAGTCCAGCTTCTTCGTGCAGGACCTTCAACGCAGGCATTGCCGCCATTGTCGTGCAGTTCGGGTTGGCAATAATTCCACGAGGGCGGGATTTGATCGCATCCGGATTAACCTCTGACACAACCAGGGGAACATCCGGATCCTTGCGCCATGCTGATGAGTTATCAACAACTACAGCGCCGGCGTCTGCGAACTTCGGAGCGTATTCACGAGATGCGGTGGCACCCGCTGAGAATACGGCGATGTCAATGCCGGAGTAGTCGGCCTCAGCCACGTCCTCGACAATGATTTTTTCGCCACGGTATTCAAGTTCGGTTCCCGCGGAACGTGCGGAAGAGAAGAAGCGTACCTTTGCGGCCGGGAAGTCACGGTCGGCAAGGATCTGGCGCATTACGTGGCCGACCTGGCCGGTTGCGCCTACTACAGCGAGGGTTAGTTCTTTGGTCATCGTCCGGTTCCTCCATAAACAACGGCTTCTGATTCGGTTGAATCAAGGCCAAACGCCGAGTGCACGGCGCGGACGGCCCTATCTAGGTCTTCGAGTTTGGTGACAACGGAAATGCGGATCTCCGAGGTCGAAATCATGTCAATGTTGATGCCCGCTTCGGAAAGCGCGCCGAACAGGCGGGCGGAAACACCCGGGTTGGTCCTCATGCCCGCGCCGATTAGGGACAGGATTCCGATGTCGGCGTTGTAGCGGACTTCCTTGTAGTCGAGTTCGTCGCGGGCGGCTTCAATGGCTGCGAGCGTGCGTTCGGCGTCGTCCTGCGGAAGCGTGAACGTAATATTTGCACGCCCCGACCCGGATGTTGGGATGTTCTGGACGATCATGTCGATGTTCGCGTCGGCTGAAGCCACGATTTCGAATAGGCGCGATGCCTTACCGGGCGTGTCAGCGATTCCAACGATCGTGATCTTGTCCTGACTGCGGTCGTGGGCGATTCCGGAAATGACGGGTGCTTCCACGTTTTCCTCCTGGTTAGTAGCAAGCGCGGCATCGGGGACGAGGCCTTCAAGTTCTGGGTTAGCTGGAGCGTTCGAAATCCACGTGCCGTCCTTCGTGGAAAACGATGAGCGCACGTGAAGTGGAACGTTGTAACGGCGGGCGAATTCGACTGCGCGCAGGTGCAGGATTTTCGCGCCGTGGGCGGCAAGTTCTAGCGTTTCTTCTTGACGCAGCGTGATGACGCGCCGCGCAGTTGGAACGATTCGCGGGTCGGCGGTGTAAAGGCCGTCGACGTCGGTGTAGATTTCGCAAACGTCTGCGTGTAGTGCTGCCGCGAGCGCAACTGCGGTTGTGTCTGAACCACCGCGACCGAGTGTGGTCACGTCATCGTCTGAGGAGATTCCTTGGAATCCTGCGACGATCGCGACTTGGCCTTCGCGGATGGATCGTGCGACGCGTTCGGGGACCATGCCCGTGATTTGTGCTTTGCCGAAGTGCTTGTCTGTTTGCACGCCGGCTTGCGCGCCTGTGTATGACACTGCGGGCACGCCCATTGCGTTGATGGCCATGGCTAGTAGTGACATGGATACGCGTTCCCCTGCGGAGAGGAGCATGTCCATTTCGCGTTCGGGTGCGTTGTCGGTTAGTTGTCCGGCGAGGTCGAGGAGGTCGTCTGTGGTGTCTCCCATTGCGGAGACTACGACTACGACGTTATGGCCGGCGTTGCGCGTGTCGACGATACGCTTAGCTACGCGCTTCATTGCTTCTGCATCCGATACGGATGATCCGCCATATTTCTGCACGATGAGCGCCACGGGGCCTCCTGTTTACCTACTTGATTGTTTGTTTGTGCCGATTTTTCGGCTTTATGGCACCAAGTGTAGAACTTCGGTGGGACAGGGCGTTTTCCAATCCACTTAGCGAACTGTTAAAAGTACCACTTTTGCCCGTATTTTCGCTGTTTCGCTCCCTTTTTGGGGGTGGTTGTAGTAAAAGTCACGCGGAGTTTATTGGTTTTTGATGATTCGTCGGCCTTCGAATGCGCGTCCAAGTGTGACTTCGTCTGCATATTCGAGGTCGCCGCCGACGGGCAGTCCGAGGGCGAGGCGGGACGCGGGGACACTCATCGTGTCGAGCATGCGGGACAGGTATGTTGCGGTTGCTTCGCCCTCGATGTTGGGGTCGGTGGCGATGATTATTTCTTTGACTTCGTTGTTGGAGAGGCGGCTCATGAGTTGGCGGATGCGCAATTGGTCGGGGCCGATGCCGCGGATGGGGTCGATTGCGCCGCCGAGGACGTGGTAGAGCCCGCGGTATGAGCCGGTTCGTTCGATTACTTCGACGTCCTTGGCTTCTTCGACTACGCAGATGATTGATTGGTCCCGGCGCGCGTCGCGGCAGATGTTGCAGGTTTCTTCTTCGGCGATATTGCCGCAGATTTTGCAGAATCGTACTTTTTCTTTGACGACTTCGAGGGCGCGGGCGAGCCGCAGTACGTCTTCTTTGTCTGCGCCCAGGATGTGGAACGCGATTCTCTGCGCTGATTTGGGGCCGACGCCGGGTAGTGCGCCGAGTTCGTCAATCAGGTCTTGAACTGCACCTTCGTACAAGGCTAGCTATTTCCTTCGTTGTCTTCGATAACTTTCGCGCCGAACATTTTCTCGACTAGGGGTAATCCTACGAGGTTCATGTTCTCCGCGCCCACATCATCTATGCGAGCGCCACCCGTCGGGTCGTTGAAGTCCGAGGCCGGTGGGGTCGGTTGATCCTGGCCCGGCGGTTGGTGGTTCGGTTCCTGCTGGTCGGGTTGCTGTGGGCCCGTCGGCTGCTGTGGGCCGTTCGGTTGGGTCGGCTGCATTCCACCGGATCGCTGGTTTTGCGCCGGCTGGTTCGACTGGCCGGGCTGGTTCGGTCGGCCTTGTTGCTGGCCTTGAGGCTGATCGTTTTGACCTGTCGGCTGCTGATTTGGTTTTTGGCCGCCGTCGTAGGTGCGCAGGCGTGGGCCTCGACCTTGGCTGCTTGGATGCGGAATGCGCTGGTAACTGTTGGGGTCACCGTTCAAGTCGTCAACGTTTGCCGGAGCACCTGAGACATTGCCCTTGTCAGCTGAGCTTGCACCGGGCTGGTCGGAACCTTCTCCGAACGAGCTTGCTTCACGGGCTTGTCCACGGCTACCAGGTGAGCCTTCACCGATGGAGTTTCCATGCATGTTGCCGCGCTCGGCACTATGTTCCGCATTGCCAGCATCATGCTCTACAGTGCCGGCATCATGTTCAGCACTGTTGGAGTCTGCGTGTTGCCGAGCACCGCCCTCGAATGTTTGGAAGTTTGTTCGGGAAGGTTCGGCGTCAGGGGAGCCTTCACTTTCTTCGTCGGCACTGCCGTGAGAATCGGGGACCTGTCGGACTGTGGGCCACGCGGTCGAGCTTTGCGGTTGTTGGCTGCGTTGCTCGTTGAGCTGCGGTTGCTGTTGGCGGCTTTGCGGCCCGCTATCACGTGTTTGCTGATCGTGTGATCGACGGTCGCGCTGTTGAGGTGCCTGCCGTGACGCTTGGTCCGCTTGCTGGAATTGCTGCGGACCGGATTGATGACCCGGCTGGTTGCCTGTTTGTGGGGCCTGCTGGTTTCCCGTTCCAACAACGGCTACCGGGGTTTTCTTCACACCGGTTACGACTTCGATTGCCTGCGCTACTGGTCCGACGTGGCGGCCCATGAACAGGTTCACGAAGTTCTGGTTGGTGAAGCCCAGGGTGACGGTGGTGGCGTCCTCGGAGACGAGGGTGGCGTGCTCCGCGATTAGGAAATGCGAAGAGGGCATGATGGTGCGGACGGCTTCAACGAACTCGTCCCACTTACCGTGCAGGTTCGCGGTGACGTTGCCGGAGCCCTGAGGTTCGGGCGATTGCGGTTCACTCGCGCGTTGTCCATCTGCAGGCTTTGAAGCCTCGGCACGTTTCGGAGAATCCTGTTCGGAGCCCTGCTCCATCTTTTCAGTAGCCTGCCCCGTTTCAGCGGCCCGCGACTTCTCGGCAGCCCGCGTTTTCTCGGTAGCTTGCGTTTTCTCGGTAGCTTGCGACCTTTCGTCAAACTGTGGCTGCTGCGCATCAGCGCTCTTCCCCGGTTGAGTTCCCGCGACCGCTTCAGCGTCTGCCAAAGCTTCCTTAGCGTTAGCCTCGACCTCATGCTTAGACCGCGAGCGCCGCAACTGTTCACGAGCCAGCGCAGCACCGGTCAGTGGCTTGCCATCCGGCCCCATAATTTGGGGTCCATCAGATCCGGGAACCGCAGGGGTAGCAGGCGCCGCGGCACCTCCCGTAGCACCTCCGACGCCACCGGCAGCACCACCAATTCCAGCAATACCACCACGTGGCGACTGTTGACCAGGCGCAGGCGAGGCCAATGCGACCAGGATTCGCCCGACCAAAAGTTCCAACTGCAGTCGCGGAGAGGTCGCCCCCACCATCGTTCGCAGCGCCTCGTCGGTCAGGTCAGCTGCTGTGGACAGCGCGGGGGCTCCCCACTGTTTTGCCTGTTCAAACATGCGTTCGCGCTGGTCGGAAGGTAGTTCAGAGAGAATGTCTCGAGCATCTTCACCCGCAACCGCAATGATCAATAGGTCGCGCAGACGCTCCAGGAAGTCCTCCACGAACCGACGCGGATCGTGACCGGATTCGACCATGCTTTCAATGGTCGCGAAAATGGCTGCGCCATCACGATCGCCGAGCGCCTCAACAGCGTTGTCCAGCAGACTCGCGTCCGTGTATCCAAGTAGCGCAACCGCACGATCGTAGGAAATTTCGGAGTCAATACTTCCCGCCATTAGCTGGTCAAGCACAGACAGAGAGTCACGCACAGACCCGCCACCCGCGCGAACCACGAGCGGAAGAACGCCCTCGCCAACCGACACGGATTCCTGCTCACACATCTGCGCCAGGAACGGCGTCATTACGTCGGCGGGAACCAGTCGGAAAGGATAGTGATGAGTGCGCGACCGAATCGTTCCAATCACGCGCTCCGGCTCGGTTGTTGCGAACACGAACTTGACGTGCTCAGGCGGTTCCTCAACCAGTTTCAAGAGCGCGTTGAATCCCTGCGGCGTGACCATGTGAGCCTCATCAAGGATGAACACCTTATACCTGTCGCGCACTGGCGCGAAAGTGGCTCGTTCCCGCAGTTCACGCGCGTCATCAACACCGTTGTGCGACGCCGCGTCGATCTCGACAACATCCAGGGATCCCGGGCCGCCCGTCGCGAGTTCACGACACGATTCACACACACCGCACGGAGTGTCCGTGGGTCCTTCAGCACAGTTCAGACAGCGCGCCAAAATGCGCGCCGAAGTCGTCTTTCCACACCCGCGCGGGCCTGAAAATAAATACGCGTGCGTAACGCGATTAGACCGAAGAGCTGCCTTCAGCGGTTCGGTCACATGATCTTGCCCGATGACCTCATCAAAGGTCTCGGGCCGGTAGCGGCGGTATAGTGCAGTGGTCACTCTTGAACTCTATCGGTTACCAGGGACACTCGTTAGTCGAGTGCCCAGCCCCGTCCTCCAAAATCAAAATCCTAAACTTCCCAGGCCAGAATATCCGCGACTTCCGCGCCGGAAACTTCCAAAAAATCAGTCACCTTCAAACGCAGGGAAAAGCCGCGCCGCCCTCCGGAAACGATGACGTTTTCGAGGTTCAGACAACTCTCATCGATCACCAGCGGCGCCTGATTTTTCTGCCCAAACGGACTAATCCCACCAACGACGTAACCGGTCCGATTTTGCGCCTTGTTCGCCGGCATCATGTCGGCCTTCTTCCCCTTGTAAGCCTTTGCGACCTTCTTTAAAGACATCCGATGATCAACGGGGACGAGGGCGCAGCCGGGTTCCCCGTCGACTTCAACCATCAGCGTCTTGAAAACCTCTGCCGGGGCGATCCCGAGCTTTTCACTGGCTTCCGCGCCAAATCCGCCCTCGAAATCGTCGGTGTGTTCGTATTCGAGCTCTTCAAAATCAGCGTCCTGTTCAATCAGGAATGCGACTGCCGGGGTGGATGCTGCCTCCATCGGACCTCCAATCACGAACGGTTGATCCCACTTTGCACGCCCAGAGTGGTTTGCGGCTACTTTTCGGCCGTGCGCGACCCCTTCTGGGTGAAATGTAGCGCATCTGACAGCATATCGAGAGGTCGTAACTCGACTTAACCCCGTCCATTTGGGTAGACTAACTGAGCGTTACCGCCGGTTCGTCACAACGATTGGACTTACCGGAGGAAAAACCACTGGAGGATTCGCATAGTGGCCTAGTGCGCTCGCTTGGAAAGCGGGTTGGGTGCAAGCCCTCGGGGGTTCGAATCCCCCATCCTCCGCGGTTGGCCTCTCAGATTCTGCTGAGAGGCCTTTTTCGTTCACGGGCGAATTCTCGGGGTTACCGGGTTACCGGCTTGCTCACCCTTGTATCGAATTGGGTTGACGCGAGTTTCCGTTCACTGAGTGTTACCAGATCCATTACTTCATTAGCGATGTACGCGGTAGATCCACGCGCAATGGAGCGTTTCGACAAAATGCCTACATCAGCCAATTGGGTCAACGCCTCGGACGCGTTCTGAGCGGACAAGCCATAAATCGCGCCCGCAGTTTTCAACCTCAAAATTGGCGTTCCCGCAAGCCTTTCATGTTTAATTCTTATCGAGCCTGCGCCTCACCAGCACCGTCCCCGCGGCAACGGCCACCAGCGATGACGCCACTATGATGACCAGTGGAATGTTTACCCCACCCTTCGAACTCGAAACCGAACTAGAGGGCGCGGCAAAGACAGTCTGCTCCACGTGCTCACTTGCCTCCGAGGACTCGGAGGTCTGCGACTCCGAAGGAGTAGTTGTCTCTGTTGGTTCAGTGGTTTCCTCCGTCGCGCCGTCCTGGAGTGCCTCCGCCACCGGCAGGCCCGACAATCCCGATGAACCATTCGGAACGGTGACAGCTCCCCCGCCTTGCGAGACCTTTTCCGCCAAGCTAGACAAAGCCGACCCAACTCCGTTCGCTCCACCTGCAGCAAGGTTCTGCCGCGGCACGGCTCCGTTGGTCTTACCACCCTTACCCTTCGGCGGCTGGTGACCCTCCGACGGGCCAGTTTTCCCCGACTTGTCCGCACCACGATCAGCGCCCGCGCCCGGCTTATCGAGGCCGGGTTTGTTTGGACGCGGCTTTTCTGGCGCATCAGCCCCGCCCTCGTCCCCGATTTGGAAACGAACATCGGCAGAATCGCGCACCTGCTTACCGTTCGAATCGACGCCGGAAACGGAGACGCGGATGACGTACTCGCCGGGTTTGTTGAATGCCCAATAGACGTGCTTGTGTAGCGGTTCCGGCGCGTCAATCTGCCCCGACGCCTCGCCGGACGCAATCATATCGAGGCCGTTGAACATGTCGTGAGTGAACAACCACCAGGAGCCTCCTGACGGGGCGGACTTTTGCTCGATTTCGAATTGGACACCGTTGGGGAACGACGCGCGATCGAGGTGCTCCGAGGAGAATCCCGGCCACACAATCCCGCGCTTTTGCTGCATTGGGGATACGAAAACTTCGCTACCCATCTCACCCAGGAAGTCAAACACCGGGTCGTTGAACGCCTTCGCGGAACGCTTCACCTTAGCGTTGTCCCGCAGCTGCAACGTCACCGAACCGGGCGTGCGCGGCACCGACTTTTTCGCATGTTCTCGCGAATCATCGTTCACGACGACCGCGAACTTACCATCCACAACCGCCGGACCAATGTCCACGTGACCGCGCGAAATCGTCACCGGATCGTTCGCAACGTCACCGATTTCAGTCTGATCCGCTTCAGTCGAATCGTCCGAGGGCGGATTTGGGGCCGGCGTATCGGGCGACTCTGGCGCATCCGGGGTCTCCGGCTTTTCGGGCGCGTCCGGGTCCAGCGGGGTGTCCGGAGTTTCCGGCGTCCCCGGTTCCTGCGGCGTATCCGGGCCTTCCGGGTCGTCTGGTTTTGGCGTCTCGCCACCGGCAGGTTCGCCAAGCTTCACGGGTTGCGGGTGGGACTCACTCAATGGGAAGACGGCCTTCGCACCCGACAGCGTCACCGCGTTCGGAGTGATTAGATCCAAACGGAGCTCAGTGCCCTCCGGGGAGCAATCCCAAAAGTCATCCGACTGCCACGTGCGGTTAGACGGAGTTGAAACGAATTCGATCTCGCAAGAAGCGTAATCATTGCCCGCCTCATACGCGCCGCCCGTAACTTTGAACCAAAGTTGGTCGTCCTCTGGCAATACAGTCAGCTGCGCGGCGTCCTCATCTGCGTTTACTTCAAAGTTCACAACTCGCGACGTGGGCGCGTATTCCGCGGTTGAAAACTCGGGCGCGGGATCACGCATGACCTGCTGGGGGAATTCGCCCAGTTCAGACGTGGCACCTGTGCGAACTGTGCGCGACAGCTCTATCGGAGCCGTTATCCAACGCGGCGAGGGCGCGCCCTCACCCGGAACAAAAACTGCCTGCAAAGACAAGTCTTGAGACCCGAGCAGTTCATTCCACCGCGCAATACCGCCTTGAACTGGCACTTCGCCCAGGTAGAAGCCGTCAGCGTAGAACACGACCGCGCCGCTATCTTGCGGATTCCCCGTCTTGAACGTGAGCGTCGAAAGACGATCATCACCATCAGCACGAATGTTTGTGTTTGGTTGCACGGAAAACTCAGGCGCGAAATCGCCAGAACCCGTTTCAGGTGCGGCGTTGTATGCCGCGATCACGTCGGTGAGGGTCTCGGACTCAGGGTTTGGACCACCCACCTGCCACACCAAGGTCTGGGGAGCCGACGCAACCACGCGATTCTGCTGGTCTCGCGCAGTCGCGCGGAAGGCGACCTCGTAGCGGCCCGGTTTCGTGAACAGGGTCTGATTGTGCGTGTGATTCCCCGGATCCACCCAAGTCTGACGCAGGTGCGGATCGTGAGACGACAAGAACCGGCGAACCGGCCATCCCGGGTAATAGGTCAGCATTTCCATGCGTCCCGGCCCATTGAACCCGACGATTTCAAGGTCAAACTTGTTGTCACGAAACGCCTCGATCGGAATGTCCGTATCCGCACCGAAACCAGCCCAAATCGGCCCGTTATTGCGCCCATTTACCGCGGGCGCCGAATAGAGGACGTCGCCGGGCTCAGCGCCAATAAACGCCAAATCGCCATCCTCGGGCACATCCATCGAATAAAGCTGCGTCCCCGACACCGAGTAGCCGCGACCAAGCCAGTTCACGGTTTGCTCCACCGGCCTCGACTGGCCCGCCGCATCTGATCGAAGCGTGAAATTGTCGCCCTGCCAATACACCTTCGGCGAATCGACGTGCGCGTTGTACAAAATCGCCTTACCCGTGTCGGGTCCCGCCATCGCAGGTTGAGTCATTCCAGCCACAAGGACGAGGCCGGCTATAGCGGCGGTTGCGAGTCGTCGCATGATCGGTTTCCTTTCTAAACCTCGGCACCTTTTGCCGGGTTGATCTGCCCAGATCGGGCCTTACACACCCAAAGAGGGCTTAAGAGTTGAGAATCTTCTATTCAGTTGTTTCTGACGTAGCGAGGACACCCTGACGGCTGCCAGCACCGCCCTCGAAAATCTGATTTAACGCGCGGAATCTAAACAGGTTCGACTGCAACAAGACCGGAAACGCGCGCAAGAAACGCATTGACTGCGCGAGCCAAACAAGGATGAACTGCGCCGTAATCGCCAGGACCAGCGCCGCGCCCGTTGGAAGCGACCACGACCACGAAACCCACAGGCCAACGAACGCCGCGATCGTGCCCAGGAGGGCGGAAAGCGCCATCATTGTGGTGATCCTCGTGGTTAGAAGACGCGCGGTTGCCGGCGGGCCAACGAGCAGCGCCAACACCAAAATATTTCCGACCGTTGACACCGACACGACAACCGCGAGCGCCGTTGCCACGTAAAGAACGACGTCGATGAGGGCGGTGCGGTAGCCGAGGGTTTGGGCGTATTCGCGGTCAAAACTTACTGCGACGATGCCGCGATGGAACACCGCAAGTACGGTGAGGATCGCCGCGCCACTGAGGGTGACCGTGAGGAGGTCGCGACCGCTAACTCCGGTTAGTGAACCGAACAGGAGCGACTCCAGCGAACCGGTGTACGTGGGCATGCGCGACACGATCACCAGGCCGATCGAGAACGCCGCGGCGAATAGGATGCCGATGATTGAGTCCTCACCGACAGTTTTGCGGCGCGCAAACAGTGCGATCAGGAGCGCGACCGTCACGCCCGCGACCGCGCCACCAAGCAGTGTGGACGTGCCCGTGGCGAACGCGATCGCGATGCCCGGGAAAATCGCGTGCGACAGTGCGTCGCCGACGAATGACAGGCCTCGAACCACAATGTGTGAGCCCACAATTCCGCACAAAACAGCCGAAAGTACGGCCATCAACAGTGCGCGGCTCAGGAACGCGAGTTGCGGGTTAGCAAGGTCTGCAAGAAAGTCGAGTGGGTTCACGCTCCGACCTCCGTTAACGATCCGACAGCGCGAACGAGCGCCGCCTTTTCCGACACGTCGTACGTCGACGCCCACAGGTGCGGGTCGGCAAGTTCCGCCAGGGGCCCAACCGAACGCACACTTCGATTCAGCAGGATGAAACGGTCACAAATCCCCGCCGCCTGAACAATGTCGTGCGTTGACATCAAAATCGTTATGCCAGTTCTTGTAAGTTCGAGGGCGAGCTTGGCAAGCGCCTCCTGGTTGGGCTCGTCAAGGCCGGTGAACGGCTCATCCAGAAGCAGTAGCGCCGGTTTGGGTGCAAGAGCCCGCGCAATGAGTACGCGCTGGCGCTGCCCACCCGACAGTGCAGAAATCGGGCGGTTGCGGAACTGCTTCATGCCCACCGCGTCCAACGCTTCATACGCCGCGCGCCACTGCTTCGCCCCGGCAAGTAAGTGCGGACGCAGAGACGAAATCACGACTTCTTCAACCGTGATCGGGTACTCCCACCTGGCCTCCTGCTTCTGCGGAACGTAACCGACACCGCCGCGAGCGTTCAGGGCGTTGTTGGTACTCGCGCCCGTGTTTGCGCGGAAAATTGAGCCACTTTCAGGGCGAAGTAGCCCCAAAATTGTGCGGATCAGAGTTGTTTTCCCCGCTCCATTCGGACCGAGCAGGCCAACTAGCTCTCCAGCATTCAGAGTGAAACTAACGTCCTCCAACACGCGATTACCGCCCAGGCGAACGTTCACATCCGAAAGGCTGAGCACCTCCCTGACCTTGGTCACGCCGGGCTGGGCTGTGTTCACAGCTGGCTTGTCCGTCCTCGGGACAGGCTCACGCGTGTTCACAGCGGGCTTGAACGTGGTCACGCCGGGCTGGAACGTGTTCACAACAGGCTTGACCGAGCTCACGACAGGGCCTCCTCTTTACGAGACCTACTCATCCGTCGCATGACCAGCGCACCCACCGCGATGATCAGCACTGCCAGCACAACGCCGATTCCGACCGAAAGTGCCAAACTGTTACTCGCCTGGTCATCTTCCGTCTGATTCGACGAGGACGCAGCTGCGCCCTCGACCCCGGATTGTGAACCTGACGCACTATTGTCGTCACCCTCAACTGGCCAGGCGAGCTCATGCGCGGCTTCGACGCTGGCGTCGGGTCCGACGGCGAAACGCAAAACTTGTGTGTTGGAGACGAGCTCGTCGTTGATGGTGGCCTGCGCGGTTATGCGAACAAGGTGTTCGCCGGGCTGGGTGAAAACCCACGAAACGTGCGTGTGTGTGGACGGCTCAATGTGGATTAGTTGGCCGCCTTGTTCCGCGGAATTCCAGATCACCTGCGGGCCGGAAAAGTTGCCGGCCTCCACGAATGTCGTCAAGGCGCCCGGGCCTTCGTGGCCCTCGAAGATCAGGTCGACGCCGCCGGGCGCGTTGTTCACGATCGAGGGGTGCTGCGTGTTCCAACCGAGCCACGGCACGCCCTCAATCTCGTGCTGTGGAATCACCCACGCATCCCCCTTCGCCTGCGTGAACGCATACGCTGGATCGTCTGGAACAGTGAGCTTTCCGGCCTCGCCAATCACGAAAACCACGTCATCTAGGTGACGCCAAACGGGTTCGGGAGACGTGTCATCGCGCGCCATCAACTCAAACGAGTCCGTGAGCACCGCGCCCATGTCGACGTGGCCCGCCGAAATCTCGACGCGCTCACCCTTCTCCGCGACGCGTTCAGTTCCCGACACAATCTGCGTGAGATCTGGATCCACATCCGGATCCGCCGGAAAGACGGGCAGACGCGCCGGCACCGCGTCCAAGCCTGCGTGCACCGTAGCTAATCCTGCCGAAGTCGCCGGCGTTGCAGCTGCCACCCGCAAATCCGGCGCGGGCACGCCGGCCTCCATTCCGGTCAGACCCGGCGACACGAGTAGCGCCGTTGCCGCTAGAGCAGAAATTGCAGTTTTCATCGGATTCCTTTCACAGCTTTCGAGTCGCGCGGCCATGCGCCTTGCGAACTCGGGTCAAGACACGACTTCAAGGACGAAACATTCGCTTCCATCAAACTGACGTAGGACGGCACGTCTTTCGTCAAACTGTCTGCATAGATCGGACAGATGCGAACGTGCGCGGCAGCCGCCGCCGACTGCAACTCGGCCTGATGTGCAGCCGAAGCCGGATTTTCAAACACCGCGGGAATGTTCAGGTCGCGAAGCTGGCGCACCAAAACCGCCATGTCGCGCGAACTTGGTTCAATCGAAGGATTCGGCGCGACAAACCCTGCAACCTCCAAACCGTACCGAGACGCCAAATACCCAAACGCGTCATGGGCCGTCACGAGCCGACGATTCTCCTGCGGAATCGACGCGATCACCGCCGCCGTCCACTCATCAAGCTGCTGGAGCTCCGCCTTAAACTCAGACGCCCGCGCCCCATAATCTTCTGCGTGCTGCGGATCAGCTTTCGAAAGCTCTTGCGCAATCACATCCACATACGCGATCACGTTCGTGACGTCGTGCCACAGGTGCGGGTCGATTTCGCCGTGAATATGCTCACCGAGCACCGCCTGCGCCAAAATCCACGTGTTCTCCCCCGGCTTCCCCAGGAACGACCAGTTTCCCTGCGGCACCTTCGTCAACGTCTGATTCGGCACGACAACCACCACGTCCTCAGGCGCGTAATCCACAGTCTTGTCGTCCTCATCCGCCCGAAGTCGAATCCCCTGCGGCGTCGCCGCAATATCCACATGTCCAGAATCCAAATTCACGAGGGCGGAATCGGGCTCCACCCCAACCGCAAAGCGGATCTCCGCTACCTGCGTGTCAGCCTGTTCTTCGCTCGAGAGCGGCTCCTGCACCAGGCTTAACGTGTAAATTCCCGGCTGACTAAACGCCCACGACATGTGAGTGTGCGCATCCGGAGGCAGCGCCACAGCATCGCCCTCATCAATCCCATTATTGGACGTGATGTGCGGACGTCCTTCCCCAAAGGTTCCGGTCGTGAACGCGGCCAGTGAACCTGGTCCGGTCACCGCGGTGGCGCGGATCTGCCACGGGCCAGGTAGGCCCTGCGATCTGAATCCGAGCCAAACTGTGGACAACGCGAAATCCTCAACGAGTCGAATGTGGCGGCCTCCGAAAGCTGGTGCTTTCTCGGCCAAACTGATTAAGTCAACGCCCTCGGGAAGGTTCGCTCGCATCATGTGGCGGATCGCGCCCGACTCAAGCAAGAGCCCGTTCTCGAACGCCAAATCCGCCCACGCCACGTCGCGAACTGCGCGAAGTGGCGGCTCAAACGAGTGCGGATCCGCGCCGGCCGGCACCAAACTCGACACCGAAGCGTCCGGGCCCGCCACGCGCGACACCAAATCCGCAACGATCGGAGTTGAAGCCACGACCTGAATCCGCGCATCCTTCGACGCCTGCGCCGGAGCACACCCTCCAAGAAGGAGCGCCCCGACAGCCGCGAGCGTTAACAGTTTCCTGTTCACGAAACCGTTGTCGAGGACGTCCTCGCCGCCCTGATTAGCAACGCTCCCGCGATTAGCATGCTTAGCGCGGCACCGAGCCACGGCAGTACCGGGTCAGAGCCGGTTGTTGCCAAGCGGCCTCCGACAACGCCGCCGGCGGCTTCGATTTCGGCGATCTGTTCTGGGCTGAGCTCACAGTCAGCGCCCGAAGCGGTCTTTCCGACGAACACTTTCGCAGTGCCGTTACCCGTTGCGCCAAACCAGCGTTGGCCCACAACCTGCCCGAACGCGCCCGATTCAAACACAGCCATCGCGCCCGGTCCCTGCACGCTATTCACCGTCCAAGTGACCGAACCAGTCGTGTGCTGCGCCAGCGACGGGTGCTGTGTATTCGCACCCACCCACGGCACGCCCTGCATCTGGGTCGCGCTGATAATCCAAACGGGAGTTCCTTCTGTGGCGACGAACTCGATGCCCGCGGGCGCCTTAATCTTCGCCGCGTCTGACAGCGAAAAAACAAGTTCACTGGGATTGCGCCAAGTTGCCGGCTGTGAACGATCGTCCTTCACGAGCATCTTCAGCTGCCCGTTTTGAACCGCAGCGCCAACGTCGAAGTGACCCGACGCCGCGTTGCCGCCACCACTCACGTTGAAAGTGAGCGTTCCCGTCGCACTTAGTTTCTTACCGGACTTCGAGGTCGCCGTCTGCGTCAACGAAACCTTGTAAGTGCCAGCTTTCGAGAAAACCCAGTTCGGGTGCACGTGCGTGTTTGCCGCAATAGTGTGACTTCCCGAGGCCGTTCCAGCTGCCGGAACTGTGACCTCTGTGGGGATGCACTGCTCTTCTTGCGGGCTAGGAATAGGCGGAGGAGTTGGGGTCTTTACCTGCGGCTTCGGCTTTTGATCTGGTTGTGGTTTCTTTTCTTGAGCGTTCTCACCGTTGGGGTTCTGCCCAGCATCGCCCTCTGAAATCGAGGGACCACCTTCCGAGGTGTCAGCTTCTGATGGGTCCTCACCCTGGGAGTCACCTTGAGCATTGTCAGTTCCAGACTCGCCCTCATTCTTTGAATTCGGATTATCTGGGCTGGAAGGATGCTTATTTTCGTCCACATTGCCGGTCAGGCTGGAGATGCCGGCTTTCAAGTCGCCAACGATCCACGTGAGCGTTGCCGGTTCGGACGTGTATGTGCTTTCGCCAACGTGAACGGTCGCGCGCGCAGTCATCTGGTAGGCGCCGGGCTTGGTGAACAGCCAGTTCGCGTGAACGTGGGCGGGTTCGGGTTGGGAAATGGTCGAACCGTCGGTCATTCGTAGGCCGTTGTTGAGGACGGGCTGCGGTTCTCCGGTGAAACTGTCCTGCCAGAGGAACACGTCGCCGGAGCCTGTCAGTTTCTCGATGTCTATCTGGACGCGGGCGTTTGGCGCCTGATCTGCGACGGCCATCGAGTCCCATCCCGGCCACAGCCAGCCTGCGTGCTGGGTCTGCGGCAGCGCGAAGCCGGCCTGTTCGACGCCTTTGATGTTGCGGGTGACCTCCGTGAACGACTCCGGTTTTACGTGAAGGAGCACGTCCTTCGCCGCCCTGCGCACATGCGATCCCGTGACATCCTCGCTGACAGCGAGGTCGACGGAAGCGCCTTGCAGCGGAGCGTCTGCGCGGGCTGAATCGGGTTCCTGTTCAGAACCTTCTGGGCTCTGCAACGAAATCGAGAAGACATCCACGTGACCGCTATCAAGCAGAGTTCGGGAGAGCAGGTCCTCACTGGAAATAGTTGGTGCAAGGCCACTTGCTGCGAGTTCGCTTTGGTCTGGCGCGGTTTGCGTGCGCGCCTGCACTGTTTGCGCTTGCGCGGGCGTGGTGCTCGCGCGGTTCGCCGAGACTTGCGATTGAGTCGGACTGAATTGCGCAGGCGCCGCTTGCGCCGGCCCCGCGAGCACGCCAACAGCGCCCACGACGAGCGCAGCAATGGCGGAAGACATGTAACGTTTAAGCATGGCTTAACGATAACGCTTCTCATTACGTTTTGTAAAGACAGTAACCCGCGAACGCGTCGCGTCGTGTAGTTACGTTTGTCACACCACCATCTTCAGCAAAGGCAGTTCACGTCCGAAGCCAGCGACAAAACAGTTCACACGCGACACCAGCGGCAAAGGCAGCTCACACCCAAAGCCAGCGGCCTGCAGCCGCAACAACGAAAACCCAGGACAAAAACAACACCAAATTTCCTATAACCCCAACCGTCACACCCCGACCGACTACTCAAGAAGCGCCCCAGACACACTTAGGGGCCGAGCAAAAGCTCGGCCCCTAAGCGCATCCCATCAACACAGTGAAAGTTTTCAATAACCTCCAAAAAGGCTTCAACAAGTATGATCAGTTTTCCCTTGGTCTCCCCTAGCCTGTAGGTCCCTTGGCCGGTGAAGATGCCTCTACTTTAAGAACGAGGTCTTCAAAACCCCTTAAACGAACCTTGGAAAACTTTGGGAAAATTTTAGGCCTCTTCGATACCCGTTCAGATAGTTCTCAAAACAACCCAGCCCCGCAGAGATCCAGGCCCATGGATACCTAGTCCCGCAGACAAACAGACCCGTAGCGAACCACGCCCACAGAAAACCAGCCCCACAACGAACCTGATCCACAGAAAGCCTGTCGAATGTTCGTTCCATTAACGAGGACGATGTTGGCAACTCAGAGAATGGAACTGCAGGCCACAGTTATGTAGACTTATGGGCGATCCCTCGCGTGACGGTATCACCCGAACCTCCCCAGGGCCGGAAGGCAGCAAGGATACGGTAGCTCTGCCGGGTACGCGGGGGATCCTTTAATTCCTAGCAACGGCCTCCGCGATTAGTCCTGATCAGCCGGTTCCAGGACTGGGAAATAGTCAGTGTTTACGTATACGCGCTCCGTCTCACGCAATACTTTTTCGCGCTCATCCTTATCATCAAGGCGTTTCTTGTGCGCTTCATCTTGTTCCATCGCACGCTCAAGGACGCGGCGCAAACCTGAAAGAAGCTGATCTTTCTCCTTCGCGGTTAAGCGAAGGACGTTTTGAAAGCCGTAGACGTCATCCTCTCGGCCAGGAGTATTTGCAACGGCGGAGCGATACCGACCAACCACTGACGACGTACCGATCGCGCCATAAAGCTTCTCAATAAGCGCACCCATATCCAGACCGGCAACGTTTGTGGACGCATCAATCGTTATGCCACCTTGTGCAACTCGGTACCAAGTCTCGCGAGCATCACCAGCCACGCCCTCCATCTTCTCAACGATGCCGGCCTTCGCTAACTCCCGGACATGGTAAGACACAGAGTTTGGCGCCTCCCCTAGCGCCTTTGCTATATCGCTAACCCGAGCCCCTTCGTCATGGAATGCGAGCTCATACAAGATATCCATGCGCTTTGGGTTAGCAATGGTTTTCAACAATACTTCACCGTCGGTAGCCATACGTAAATAATACTAAACAAGTTGCGCAAATATACTTGCGCAATATTGTTTGCGGATTTATGATCGTGCCATGACCCATGCTGAAGCCGCCGTTAAGACAGACGAAGATGCCACTAGAGCTCCCCTACCTGCCCTGCACAACAACGTTGACTACCTGAAATGGTTTATTTCAGACGTCGCCTCCGATGCGGGCAACGCGATTAGAGCCTTCGCCATGCCGCTAATCGCACTTGCGATCACCGGATCACTCAGCCTGGCTGGCGCCATCGGCGGTGTTTCAATGGTCAGCTCACTGTTGATGTACTTGCCCGGAGGCGTGGTCGCCGATCGCGTCGACCGCAAAAAACTACTTGTAGTAGGCCACGCCCTCGGCGTCATTATTTGGACAACTGCAATTGCTGCCTACCTGACTGGCAGTCTAAACACGCCCGCACTGTTCGCACTTGCGGCGCTAGCAGGCTTGCGGGGCGGTTTCTTTGGTTCCGTCTCCATCTCGGCGCTTCGACAGCTCGTTCCCGGGGAACAACTCCCGAAGGCCCTCGCGGCAAATCAGGCACGCGACGGCGCGATTCAGATGACTTCGGGGCCGCTTGGAGGTTTCCTCGTTGCACTGTCCATTTGGGCGCCTTTCGCAGCGCAAGCCATTGGACATGCCGTTGCCTGGTTATTTTCGCGCACAATAAAAGCCGATTTGAGGCCGCGTCGTGCCGTCAGTAAACCATCCGATTTATCCTCTAGTGCTGACGACACCGTTGAAGCCAAGCCTGTCGAGCGTCTGCGAGTCTTAGACCAACTGGCTGCAGGGTTTACGTGGCTCAAGAATCACCGAACTGTAACAACTCTGACCGTGCTTGCCGCACTTTTATCTCTAGCTAGCGTCGGCGTCCTTCAGACCATAGTGCTGGACCTTGCTGCACGCGGCGAAAATGAGGCCCGCATCGGCCTCGTATCAACAGCCCTTGCGGTAGGCATGATCGCCGGTTCGTTCATTGCGGGGCAAGTAACCAGCCGCGTACCTACGGGGAGACTAGCCATCGGTTCTCTAATCTTTAGTGCGCTTGCGCTGACTCCCCTACTCGTAACCGACAGCTTCTACGCCACACTCGGATTCGTGGCAGTTTCCGCGATCGGAATTACGCTCTTCAACTCTTCCGCATCCGGCTGGTCGATCGCCCAACTACCCGAAGATCAAACGGGCTCCATTGGAGCCGCCGCCGGCCTGATTAACGCTGGACTGCTACCGCTCGCCCCACTCATGGCAGGTGTCGGACTGGAAGCCTTTGGATACGCGCCCACCCTTGCAGCATTCCTCATCCTCAACATACTTGCGGCGATCTCAACAGCAACGCTTCGCGAATTTCGCGCACTCGGTAAGCCCGCAGAATGGGCAGAGATATAGGCCGGCCGTTGCGGACGACTAGGGCGCGCGAACACGGCGTACACGTCGAGGGCTACACAGCGGGCAACGTGGAGCTGGCTACCTAGGCCGGGCCGCCGTAAAGCTGACTACTTAGGCCGGGCCACGTGGAGCTGGCCACTTAGGCCGGGCCGCGTGGAGATGGTTACCTAGGCCGGGCCGCGCAGGATAGGACAGGACATGCATCGCGGTCCGCCTCGCCCTCGTCCTAATTCGCCACCGGGAACGGTCAGGACTTCAACGCCCTGCGATGCCAGGTAATCATTGGATCGTTCGTTACGGTCGTAGGCAACAACTACGCCCGGCCGGATTGCCAGCAGGTTGCACGAATCGTTCCACTGGCCACGCTCCGCGTTCGGACCACTTTCCGGAGTTGTCAAGAACCGCAGATCGTTCACGCCCATCGCCTTCGCGATGACGTTGTGCATCTCGTCGGCAGCCTCCACCCTCACGGACAGCCCGCCCAGGGCGCCGCGCTTAATCACGACGGTCTCCAGCATCCCCAGGTGCTGATATTTCATGAACGTGTGCTCATCAATCATCGTCATGACCGTGTCCAGGTGCATTTGCGCGCGCTCCTGGCCCATCATGATGCCAACCACCGTTTCAATCTGCGGATCCTGAAAAAGCGACCGCGCCAGACGCTCCACGCCCGCCGGCGTCGTCCTCTGCGACAAACCAACGATCACCAAACCATTACCGGGCACCAAAATATCGCCGCCCTCAACCGTTGAATAGCCCGCGTCGTCACCATGCGACCAGAACTCAAAATCCTCATCCCTAAACCGCGGATGCCACCTGTAGATCGCGTCATAAACAATCGTTTCGCGCCGCCGCACCCTCATCTGCATCGCGTTCACGGAAACGCCACCGTATATCCACGCCGACGTATCACGTGTGAAATAGAGGTTTGGCAGGCACGGCGTCACCAGTTCATCATTTTGAAACCTGTGAAAATAAGTTGACGGAACGTGGCCAACGTTTTCGTCCAGCTCCCGTTTTGTCATTCCGTCAATCAGGAAATCCGCGAGGGCGGGACCGGGCAGACTACTCGCATACTCCTTCAAGGCGGCGGCTGCGGTGACGCCGTAGTACTCCTCTGCGAACGTTACTTCAGCGACGTATTCGCGGGCCCGCGCATCATGCAGAGTTTCTTTCAGCATGTCATTAAGGTTGAGGACCTTCACACCCTGATTTGCGAGCGTCTGGGCAAACACATCGTGATCTCGACGCGCCTGCGACAACCAAAGCACGTCGTCAAACAGCAGCTCATCCTTGTTGGACGGTGTCAACCGCTCCATTTCATGACCCGGCCGGTAAATGATGACCTCTTCAAGGGGCCCTACTTCAGAATAGACACCTAACGACATGCGGAAATCTCCTAACGACTTACGTCCATACTGAAGCAACCGCCACTATTTTTCAGGCGCATTAGGAAAGTCAACGCGACATAGAAGTCGTCAACACGAAGCGCCATGAAAATTAGCATGAAAACAACTCACACATTCCCCAACTTTGCAACACGGGCCAAGGCATGGACGCGACACGTCCAATAAACACATTTGTTAAGGATTTCACCAGGAAAAATGATGGATTTCTCAAGGTAGTAGAATATAGTTATTTAATGTCACCGTGAAAGGTGACAGCGGATAATTTAAGTTCTTCCTCGAGTAGGAATTACTTGCACCGCGTTAATGGAATGCGCTTAAGGGCCAAGCAAAAGCTTGGCCCTTAAGTGTTTGCGCAGCTGATTCTTTTTGAAATTTCGGGGATTTCAATCCAATCGCATCAGGCGCTCACGGATGGCGTACACGTTTCCGCGAGCCACCCATGCGATTGGTTCCGATTCAGCTGGATTATTTTTCGCGTTCGAAACAAGTCTTGCGAAACGATCTACTTTTCGATCGGTCCGAGTAGCATGTTTGCCCAACCCGCGTACAGGGACTCTGCGTCAGAGGGCTGGAACAGGCCAGCTACTACATCGCGGTACAGACGCGAGAGTTCCTTGGAGTTGTAGTAGGAAGATCCACCCGAAGCACGAACAGCCTGCTGAACAGAGAACAGGGAAGCCTCAGCGGAGCGATGCTTCACAGCCGAAAGCTGCGGTAGCCATCCGAAACCGCGATCCTCCATGTTTTCAAAGGCGGTCGCAATGTGATCGATGTGTGCGTGGATACCGTCCATCTCAACAGCGGCGGTAGCGATGATTCGACGAATGTCCTGGTCGTTGGAGTACGTAGTTCAGTTCATAACAGACTTGCGCTTCTTAACGGTTTCAACCGCGACCTCAACAGCGCGATCACCAATGCCGGCATACGTTGCGGCAAGCAGGATCTCGAAGTTTCCGTAAATGCCAAACACAACAGGGTCAAGTGATGCACCTGGATCGATGCGGGTCAGGATGGCTGATTCGTCGGCGTGTGCGCCCTCGAGAATCGTGGAATTCGACTGCGTGGCGCGCATGCCCAAGGTGTCCCAGTCGTCCAAAATCTTGAATCCGCCGCCCTCGCGGTCGATGATTCCGAATACGGACTTCGGCGCATCTTCGCTCTCGTTGTCCTGCCCAAAAGTCATCAGCTTCGTCCATGCCGGAGCCAGAGACGTGAAGACCTTTGCACCGTGGAACGAGTAGCCGCCCTCCCCGTCAGGGCGGGCCTCGCTGATGGATCCGAATAGAACCATGTCGTTTGCAGGCTCAGAAATTCCAAAACCGTACAGGTTGCCTTCAGCGGCGCCGCGCAGAATCTGCTCACCCTTCTCATTGCCGCGAGCGACCATGTGGCGTCCCAGGCCAACGATGATCTGGTGCATGTTGATGCCGAGCGCGGTTCCAGGGGCAGCCTTTGCAAGCGCGGTCTGCTCCTTCGCGATCTCCGGAAGGGTCAGGCCGTGACCACCGTACTCAGTGGGTACGAAAGCCTTGTAGTAGCCGGCCTCCTTCAGTTCCTCGTAGTCCTCCCACGGGAAGGAGTTTTCGCTATCGTACTTAGCTGCTCGAGAGTGAATGCGTTCCAACAGCTCAGAATTCAGAAATGCCATTTTCAAGCTCCTGTTCAGGCCCTCAATTTAGGGAACCCTTATTTAACTCGTGTATTAAGTTACACGAAGAAACGGAGCTTCGCCCTGTGAGGTTTGTGTTCTTTAACCGCATAATCGTTTAGATTAGTAAGGTGAGTGAAAATCCCCGTCCTGAAACTGATAGCGAGATCAGCCCGAGGCTGCAGTTCC
>FZPS01000089.1_pt37 | contig 27157 bp, 34 predicted proteins | sample 1817821 | NCBI WGS metagenome assembly FZPS01 (sample SAMEA104158645, study PRJEB21678) | metagenome | place: Germany | collected 2015-04-21
TTGTAATAATCCCTTAGATATGTTAATTGTTGCTGTTTAGAACCTAGATGAGTATCTGATATAACGCCGAACTTAAACTCCAAACCCTCATCAGGATGTTGGTAGTGTTTTTCTTCGGGGACGATGTCAGTTTCAAGTTTATATTTATCACCCAGTTGTTGGATTTGGTAGCCATCATCAATTAAACTAGTTATTCGCTCCTCTATTTTACGAGGGGCACAGTCGAATTTGTTGGCGAGATCGATAACCGACATTGGCGTTTTGAGATGTTTTAACATCTGTTCTCCGGAGATTTCAGTCGGTGGTTTAGGTTTATCACCGATGTAATTACCCTCGCCGTCAGTAATTTTATATTCACGTAGATATCTACGCACAGTGTTTACACTTACTCTTAAACTTTTTGCTAAATTTCTAATTCCTCCAGCCTCCAAATATGCTTTCTCAAGCTTTTCCTTATCTCTAAAAACATCTATCCTAACCACCTCCTAAATATTGCATGCGCTCCAACCGCATATAGGACAAGTTGCACACCCTGATTCATGCCTTACTCTGTTGCCACAATCTGGGCAGTATTTAATGCTCTTTCTTGACATTTAACTCCCTCCAAAGCTTTGTTTGCTAATATAATTCCTGCTGCATTGGCTAAAATATCGCCAAATTCAGCCCTGTGAGGCGGGTTTAGATAATCCCACGTCTCTTTGCATACGCCAATTAAAAAAACCGCTCCTGAGGCGGTTTTAGGCGGCATTTTTGTATTTAGGCACACTGTTAACATAAAAGAAACGGTTAGGTGAAGTAATTTATCCACTCTAACCGCCTCCCATTATTTTTGTTGCCCCCGCTATAGCTCCGAGTACGAGCACAGTTTGAGATACTAGCTTGATTAATTCAATCACTATTGGAGACCATGCATCTTCTTTACTCTTTTGCTTTTCGCCTAATTTGTTTAATGTTTCCTTTACTTCGGCTATGTCATCTCTGATTTCTTTCACATAAATCTTAGTTTCTGCCTGGCCGGTTTCAAGATCCCGTATTCGTTTTTCCATAATACATTGCTGACACTTATCCACCCATATCACCCTTTCGGCACCAATGACATCGTCCTATTGCATTTGGCGCGGAAATAATCATATGTGCATAACAATAAACCAGTAACCGTTGCACTCAAATGTAGCTGTATCCTCATATTTGCATTTGGATTAAAATCTGTAAATTGAGCTGGAGAAAAAGTCACACTATAGTTATCTGGGCCTTGCGAATAGTTCGGTTTTTCGTAAAGTGTAAATGGTCCCTTACCTAAACTAGGAAATTCAACGGTAATTTTAAATTTAGCAGATATTTTATTTCCAGCTGAATTGTAATATTGTAAATTACCAACTTCCACCGTTATTATTTGAGAAAACCTTTTCCAAACTTGTAAATTAGTTTTAGTATCCCACCTAAGCACCGTCGTTGACTCGAATAAATTAGCTAAGCTTGGTGTGGGCAATCCAAAGTATAAACCACTTCCTTGTCCGAGCCATTGGTCCACTTGCCCTGAACCAGGCCTAGATCTACTAGTCATTACCTCATCAATTTGTCCGCTTATACAAACATAGCCATTCAAAACTTCGTCATACTGAGTTTCCAGCTTATTAAGCCTTGCTGGTGTTATGGGTGTATTTTCATCCCAAACGGTTTTTTGGTATCCCAAACCTTACCACCCCTTTACATCTGTTCGCTCAATTTGTAACACGTCTAACGGTGTTTTTACCCGAGAAAGAGGCTCTTTAGTTATCTCTACGCCTGTTCCCAAATCATCGGTTGCGAAATAACCGCCATACCAACCTATTGCTGTAATCGGACCTGCATAAACGGTGGCGCCAATCATATACATGCTTGATACGGAATCGCCATTTTTTATTTGCTGCACCCTCTGCGCTCTGGCGACCTCTTCGTCTCCGTTGAAAAGCGCAACATACTTGCCCCATTCTCCCGGCTCAAACATCGGGTAGGTGTTTATACCAGGAAAAGTATTTGCACCAGGATAAAGCTCGTAAAAAGGATTAAGATGCTCTTCTTCCTGCCATTCTTTCAGGAATTGTTCAATTATAATAACTGTCTCTTGCTCGTTAATATTTTCAGTGAATATAAAGGGTTCACTCCGTTTTACCAGCTTTTTGAAAAACTGTGTCCATCCGCCTAATGCCTCGCCAGAAACGGCTTCAACAGACCATGAATATATACCAGAGCCGTCCACATCTGCAAAAGTAGTGTGAGTGATAAGGAATTCCTCATCATGTATCTTGTGTTCTGGCAAATCAACCTTAATAATTTGTCCCGGTCTCAAACCAGCTCTAAAAGTTAAAAACGAAATAGTCTTTTGTGTTTTAGCAAACTTCCTTAACTTATCTACTGCCAAATCTAAAATCCCATTTAATGTGGTTAATTCATCGGCAGTTTCAACTTGCTCATAAATTCCTGTTCCGCCCTCAATTGCCTTTCTATTTTCTATTTCATCTTCTTTGGGCACTATAACAACAACATCAAAAAGCCCTTGATATGTGACTTCCAAAATGTCATTTTCGATTAAAATATATTCATTATTATCTTGTGTTAAAGTTTTCTCACCCTGCGCCCAATACCATTGCTTACCTTCATCTACTCCGCGGACCCCAACTGTTTGAAGTTGACCATTTACTTTAACTATTGGCTCTTTAGCCAAAGGAAAACCTAAAGTGAAAGTTCTTGTCTCACCATCACCCCTAAACCGTTCAGTACGTTCTTCTGTTTCTGCTTTTCCACCCTTAACGTATTGCTTATTTCGGTATTCTTCGCGGTTTCTGTTTACCCTGATATCTCTAACAGGGCTTTTAGGTGTAATGTTCCAAGGTGCTTTGTATTCTTCACGTTCAATAAAGTGCAACCTCTTGTCAGCATCAATCCACCAATTGCATCCTGTGCGTTCTGCCATGCGCTCAAATACTTCCGCGGCAGAAACGTAATTAAAAACAGCTTCAGAAACATGCACCTCAGGAATAACTGTCTGCCTTCCGCCTGTCTTTTGGGGAAATGTTGGAGCCAGAAATGATTCGTGCCCTAAAAAGTCTATTACAATGCCCTCATCGGCTAAATAATTTTCTAGAATGTCGTCTATAATTGCATCTACTGTCGTATCTACATATGATTTTGCTACTATTCGGCGGTCTAATATTTGATGCCAATCAGCGCATTCCACCTTGTAATGGATATAACCCTCTACCATACCTACACGTGATTCTTCTACGGTCTCAATTGTCCCGCCAAATACTCTAGTGACATAGGACAAATAAACCTGTTGGCCTTCTAATATTTCTAATTCCCCCACAGGCGCAATAAGCTCAAATGTTAAAGTGTCTCGTTCATTAATTGCAGCTTCATGTGTTAATGAGCCAGGAACAATATAATGGGTACAATCAACTCCTTGGATGTTTAATAAAACACCATATTCTCTGGGCTTTGGTAGACGGGCAGCAATAGTAAAGGCAGCTGTAACAGATGCGCTCGGGCCATAGTTTTGCTTGTAAGCTCGCGCCTTAACTATATATACTCCCTTTTTAAGCGTGAAAGGCCCTTCGTATTTAATCGAATTTTCATTTGGCTCTCGGCCGTCAAGCGTGTAATATATAGTTGCTCCTTCGGTTGGAGTAGTTATATCTACAACTATACCACGGTCATAATAGCCTTCTTTAGGAGTTATAACCGGAGTAGCCACAACCTCAAGATCACTATAACCGGCATCATATACGTTTTTACCGTAAGGTGTCCTACCGTATACAGGCATTTAACCACCTCATTTGTACTTAACGAAAAACCCTACCGCTATATTGCGAGGACGGGTTTCGGGTCCGCCGGTATCTTTTAGGGTTGCGGCATCCCAATAATCACTCATTTGTCCTATTCTATACTCGTTTGTTGCTCCGCCGGAGTCTGTAGTGGTTGTGGTGCCCGCATTATTAAGATCAGAAGCCCTCGCAGATAGCTTATTGAAACGTATATCTGAATAGTGATTGTGCTGTCTGAACTCGTCTGCCTGCCAACTTCCGACTTCCCTGTCGGGGTCCACTCCCCGACCATAGTCAGCCACTCTTAAAAATTCACCGCGGCCCTCTGGGATATTGAAAGTTGTAACTCCATCCCCAGCACCCCATCTAGTACCTAACCTAGCGAACAAAATAGGATGCTCAGCCCGAACTAGTTCACGCCCATCACAAAGCATAAAATCTTCGCCTGCATCTGATTCATCTGCATATGCAGTAAATTTGAAATCGCCAATTTGGTACGTATTCTTCTCAAGTTGCTGAATTTTATTTTGCAAATCACCAATCAGTGAATACACCTCTATAAGAGCATTTTGAATTTTGTTAATGCCCTCTCTGCCATCGGGATAGGTTTCGGCAATGATAATAGTGCCGCATGCTATATAATCTACAGTAATCTCAAGCCCAGCTTCTGCTTCATTAAAATCAATCCTACCAGCACCTGTTTCACCATAATGAACCCTAAATTGCCCAGGACCTGGTATACCGTCCGTTTCGACTAATCCAGGAATTATTACTGTAGATGGAGAGTCTTGCTTTGGAATATGGCGCAAATGTATGAAATAAGGTGCAGTGGTAGGTATTCTATGCCTTTCCATTGTTATTTGCTCTTTGGCTGCTGTAGGCTCATAGTCATATTTAGGATAAAACGTTATCAATAACTATCACCTCCAAAAGAAAAAGGCCTGCGTAATATGCAGACCTTAGTGAATGGTATCCGGTTCAGGTATTTCCCAACCTTCTTCTTTTGCGACCGACAACCATCCTTCTATCAATTCAGGAATAAGCTCTAATGCTTTTTGTGGTATCTCAGCTACTACTATGCATCCTTTAAGCTTTGGCACCTCAGCAAACCATTCGCCGCTTTCTAATTGCGTGAGATTTATTCTATATCCGTATAAAAATTTATAACTAGTCAATATATCACCACCTGGTGACATTCAAATGTCGCTATATCTCTCTATTGTTGGAGTTTACATCTTCACCCAATCGGGTGCTGTTGCCTTCACAATCCTAAGCCCTTCAACATTGGGATCTGTCATATAAGCTATAATGTTTCCTTGTGCCGTTGCCCCAAGAGCATACCATACGTTACCTGTATAATCTCCTTCAAAATCAGCCTCCCATAGCAAGTGTGCCTTTTTGCCATCGACAAGCCCCATTATTACCGGTCGATACTCGGTACCCAGCGCTCTGGTTGCGGCGAAATAAACAGGTGTTTGAGGGTGCCAATCTCGCTTAAAGGGTAATTCAAACACGTGCGTGATTTCAGAATTGTCATTTATCAAATAGAGCGGCTCTATGACAGGCATTTCTGTCTTACTTTTTCTCCGGTATACATGGATACCATTCGGGCTTCTATCTGATCCAAAGATCACACTATCGGGCAGGGCAATTATACCCGTGTACTGCATTATATTGCTACCTTCGACAAACACCCAAGTCTGCCCCATATCATCAGAGTAATAGGTCGCCGTGTTGGGGCGATCCCCCACGCATAACCATATACGATTGTAGTAGGGGTCATATGCAACGGTGTGAACGTGAGCAGTCATTGTCAAGTCTGGTCTACCCTCAACGTCTTGTGTATAAAGGTCAAATATTACATTAAAGGTTTCGCCATAATCTGTGGACAGATAGACATATCTTGCACCTTCGTAACCTTTCAAACCATACTCTGACACCAGCACAATGTTTTCGTAGATACTAAAACCCCAACTGTTGTTGACATTAGCTTGTGTAACATTCACCTCTAAGACCTCTTTAAAAGTGGTTACAGAAGGGTTATTGCGGTCGTACCCAACTGTCTTGTATATCTTAGCCTTGGTGCCATCTTCCTCGTCTCTAGCCGTTGACACAAGAAGTTCGCCATTATCCAGTTCTCGAATTGCTAGTATGGGTTTTGGTAAAGACGATGTTCCAACTTGTTCGTAAGTCGCCCACTCGTTCGTACTCTGTAGCAACTGGCAACCATAGTCACCCCAGACAACTTCACCATCTTTGGAAAGCCATAACGGTTTTCTCCAACCTGTGCCGATGGTTTGCCATGTTAATTTAGGGATAGTTGGTTCAAAGAGTGATAGGTTTTGATAGACCACTTGTTCTACGTTTTTCATAACCGCTGTTTTAACCTCTTCTAAATCTACCTCTGGAATTTCTGGTAAATATTCTTGCGAAATCTTGATGTAATAGGGTTCGTAAGGTAACAGTTCATCTCCCCTGTTGACCATCACGGTTTCTGGTGGGTTGAGATCATATGTCCCGCTTAATCTAATGTACCAGGTAGTAGAGGGCACATTGTACTGCTGGTCATTGGTTACACCAATTCGTGACAGGGGAGTCCCATCCTCTCTATACCGCGCTATTCGGTAAGTACCTCTAGTAAAATGAACTGTTTCACCGGGGGTGACCTCAATTAAATTACTTAACCAACGTCCTTCTTCTTCTATGATATTTGAGTTTCCGTCTATGCTGGTGTTATGCAGAACATGATCTTTATCAAAAAGATTGTTGGAGAAGGTGAAAAAGGTTGTGTTTATCGGTTCGACAGCTTTTTCTTTTAGTTCTTCGTTCCCCACGGAATTGCTGGGCAACTTAATGTCGAATGGAAAATTGTCATCATATCCTAGCTTATAGAAATAAGGCTCATAAGGTAAAAGTTCTGGGCCGAAGTTTGCTTGAGCCTTATCGAGATTCGCTATAAATATTACAAATCTAATGAACTTAATACGTGGGTTGGTTATGGTATATTGGTCGCTCAACGATCCCCCCACTAATTGAAAGTCAGCGTCATACATGAAAAAACGCCAGACATTAGACTTGTTTATTGTCACCCCGTACTCTACTGGTATAAAATCTGTTACACAAGTAGTACTATCGGAGATTAACTCACCAGTCTGTGAATCGATCCCTTTATACATTTCTACCGTGTGTTTATTAATCAGGTTTCTTGGAGGCTGTATAAACTGGGTCATTTCGGGAGTTATTGAGCCGTCAGCAACCCCCTTTAAAGTACGGTAGTCTTTTTTGTGTTTTTGTAATTCGCTATAAGTAATAGGATCAAAAGCCATTTAAATCACCACCCATTTCGTGCCATCCGAATAAGTTAATTTATTACCCTCTGGGGCATCCCATGCGAAATAACCCATGCCTTTGTTTTCGGGTGTCGCGGTTGGTCTGTCCGCTAGTAACCCGAGCTCAACAGTAGTGCCATAAAGCGACACTGGCAGAGGATGGTCTGCTTCCACCTTTTGCACCTCTGGCAGGTTGGTGACCTCTACAGTCCCCGTAAAATCACCATCAAGTCTTGCCTTTATTGCCTCTAGCTCTGATTTTACTTGAGCTAACGTCGCCTCTGTAGCTTTTTCGACCACTGTAGATGCTATGCTCTCTGCAATTGCTTCTACATTTGATAACGTGGTCTCTGTAGCAAAATTTTTAGATGTTAATGTATCTAATAATTCCTTGATTCCCGTAAGGGTAGTTTGCGTTGCGTAATCCTTGGTATCCAAATTCCCCAATAGCGTCCTAATTCTTTTCAAAATCCCAATCACAGAGCCATTACCCGTTGCCTCAGGGTCAAATGTGGCACCAAGGCTTACATGGTGCCCATCCTCGCTCATAGTCTTAGAGGCGCCCTCACGCCCCTCGACTTTTTCATAAGCACCAGCGCCACCATCTGCATTAGGATTCCAATATTGTGGAGTAGGAGACGCAGGGGCACCCGCAGGCGGGTTCCCCTCGCGAATCAATGTATCTGCCATACTATCACCTCGTTATTCCATGCAAGGTTAATATTCTTGGCATATTCTTAACGGTTTGCTTAGCAATTGCTCTGCCGTCCAGATATATGGCAATAGTTTGAGTGGATGGACCAGATGCAGCCTTATCCAACGGTATAACCGAAGCACCTCGTGGCAGATTAAGCAACTCCGGTCCCCGCTCACCCACTAAAGTAAGGCCAGAGCGTGTTATGATGCCACCACTAGCAAGCCCAGGTATACTGTCTCTTAAAGCGTTACGTAATGGCAAGAGTATTTCCTCAAGCTGAGCTGCCACATCTGGCACTACTGCTCCTATACGAGCTATAACGCCTGTTGCGTCACCGCCAGCCGCCAAAGTATCCGTCAGTTCTGTAAGAAGACTGCCTAATGCACCTTTAATTAGTGCACCTTGTATTACAGCTTCCGCTATCGCATTTGCTATTGCATCCCTTATGCCTGTTCGGAGAGCATTCAATATGCCCCCAGTGCCACTTAAAAAGTCTCGGATGCCTGTCTGAAAGGCAGAAGTAACACCAGTACTTATTGCCTTACCTATCGCCGCAAAGCGCTTGATAAATACTTCCTTAGCTTTGCGAGCGGCTTCATCCATGGCTTTAGGTGCAGTGTTTGTGATTCCCCACCATAATCGTTTAAAAAAGCCAGCATTTGCTTGTTGTTCGGCCTTGGCACGCTCCTGCTCCAGCACTCTCATCGCATCAGCAGCTGATTTCGATATGCCGACTAGTGATTCGTCGCCGAACTCTTTCATAAGGTTAAGGATGTCATCCATTGCCTGCGCTAGCTGCTGGCCTTCTTCTCGTGCTTTTCGCATACTAGGCACTAAATCAGCTAAGCCTTGGTCTATTTTGCTAATAGCTTCCACCATGCTGGCTACTGCACCTAGTAAATCTCCTGTTTTGAACTTAACAAAGGCCTCGATTACACTCGTTATACCATCGACTAAATTCTGGATTCCTTGCTCAATATCACTATTTGCACCAAAGACAGTTTTAAGTATTGTCCCCACATCTCTGACTATCTGCTTGAGCTTATCCATAGCTTCTTTCAAGTCTTCTATTTTGTCTATTGCCTCGCCAAGCTCTTTAATTCTGGATATTACTTCTGCAAACGATTCACCAGTTTCGGTTGTTGCAGCAGCTAATTCCGGGTTTCTTTCTATAGCTTCCTCTAGTATGGCAACTAGTTTTTTCCATTCAGGGACAGTTTTATTGCCTATTTGATCATCATATTTCTCCTGTAGCTTTTGCAATTCTTTAAGGGCTTCGGTGTAAAGTTTTTGTGCCTCTGTTCTCTGCTTCAAAACTGGACCCTCTTTTTCAATAGCTGCTATTCTAGCTTCTATTGCTTTCCGCGCTTTTTCAGATAATTCAGTTGTATCTATGCTCTTTAATGCTTCTAATACTTCTTCCCATTCTTCTTTTGTTTCTGGTGCCTGTCCACGCAACTCTTGCAATAGTTGCTTATTCTTGGTGACCATGTCATCTATTAATTTATCTATTTCAGAAAACTTCTTTATATCTCCAAGCGCATCTAATTCTTGGCCTAAAGCTTTGATTTCTTCAATTAATTCTTTAACACTCTTTCCAGATTCCGATAGCGCATTAGCAAATTCGGGATTTTCTGCTACGGCTTTTTCTAGCCCTTCGATGTACTCTTGCCATGCCGATTTACCCTTAATCCCCAATATATCGTTTAGCTGCCTTTGCAAATCAATAACTTGCCGTTCTGCATCAGATAGCGCTTTTTGTGCTTCTTGATATAATTTAACACGGTCTGTTAGCTCTTCAAGCCTATTACCAGCCTCTTCCAATACATCTGCTATATCTTCTAGATCTTTTCTCGCCTGCCCAGTCGCCTCGCTCGCTTGTTTCCTCAAAGTATCGGCATATTCTTTCCATTCATTTCTAGTCTTTGCAGTTTTCCCTTGCAGTTCACGCTCTCGGTTTTCAATGTCGAACATGATATCACTAAGTTTCTTCTTGGCTTCTTCAAGCGATTCAACAGCCTTTTCGTTAGCATCCAGCACTCTAATTTCATCTTCAAGCTGTTCCTTAGATGCTTTCAAGGCAGCTATAAACTGCTTTGCTTCCTCTGTGTTAAGGACAGCAAGCTTTTGTATGAGATCATCTATAACATCTAGATTCCTCTCTAAAGTAAACCTTGCATCATCGAGTGTTTCGCCAATCAGTATATTATTCCATAATGCCTTCTCTGCATCTTTTAAAAGCTCTTCAACTGGTGTTAAAGTTAACCCATCAAGCTGCTTCTTTAGGTTTTGAATAGCCTCACTGTTAGCATCAAAACCTTCTTCGCGCAGCTTCTTTAGTGCTGTTTTCAGGGCATTAACCTTAACTTCTTGCATATCAACTTCTTCGTTAAGCACTTCCGCTGCAAAGCGAGCTTCTTCCATTGCATCAAATAATTCTTTGTATATTTCATTTATACGAGCTTGTCTTTGTTCTTCCTTAAGTCTTTCTAATCCTTTGGTTAAGTCTTTAAGCTGTGCAATTGCAGCATCATTATTTTCCTGTTCCTTCTCCCATAGCTTTAGCTCTTCTTTACGTGCATCTATATCTTCCTGACGTTGTTTTTTAACAGCTTCATTACTATCAAGCAAATTCTCTTGTTCAGCTATCCATTGTTTTAATTTACTTATTTCCTGGTTAATAACTTCACGCTTTTTCAGTTGCTGCTGTATTACTTCACCAATTGATAAAATAAGCCGGTCGTTTTCATCTAGGTGCCTATTTTGCCATTCAGTTAGCCTCTTCTGAGCTTCCGACGCTACATCTTCTGCCTCAGCTCTAGATTCCTGCACCTTTTCAAGCAGTTCTATGCTTTTCGCCATCTCACGCATAGCTGCTGCACGAAATTTCAAAGATTCTCCTGCTGCTGTATTTTGTTTTGCATGCTCTTCAAGCTGTTCAGCTAGTTTTTCTAAATCAGATTTCTCTTTTTTGAGTAAAACTAATATTCTTTCCTTCGCCTCAGCAAGTAACTCATCACGCTTTTGTTGTAACTCAAGGGCTTTTTGTTCTGCATTCAACTTTTTCAGATTTTCAATCCACTGTCTTAATTCCGCATTGTTTCGATCTACAGTTTTAGCCCAATACTCCATATCATTAATGAGCTTTTCTATTTCTGTTTTTCCTGCTTGCTCAATCTCTTTCTGCATCCTTTTAGCTTCAGATATAAACTCTTTCGACTGCTCCCTCGCCGCTTTGCCAGCCTCACCACTAGCTATTTCTTTCATAACCCTGCTCCAGCTACTATATAACGCTCGAACTTGTTTATCGGCCTCAGAAGCACCTGCTTTTAATAAATCAACTATAGCTTGATAGTAAGCATCTGCCTTTGCTCTATTTAGGTCAAACTCTTCTTTGAAGACTGCCTCCATTTTTATTGAAAAAGTAAGCTCTTTAGCTAATTCTGCTAATATTTCCTTTACTTGCTGAGCGTATGTTTTTACTTCCCTTACACCTTTTTGTCTGCCTTTTTTAGCAGCATCACCTAATGATACACCATGCTTATCTATTGATTTCTGCAAATCTTCAAGGACTTTCTTAATATCAGTATCATAATCTTTCATTGATTTATCGAGGTCCAAATTAAGTGTAAACTGCTTGCTTATACTGTCCTTTACCTTTTTACCGAAATCCTTAAATTTATCCTTAGCTTTATCAACAGCTTTAGATGTGCCGCCCGTTATGGTTTGCCATAGCCTACTAAATGCATTGCGCATCTTTTCAACTGTATTGACTACAAATTCGCCAACTTTACCAAGTCTATCAACTAATAACGTTTTCAAGGCTCCCCAAACATTTTTAGTCCAGTTAATAACTTCTTTCCAATGCATTATAAGCAGAGCAATAACCCCAATTAGTATTGCAATTGCCGCAATAACTGCGCCAATAGGATTGGCTGCCATAGCAGCATTCCAAAGCCATTGCGCTGCCGTCACAACCTTTGTAGCAGCAGCTACAGCAAGCATAGCTGTTTTTTGCGCCACCATGGCTGCTACATGAGCTAAAGCAGATGCAACTGCACCCCAGCCCGAGGCAGCATACTTTACAATGGCTAATACAAGGTCCTTAATAAATATCGCTGCTGTTTTTAGTGCAGCCGCTGCTGTTTTCAACAGTGCCGGTATCAATTCCTTTATTGTTGTTGCAGCTGTTACAGTTGCTGCTCCGCTTGCTTTTAGTAAAGACATTACAAATGTGCCTGCTATTTTTGCACCACTTACAACAGCTGTCGCCGCACTTTTGATTAATGCTGGTCCAAAAATCGTAAGAAGCACAGCTGCTGTTGACTTTATAGTCCCCTCATGCTTCTTGAGCCAATTTGTAACTCTTTCAATAGCGGTCTTAAAACTACTTTCGAAGAAGTCAGCCACAGTTTTCCAATTTTTATATATTAAATAAGCTGCCAGGGCAATAGCTGCACCTTTTACAATAAATGGCAAAAGAGGTAATAATGCAGCTTTGGCTGCAAGTGCAGTTTTCATTAAAGATGGCACCAAGGCCCCCACTAAAGCCCCGGAAACTCCAATAATGGCTACCTTTAACCCAGGTGGTATAAGCTGGCTCAATGCTTCACGCACACCTGATTCCTGAACTATCTCAGCAAAAGCGCTAAGCCAATCAACTACACCTCTTAACTTTTCTTTCAAGTCGAATGTTTCGATAAGGCTTTCACCAATTGTGCGCAAAGTGGCTGTTGCTGTGTCCTTCATTGTGGCGAACATACCGGCAAGCGTTTGGGACTGTTCGTCCATCATGCCACGAAAACGTTCATCCAGCCCCTCTAGGACAGCAGTAATTACTTCTCCAGCACTAACTGCTCCCTCTGAAACTTTTTCCATAGCTTCAGGAATGCTTACGCCGATTTTTTCAGCCAGTAGTTCCCAGGCAGGGATACCTAGTTCGGTCAGCTGTCGCATTTCTTCGCCAGCCGCTTTGCCTTTCGCAGCCATTTGACCTATAGCAAGAACAAAACGGTCTATTTCAGCAGCACCGCCACCCATCGCGGCAATGGTATCGCCGATAGTCTGCATAATCGGAAGAACAAATTCTGCCGATATACCGTAGGCCATCAGCTTTCTAGATGCATCCACAAGTCCAGCAAACTCAAAAGGTGTTTTGTTGGCAAAGTCAGCTAATTCCCTTAAAAATCTATCCGCTTCCTGGGCAGAGCCTAGCATGGTAGTAAATGCTATTCTGGCCTGTTCCATGTCAGCCGCCAACTTAATACCAGCAGCACTAACACCAGCCATAGCAAAAGCAAGCCATTTCAACTTGCTGGCCAGCCTTGAAGATGCATCCACTGCCCTAGAGCCTAACGATTCTTCAATTTTTCTTGCAGATGCTTCAGCTCTTTCTGCTATAAGTTTAAGCTTATCCTCGACTCGGCTTAGCGCACTCATAAACTGCGAATCGTCCAGCTTGAGTAATCCATATAAAGTTCCTACTTTTAATGCCACGCTTATACCCCCTTTCTATCCAAAGTAACGTTCAAGAGCCTTTTCCGCTTCTTTAGGATCGGTAATCATCTTTTTGCCGCCTTTATCTGTATCGCTCGATGAGTTCGTAATTACAAAAACGGAATTAGGACTAAAGCCTCTTAACAAAACCAAGAACTTCCTCCAGCTTAATTTTGGCAATTCAGCTACAAGGTCCATCCCATACTCTCGCTGGAAGTCAGCTTCTATCATAGCCCAATCCCGTATGACGTCTATTTCTTTAGTTTCGCTGCCATCTCCCCCTTCTTTTCCGCTAACTGATTTGGGTCTACTTCAGTTCCTGTGTATTCCTCAATAAGCCAAACAAGTAGGTCTTCCATTTGTGCGATGGTTAGTCCTTTTTTAGTGAGTTTCTGCAGGTTGTTTTTCCCTAAAATATCAAGTAGTAGTTGCATTAACTCAACTTCGTCTATCTCTTCATCTTTTTTGCGCCCTTCTCTCTGCATCCGGATAACCTTCAAAACTACCTCTGCAGGAAGAGAAGAGGGGAGGGTAAACTCCTCCCCTAAAGCCCTGAATTTAATCGGTTCCTGCTTTTTTTCTGCCCAAAAAGCATCAAAGTCTTTGTACCTTGCCATATTTTATTTCCTCCTTTTTTAACGATTAAGGCGTCTCAATTTCTTCTGGTTTGCCACTAATAGTCAGAGTTACACTCCAACTAGCTGGGTCGTCATTTCCACCTCCAGGTCCCCCGATGTTAGCAGACGCCTTGAATCCTTTCACCTTACCACTCGGATATGTCATTCTAAAGTTCCCAATACTAGCAGGACCTATTTTCGAGGCCAATTCCTCTACAGCTTTTTGCCCTGGGTCTCTTTCCCCTGTGTCGGGGTCTTCCAAAAGCAACCCTTCAAGAGTAAGCTCATATCCTCTGGAAGCAACAATGTGAGACTGAACCCCATCATCCTGGAACGTAGTAGTATCAGCATCGTTTTTACTACTATCCCAGCTAAACGAGTTAATACCCTTAATCTCAACCCATTCAGGTGTCCCGGTTGTACCAGTATCAATCTCAAACTTAAAATCACGCGCTAAAATTGCTGTAACTGCCATCTTTTACCAACTCCTTTTCATATTTTCAATAATAAGCTCAAAATTGAGCGAATATCTATGCCGATTATTTTCGTCCTGTCCTATATACACAGGACCGCTTTGAATGCCGCGACAATTGACAATCCTGGTGCCATCTTCATCCTGTAACTCACCAACAAAAAACCCTGCATAACCATGCAGGGCATCATAAATGTTTTGTGCTCTTATTAAAGCTGTCCGAGGGTCTTGCGTTCCCCTTACTATGATTTGAAACGTTGGGTAATCAAGCGGAAGCTTGCCGTCTGCCTGATAACCACCAGAAGGGAATATGCCTACACACTCATCTGGCTTAAGTGGTAACCTTGAAACAAAACAATCGCCAGTTATCCCATACTCATCAAACTTGACAAGCTCTAATTTATGGAGATACCTGACAACTTCCACTACAAGAATAGGCATCACTCCTTAAATAGTTTTTTCAGCTCATCGGCATAAAGCTTCTGGTGCACTCCCTCATTAGCACGCATTGCCTTTTCCAGGTACTTCGCTTCACGTCCATTCGGGTGATTCAAAGTAACATCCTCATGTTGCCTTGCCGCATAGGGTGTATCATAGGAAATCGTTGCTTCGCCTCCAACCACATCTATATCCACTTCACCCGAACGCTGCAGCGTGCCTTCATCCAAAGGAACTATCCTGTTCGATTCTTCAAGTATCTTCTCTGCTGCCTTAAAAAGCGCTTTTCTTTTTGCGGCTTTAAGGTCTTTCCTCACTTGCGCATCGTACATCTGAACTTTAAACTTCACACTAGCGCCACCTCGATATGTGATTGCCCAAACCCCTTTTGATACTGCACTTGCAGAACCGTATGCTGTCTGTTGTTCACAGTAACCCGGCTATCCACACTGATAGCAATATCTGGCTCGAAATAAAGTCTTGCCGAACTCACAACTTCTCTGCCTTCCTTATCCCTAACAAGCCTGTTCCCGTATTCAGCTCGGCATTTTACTTCAACAGGTGGCGCATAAACTGGACCGTAAGCTCCTTCTCCCTTGAACTCTTCTATCACAGCAACATCTGTTAATAGCCAATTAGGAATCCTCATCGCATACCAACTCCACGATAAAGCAGACCCGCAAGGAATAAGTATTGCCTGGCTCTAGGTGCTAGCTCGGAAAAGCCTCCGCCGCTTCCAAAATCCATTGAGAAGTTGCCGATGCTAAAACTTTTTGGCCTGCCGGTCACTTCCATGTTCTCGCCTAATTCCAGCATGCGTTCCACCTGTGCACAGGTTGCCTTCTGCGCTGCCTCTAGATGTTCTGGATTGTTTGGGTCAATTCTGCCTAATGTGAGTGCATCAATTGCTTCACTTGCTCTTTTTAGTAGTCTTTCTGCTTCCGGCGGTGCTGGTTTCCCGAGGTACATCTCTAGTTGTTCCTTTGTCGCGTATGCCATCATCCACCACCTCCGCTATACGGTACTTCTCCCATCTTTTAGCCGTAGTATCATCAACATCTATTTCCTGCCCCGGCAATAGCTGTTTTTTGTAAAATGTTCGGCAAAGCATCCTTACACGCATGATATCACCTCGCTATAGAAAACGGGCGGGGTAACCCCGCCCTTTGTTATGGAGTTGCCGGAGGAGTTAATACCGCAAAAGGATACCGTGTATTGTTATCAGGATTTACTCGATTAACAGGATTGGGCAATTGCCAGCCAAGCCTCATCACAGCACGGAGCGCTACCATATCCTGTTGAGCAAGGTTATAAGCAATAGAGCCATCAGGATTCTGAATTACAGCTTCAGTCAGGATTTTGTAAGTTACATCCTGACGAATAGCATAAACCAACTTGCCCCAATCACCCGCAATAAGCAGACTTTTTTCAGGATCAATAGCCCCGTTGGTGGGGAATAATACTTCTACGCCGTCAAGCTCATACCTGGTTTTCTCCTGCATGGACCTCAGGAAAATCGGTTGCCCAGTATTATCCCGCAAGCCACGCAACTTTGCCCGAAGGTTAAGTGCAGCTACATGCCCATTAACCAAATAGCCGTCCTCTTCAACATGCGAAACAACCCCGCCCTCGCTGAGCAGATCATCATAAAGATCAGCATTAGTCCCAAGGGCTACAACATGACCAGCATCTGTTGCAGCCTGGAGAATCGGCTTAGGCCAAGAAGCAGGGGCGCCGCCACCAAAACCATCTGTGCCATAAAATACTGCAGCATCAAAAGCAAGGCCAAATGCCTCTACAATTCTTGGCCTTATCTCAGCCCAAATATCATAGTCTACATCGTCAAGCAAGGCTTCTGGAATAGGAATAATAACCGCAAGCTCTTCAGCTTCAACGAATTTGTTTTCCCATTCCTGCTTGCTAGTACCCTTTTGTCCTGTATCTCCGCTAACATAATAAGCCTTTGCTAATGCGCTCAATACAGGAATCCTTCTTTGCTTGGTTGTCATATTAGGCAGCCTTCTCGCAAGCTGCATAACAACACTATTCTGGGGAACTTCTTGAATAATCTCCCTGCTAACATCTTCTGGGATTAGAGCCTCTGCTCCAGTTCTATCAATCATTTGAGCCTGTACCATCAGACATCTTCCTTTCTATTTTTTTACCTTCCAGCAGCACGCCGAATAAAATCATTCATATTAAGCTGATTTTTTTTGGTTTGCCCTTTTGAAAAATCATCACCGCCTTTAGGCGGCATAATATCGCCCTTAAGCTCTGGCAAATCTTTAAGCACCGCATTGATGGCAGCCGCTATAGCTTTGCTATCAACGTTACCGTTCTCATCGGCTTCGATGTCGCTGAGATCTGCCAGTTTAAGGACATACGAAATGCGTTCTGGCTTTACACCAGCTGCAGCAGCTGCAACCTTTGCTTCAGCAGCAATAATGCGCCTATTGGCCGCCTGCACCAATTCATTGGCTCTTTTTTCAGCCTCTTCTTTCTCAGCTTTGAGCCTTTCAGCTTCCGTCATCGCCGCTTTTTTGCGCTCCTCTTCCAGCTGCTGCTCCCATGCCTTCCTCTCTCTGCTTAGCCGCTTAGCGATAATTGCATCCAGTTCTGCCTGAGTGAATGTCTTGCCACCGCTTGAGGGCTCGGTGTCACCCTTCCCCTGGCCTTGGTCGCCGCCAGTAGGCTCTTGTGGCTCTGCTCCTCCATCGCCACCATCATCAGCAAATAATTGCAAATCAAACCTTCTCAACATCTCGCTCATAACCAACCTCCCGTTTTAAGGCCGTCGCCTCTTTTTTCCTTGCAGCTTTTAACGCCTTCAGCAAGTTTTGGGCATAATAAAAACCGCCCTAATGAGCGGTTTAACGAATTGGCTTTATGAAGTTTGAGTTTACATCGCTTTGTACACCTCCATCTCAAAATAATGCTCATGCTTGTCCACTTTCGTGTTATAATACTGTGGGGTGATGTAATGGTTTGGCCTTACGATGATGATTTGCTACCCTTGGTTCCCCAAAGATATAAAAACGGATTTGCTGAACGCATTCTGCTTTCAGTTACTGTGGAAATACACAGGCAAATAGGAGAAATAAAAAGAGCTGGCGGAAAGCCAACTCGTATACATCTATGCCCTGTGTGTTCCATTAGGTTTTGCTATGAACACTGGGTACCAGAAATGCGCCCAGATAAAGGCCCTAAGGAATATTTAGGACTGCCTATTATTTATCGTTCGGACAAGCTTACCTTTGGTGTTTGGGTGGAATCAAAGCTTTAACTATCCGGCTCTACTGTATCAATTTTACACCAAGCTTCTATGGTAACAGTACCCACTTGACCGGTTCCACGTTCAAACTTAATATATCGTAGCCCTTTAACTTCTTCACCATTAAGAAATACTTTAAGAGCATTCTCGCAAAATTGGCCTTTCCCATCCACTAATTTCAAAGTAGAAACCTGCATGTAATCACCTCGCACTGGTAATGCTCTCACGCTCGTACTTCCGACGTCTGCCTGTCTGCGCTATAAACTCTCTTTGTCTAGCTTGCCATTCTCGCGCCTTCGCACGAGCAAAAGCCCTCTCTTGCTCCGTTATAGCTGTAGCCTCTCTGCGCTTCCATTTTCTGATCATGCGCTCGTTATATCGTTGCTGTTGCCGTTCTTCATAAGCCCCAGGCTGTGTTTTCGCTTCTGACAGCATAGGCTTTGTGTAACCATGCAGATAAATGCCAACCGTATGAACACAGTTTGGATGCCACAAGCCGTTTGCCCTAGCATCTGCAACTGTCGGATAACCAGGGGTCTGCCCTGATATGCTTAAAACCCTACCTTCCCATGGTACGCATAAAGGGCAGCTCTCAAAGCCACCGCTTACTATGACCAAATCATGGTCATTATCCAATAGTTTATCTAAATGCCCTTCCACCGCAGCCTGTCCGCAGGCGGACCTAATAGCCATCTCGGCATAGGAAGCCATATCCCACCTGCGTCCTGCTCGGTCAATAAAGCCGCTTACTCCTACATCGGCGAACCTATTCAGCGCCATCTGGGCTGCTTCTCTTCGAGTTACTGTACCTGCAAGCACTTGAGAAGCTGTTTCAGCTATCACGCTTCTATATATATCCTCTGTAGTCCGCAGAATACGAAAATGCGTTGCGGCTAACGTACTTACAGCTGTTTGCGCAATAACTTTTACAGATTGCTTATTAAGCTCGCTGGCAGCACGTGATTTTACTGGCTTATTCGCCTTTTCTAAATCTTTAACTGCAGCTTCAGCGCCCTTCTCGTATGAATCTACAATAGCCTGTTCAATTTCTTGATTCACTTTTTGCAACTCAGTTAAGCCCTGGCTAATGTCTCGCCTAACCGCCTGAATTTCTGCAAGTTTCCTCTCCGCCCAACCTTCTTGCTCTATGCCTCTAGCTAAACGTCTGGCTACTTTTGCCAGCATTATTCTTTCTGCATCGGCATATATTCGATATATCGTCTGGGCATAAGCTTCAACTTCCGCAGGAGATATGGGCATTTACTCACCTCCTACGGTAGTCCTACTTGTATGGGGTCCGGTACACTTAAACCCTGTTCTTCAAGTATGAGCTTAACCTCGGCATCTACCTCTTCATCTGACCAATCAGGATGTATCATTTTAACCTTAGTCTTTATACTTGCCGCCTGCGCTCTGTTGAGCATTTCGACAGACTGCGCTAATTCCGTGGGATCCTGAGCTATGGAATCTTCAAAATCCACACGTGGCCTAAATACCGTGATGCCACTGCTAAACATCTCCCTGTCAATCATTAGTAACGCTTCCAACATGTCTTCCAAAGGCTTCTTCCAGTAACCTTGCTTCTTGCCTTGTGTGACCAGGCTTTTCCGCTCACGTAGGCGCAGAGCAGTACCACTCTCTGCACGCCCTTCTATTTTTAGACCGAATGACTGAGGAGAATAGCCAGCAGTAACGATAATCCTGTCGAGTAGTTCTAAAGACGCATCCCGATGTTCTTGGGTCCTAATATCGAACTGTGACAAAGTTATTTGAGGTTTTGGATCTGCTGGCGAACCGGTATAACCAACAAAAACCTCTTGGTTAATATCAAACTTAAACCTATCTGTACCATCTTCTTTCCGCAGCATATACTCAGGCACAATAATACGCCCCTGGCCTAGCCTTATATCACGAATCCAGCTAGTATACACCTCATCAAGAGCATCCATCAGCCCCTCTGTTCCCCCGTAATCGCTGTAACCTAAGCAGCTGCCCCGCATCCTTCTGTTAGGTAGCTTGTTGGGGATGTAGACAGTTGCTAGTCCCGGCAAGCCAGTTTGAATAACTTCTTCTAAATCTGCTGTTTCTTTAATTGACTTAAGATCTTCTTGCCGCCCTAAACGGTCTTCTGTTCCCCTAAAAAGCGCATACAATATCAGGCCATATTCGTGCCTTTCTAAAAGCCGCCAAACTGTAGCACCTTCTTCTCTAACAACCTTCCAAAAAACCACCGCTGTCAGTATCCCATGCTTGAACTCTGGCAAAGCAGAATCAGCTTGAGCAACGCTCAATAACGGATAGTTCGCCAAATCTTTATCCCAATTTATTTTAAGAAATACACCACCCATTGCAGAGCTCGTTTCCGCTGCCTCAATTAGTTTGTGAAGTATTCCGCTCTCGCTAATAATCTCGTTCAATCTGTCTTGCGTTTTCTTCGCATCACTCTGCGCATTCTTTTCATGTGCCTCTGGAATTACAAACCTTGGAGGTTCGCTAAAAAGCAAATCTGCGCTTGTGCTGGCAATATCCCCAGCTATAGGAACGTGCAGCATTACTCTTTGTTCTTCAGCTACACTTCGCGCCCAAAACCTCCCTTTGGGTGTAGGCGTATATGCTAAAGCCCCATAAACCCGAGCCAATCGCTCAGGATCCCCTGAATACCATGCCGAATGCTCCATGTACCACCTGTAGACGTCTTCCCAACCCTCAGGAGGCCACGGCGTGCGAGGGTCATAATCAGGCCACATTATTTACCAGCCTCCTTGCATGCCATATCCGTTTAATGCTATTTACCACATACCTCATAGCGTCCATACAATGATCGTTATCCTTAAGCGGCTTATCTTCGCCACGTTCTTGTGCTTTCTCATCCCAACAATAACTAGCCAGCTCTCGCAACGTATTTTTACAGCGCCGATGAACTCGAAATGCATCACACGACATAAGACTGGCTACTCGCTCTATACCGCCTTTTACCTCATTATCAGCTTTCGCTATATTATTTACCCCATCTGACCAAAGCTGAACTATAAATGCCTCTGCTGATGGGTCCACAAAAATCCACTCTGGCTTAACCTTGCTTTTATGCAAAAACTCTCTCAAATCACTGCTATACTTAGCTGGGCTTTTTTGTCTGCCACTTCTTCCGCTGTGGTAATACTCGTCAATAACATAAAGGCGTTCATCAACGCCCAGCCCACAGAGAAGGAACACTGTGGCGTTTGATGTCCCATAGTCACACCCTATCCAGTAACGCTTCATAGCAGGCAGCTCATCGACAACCATAGTATCAAAATCAAACATATCGTAGATAATACCTTCTGCAGCAACCCAAAGCCCTTCAACGTATCGCTTATAAAAAAGACCTGAGAACATTCGCCTATAGCGCTCTTTTGTCCTCGGGTCCAAAGTAAGGTTATCATCCAGCTTGAAGTGAAGGTGGAGTATCTTTTTAGCTTCCGCTTGGTCTATATACTCAGTTTTAAGATAATGATAAGGTCCTGCAGGATTGCAGTTTAGCCAAATTTTAGCATCTCCAACAGAACAACGCCCTATCATTTGTTCAACGAACGAGCGAGGGAATAAGGCTGCCTCATCGCCTAGCGCACCAGCAGCAGTTAGCCCCTGAAGAACGTCCTGGCTTGCTTCATTATTTGCACCAAAACAATAATAAGTATTATCGCCGATGACTATATAGTTCTCTGAACGATTATAATAATAATTAATCCCCTTCGCATTCAGTATCCGAAACATCGGCTGGAGCACGTTCCTTTTGAGCGCCCCCATGCTCTTGCCAGCCATAATAAAATTCTGAGCGTTAAACTTTGACAAGCTCCAATTGATATAGCCGTCTATCATCGCTATTGTTTTCCCACTACGAATAGAGCCGTCTGTGATAATCATGTCGTAATCTCGATAGGGGCTTGGCTCCATCCACCACGTCAGAACTTTCTTCTGCTTCGTGGAGAATGGCTGGAACTTAAACGTCCCTGCTGTTATCTTCCGTCTCGCCATCGCTATCGCCCCAAACTTCTTCCGCTGCTGAAATAAGCGCCTTTTTGTATTCCTCAAAATCGCTAGGCAGACCCTGCTCACCCTCGATTTTGTGCTTGAGCTCTAATAGCCTTGCTTTTTTATCCTGCACTCTTGTTAGAGCTTCTTCAATTGCTTGAATCTGGTTTAACACAGAAAGCTTTCTCTTTTTGGTTAAATGCGTTACCTTATCCCTTTCCATCCCGCTTATATCTTCTTCTTCAACAACAATAAATTCTTGTTCTTTCAACGCCTCAATCCTTTGAAGCATGCGCCGCTCCCTAATCGTAATAAGCCTTATTTCCTCATCCAACTGTGCTTTTTTATCTGTATTAACCTCGTGGTATAACCTTCGTTCATCTTCAGGCAAAGTATCAAGCCAAATGGTTTCATATTCTCCGGTTTTCAGCGCATTCTTGTTGCCAGGCGGGCCCGTTCCACCAGTGGAGCAACCGCCATGGAGATAACACCTTCCTGTGCCTGGGTGAGGGGTCCTGAATCCGGCAGGGTTTTTGCAGGGATGTCCGCTTCTTGTTTTTGCGCCACAACGCCCTTCATGGACTTCGTTTCCATTCTTTGATTTTTGCGTCACATCACCTCACCACCCTAAAGCATTAACTCGACTTTCATAAAGCATTAGCCTCCCGAAAAACTTTCAACATTTTAGGGAAAGGAACCACTGAAAACCCGAATGGGTCGTAGGTGGTGTTTTTTGTGCCCTTATTTCTCTTCTAATCTTTCAATGGTAACCTTAAAGGGCTCACCTCTAAATAGAAGCAACTTAAGAACCTCAGAAGTTTCAGTCCCAGGAACATCAAGCTTAATCCTCGAAGAATCACCTTGCGCTCCGCCTATATTTAAAGCCGATTGAATAGGCGGCAATGTTGCTATAAAACTAATCTTTTCCATACTCTCTCCTCCTTGCCCTTTCCTTAAGAAAGAATTTGCTTAGATTCCCATCATGCGCTTTCCTATGGCATATCCAGCACAACCGAATAAGATTATCTGGCACATCATCTCCACCAGAGCCTCGTGTTTTTATATGGTGCACCTCCAAATACTGCCTGCTGCCACAAACCTCACACCACTGAATTTTTCTTGCCTCGTCTATTGCCTTCGGGTCCACTATGCGTTTAGGCTTAGGAATAGCTACCATCCCATCACATGCACTAACACGGTGCAACTATAAAACATAAGCCCAGCACCCACTATAACCGCTATAGCCCTATCGTATTTGCTTTTTCTAAATGCATCAGTAACGCCTTTTACCGCTGTAGCCAACATCAATAAACTCCATAAAAACATAAAAATCCTCATTGTTCCTCCTCCTTATCAAACTTAATAACAATGCGACACCGCCTGCATCTGTATCCACCTTTTGTCATGGTCATTCTGTTGCCACATTTAGGGCATATAACTGCTACCATAGCTGGCACCTCAAATAAAAAAGCGCCACCGTAGTGACGCTTTCATTATTCTGAGCTTCTTAAGTAAATGTCGGCATTACTATATACAAAAACGAATCATCATCTGGATTTCTCATAACAGCTGCAGACATAGGACCGGAAAATTTTATCACCACATCTTCTTCAACAATTGATTTAAGCCCGTCTAACAAAAATACTGGATTGAAACTAATATCTAGAGACTCACCTTCTCTACTAATCAGAATATACTCCATCCCCAAACCCTTAGTATCATCCTTAACTGTCAATGCCATCTCGTCGGATTTAAAATCAAAATGAATCGGCCTTTTGTCGATAACCATTAACCTATCTATTGCATCCTTGAGTTCTTTAGAGCTCGCCACAATACTTGCCTGAAACTCTTGTGGAATAATTGCTTCATACTGCGGATAATCACCATCCATGCATCTAGCAATAATCTCTATATCATCTATTACAAATGATATATGGGTTTCCCCAGCTCTCAATTCTACAGTATCTTCTTCAGCAGTTCCCATAATACCAATTATTTGAGTAGCTATTTTATTATGTATGATAAATTTCAAACTAGTGCCACCTTGGATAGCAGTCTTCTTAATAGCAAGCCTATGGCTATCAGTAGCAACTATCCTCAATTCATCAGGCGTAAACTCAAGTAGAATACCGTTAAGTATATACCGTATTTCATTCTTGGCAACAGAATGGATCACACTAGAAAGCATATCCTTAAGTTGCTCTCGTCCTAACCTTATTCCCCATCCATTATTAATTTCAGGAAATGCTAAAAAATTGTCTGTATCCATAACGGTTAATTCAAATCTGCTCTTCTGAGACGAAAGCTCTATCAAATTATTTTTCTCATCGATTAATATTTGTGGACCTGGCATTTTCTTTACTACATCGGCAAAATAATTCGCATCAACAACAACGGCCCCAGGCTCTTCCACCATCGCCTTTATTCTGCACCTTATACCGTCTTCTGTGTTTGTAGCAACCAGTACAAGCTCATCGCCTTCAGCCTCCAAAAGCAAACCTTGCGTTTCGGTGTTAACCACTTTGCTAGAATAACGCTGGGCTATTTGAGCCATCTTAGAGAGTTCTACTTGGTTACACGCTATTCTCATTTTTACCTCCTCAAATATGCTCTCAATCACATTTCTCTTTGCATTCTTTTAGTGTATAATATTTATCACACCAGTATTCAGACCTACGCCTGCTTGCATCTAATGTTTCTTCATGGATTTTAAGTTTATCCTGAAGCTCTGCTATAACACGTGCTAATTGAGCAAATTTATCATGGTCAACTTTTCTTTTTAGGTTCAATTCATCCACTATTTTTTCTAGCTCTCGAACTCTTTCAATGAGCTCCTCTTTAGAAAAATTTTGATAAGGGTCCAAAGGAATGGTGGTCATAATTTCTCCTCCTTGCTTCTAACCCTCAACTTTTTCAATGCCTCTCGATAAAGCATTTCTAAATTACTCCAATAAGTTGCAGGAATGCCAAAAACACTTTCAAGCTTGACGGCAATATCCTCAGTAAGCTCCATTTGTCCTCTCACCAAATGGTCAATCTCTTGCTTTGATAGCCCCATTTTAAGCGTAAATTCATCAAGAGACATATCACGGGTTTCAAGTTGTTCTAATATCGTTGCCCCAGGAGGAATAGCAAGCACATACTTTTCTTTGTAGAAAAATCCACCCACCCTTACTCCTCCACCTTTTCGTATGTAGCATTGAAAATATCAGGCTTGCAAGGGTAGAATTCGCCTTTGATACCCTTGATGATATAATCGCCGGGACTTGCCGTCATAGTACCCTCAAGTGTATATATTTTTATGGATATATCTGACTCATCATATTTAGCTCTCCTCACGCTTTCACCAACAAAATCAGCTAATTCCTCAAAGTTTTCCCCTGTCCATTGAATTGCTTCAACCACAACCGGCTTCTTACGATATTTAGCCATTTTTATACCTCCTAAAAATTTCGTAGCACATTAAAAATTAATAAGTAATAATAAATAATGTCCACTATTTGAAATACAACATAAGAAACTCTTTGCTCTGGGCTTTTTTCAGTTGCTACTTTATATAAAAAAAGAATAATACCAGCAACTAACATAAACCAGCTCCATATTTTAATAAACACCAGCAAGCTTAAACCTCCTCTTCCTCCTTTTTGAAATATGGAGCCGACAGCAGGACTTGAGCCTGCAACCTCCTACTTGCAAGACAGGCACTCTACCAATTGAGTTATGTCGGCTCTTAATGGCCCGCAGGTTGCGCATCATTGAGAGGCTTGCGGGAACTGTTATTCTACTGATTTACATGTAACTTCTAATTCTTCATATTCTTTAATACTCACTTTCCACCCACAACTCTGACAGGTTACTATACCAAAATATGAATTTCTATAAGCAATTCCTCCACATTCAGGACACATTAACATATTATCTCTCCTCGGCACTTTCAAACATTTCAGGATTGTCCTTTATAACCATATGTAACGCATTTGCAAGTTCATCAATTTTCTTTTCGTCATGTTCGCTATAACCCAAAAAATCATATATGGCGTGTATCATTTCGTGGAGAAAATCGCCCTCCATCTTTTCCTTTGCGTTTAGTCCATCTATTTCATAATCGTGATTAGCCCTTCAACTAATCTGGGCTCTGTTAAAGGAGGATGCCACTCCCGACTACACAGCCCCTAACACTAAACTTTCACCCGCCCAAGCTTAACATAACTCCGCCCGGAGGAGGTGGCCGGGCGGAACCTTAAAGACATAATTTCACACTACCATTATAAAACCAAAAATCGCTCAAAAAGTGCCATTTTATCCACAGTCTAAATAGCCTATCTGTCTAAGCCTTTTTGCGGCCTTTTTCACCAAACTACGTCTTTTGCGATAAAAGGTTCTCCTGCTCATAGGTACCGCCATATCGTATATTTGAGCATTCCCCAATTTTTTGCAGTATTTGTATTCAAATATCTCTTTCTCGTCCTCATCAAAAGCCCTGCAAACTCTTTCTATCGCCCTAATTTCCCTCTCAAGTTCTCGTTTTTCTTTTTCAAATTCTACTTTTTTGATTGCAATCAGCTCTGGCTCTCCCTGGTTATCACCTCCCCCGCCAAGGCTTGTCCCATATTTGGCCGTAGATTTCGGCTCCATTCTGTTTATACAATCATTCAAGTAGGCAAGCCTCACTTTCATTTCAGGATATGAGTACAATATCTTTTCAACGTGCCGAAACCAATTCTCCATAGACCAGCCCCCTCTGAAATATTGGTCAATCCCCATCCCAAATCCCATCGGGGCGCAATTGAGCAAAAAACATTGAACCTCTCCCACTTATAGAAGTAGGAGATTCTCGCTTCATCAGCCTCGTAACCTACTACCTCCACGAGCCTCACTTTCGGACGGTTCCCGCCCTAGTGTATTTTTATATAGCTTAATCCTAGTTCTTTTAATCCTTGTTTAAGTATATTGTTTGCAGCATTAATATCTCTATGATGAACAGTACCACAATTATCACATACCCATTCTCTTATGCTTAAAC
>FZPS01000009.1_pt138 | contig 27128 bp, 17 predicted proteins | sample 1817821 | NCBI WGS metagenome assembly FZPS01 (sample SAMEA104158645, study PRJEB21678) | metagenome | place: Germany | collected 2015-04-21
CCCTTGCTTTTTTTTCGGAACTATGGTATCCTATTTTCTGTCAGTCGGGGCGTGGCGCAGCTTGGCTAGCGCGCTACCTTGGGGTGGTAGAGGTCGCAAGTTCAAATCTTGTCGCCCCGACCATTCAGCTTACAGAATCCTTCCAGATTTGGGAGGATTTTTTGTTTATGCAGGAAATGACCTCTAAACAGCAAATAATATTAACGTAAGACAAGCAGACACAAATTGAAGGAGGCTGCTTCTAATTGAGCATTAAACGGTGCGGCTTGCTCCTGGTCATTTTGTTAATCAGCTTTGCCGCGAATTCAGCGGCAGTTCAAGCTGAGTACTTATTGGCTGAACAGCCTTATTTGCACAATAGTATTATCACTGCAGCAGATGTCTTAGATACCGGAGCGGATCAGATCATTGCTGGTCTTGGCAGTGAGGTTAAGATTTATGATCAAGAACAGGTGCTTGAAACGATTTCCGGGTTTTCCGGTGTGGTTACTGCTGTCGCAGCTGGTGATTTGACAGGTGACTTTCGCCCTGAAATTTTAATAGGAACCGATAAAGGCAGCTATTATATCTACCAGAAAGTCCAAGGCAAGTGGCAGCAGGTTTTTGAGCAGCGGTACTTGTGGACTCCTGTTGTTTATCTTGAGGTGTGCGATATTACCGGTAACGGTTGGGGTGACGTAATAGTCCGTACAGCTCGCGGCGAGGCTTTTGTTTACTTATCTTGGGATGGTAAGTTGGAGCTTTTCTGGCGCTCTCAGCCAAACGCAGCTGTAAAGTATATCCAAGCAGCAGATTTGACTGGCTCTGGTCGCGACGATGTAGTTTTTACCCATAATTCTGGTTATGTTGGGGTCTTGAGCTGGCAGGAAGGTCAGTTTGAACTAGTTTGGCAGAACTTTCCTTGGGGAACCATCGACAGCTTAGTGGTAGCCGAACTGCAGAGCGGCCAGCTGCCCGAGATCATGGTAGTAACTGGACAAAATATTGTGTATACCTGGAGATGGAACGGAGAGACAATTGCAACCCAAAGGCATTTTCCCTATGAACTTGAAGGTAATGTGACCAAGATAGTGCCGGGTTTAGGCTTGGTCAATATCTCAACAGCTTCAGGTATTACCTCTTATAGCATAGGAGCCAGCAGCTTGAGCGTTCGCTCAGTATATCCCTTAAGCGGTGTGCGAGACATAGTTATGGTTAATGACACCATGCTTATTGAGGAAACCAGTGGCAGGTACTATACGCTTTACGATGTCGATCCTGAGCAGATTAGAATATTTGTGAATAATAAAGCTACTAATAAGCCAATTGGGCTTCAGGTCTATTCCGGAAAGATCTATCTCGATGTCGATGGATTGGCTTCAGCGTTAGGATTGATTCGTTTTGGAACAAAGCGCATATTCTTAATTAAAGACCTAGATTATTTTGTTATTGATCCAGAAGAAGGCGCTGTGCTGTGGCGGAACACTCCGCTGCCGTTCGCTGATCAGATTTTGACTCAAGATGGAAAAACCTATATTCCGATATCTCTCATAAGCCTGATGGGTTATGATGTCGATTTTGACTACTCCACTAGTGAACTGCGGATTACCAAGAGCTGGGGTTGGTGGTAGACCCTATTCTTCCAGTTTTTTGGATTAATTTCACGGAGAGGAAGGAAGGTGCCCTCTTCTTGTGGAATACTACAGAGGAATGTAAACAATTAGTTAATAATGTTTCCTGTTAAAATAGAGGCAGTAGGACAAGAGGAGGAGATTTAGTGAAGAACTACAGTATTGACAAATTACGTAATGTAGCCCTGGTTTCCCACAGTGGTGCAGGCAAGACATCGCTGGCAGAAGCGATGTTATTTGTATCCAAGGGTATTAACAGGCTCGGCCGCGTCGATGACGGTACAAGTACCCTCGACTACGATCCCGAAGAGGTTAAACGGCAGATCAGTATTAATTTGTCCATGGCTCCGATTGAGTGGAAAGACCATAAGATTAATATCCTCGATACTCCGGGATATTTCGATTTTGTTGGTGACGTTACTGCTGCTCTTCGAGTTGCAGACACAGCGCTGATTGTGGTCTGCGCTTCTGCCGGAGTTGAGGTTGGAACCGAAAAAGCATGGGACATGACTGAGCAGAATAATATCCCGCGCATGATCTATATCAACAAGATGGAGCGGGAGAATGCAAACTTTGATCGCGTAGTTGAGCAGTTGAGATCAATGTTTGGTCAGAAGATTGTTCCGGTACAGATTCCAATCGGCACTGCTGATAGTTACCGCGGTCATATCGATCTGATTCAGCAGAAAGCTTATCTGTGGGATGGAAACAGTGTTACCGTTGGTGATATCCCTGCAGAAATGGCTGATGATGTGGAAATGGCAAGAGATGCTCTCATCGAAGCTGTTTCCGTAACCGATGATGAACTGATGATGAAGTACCTTGAAGGCGAGGCAGTAACTGATCAAGAGGTTGAAGCCGCTCTGGCAGTTGGTACCAGAACCGGAGATGTTGTTCCAGTATTCTGCGGCTCCGCTTCGGCAAATGTGGGTGTTTCTGAACTCTTAGATTACTGCATCAAATGTGCACCGAGTCCAAAGGAAAGAATCGATGTTGGCATTGATACCAAGTCTGGAGATGAAGTAGAGATTTCACCTGAAGGCGACAAGCTGTGCGCATTAGTATTTAAAACCCTTGCAGACCCGTATGTCGGCAAACTAACATTATTTAAGGTTTTATCAGGAACTATGAAATCAGACAGCACTGTCCACAACCTCAGTGCTGGACGCGATGAGCGGGTCGGTCAACTGTTTGTTATTAAAGGTAAAGAGAATATTCCGGTTACTCAAATCTCCGCAGGAGATATCGGTGCTGTGGCCAAGCTGCAGGAAACCAACACCAATGATGTACTTACTGTTAAAGGTGCTACAGTAAAACCGAAGGGAATCGAATTCCCGCAGTCAGTTATGACAATGGCTGTGCAGCCTCTGGCAAAAGGCGATGAAGATAAAATCGGTAATGGCTTGGCGCGTCTTGCAGAAGAAGACCCAACCTTTAAGGTTGAGAAGAGTGCTGAAACCAGTGAAATTCTGATTTCCGGTTTAGGCGATCTGCATTTGGAAATCATGTGCAGCCGTCTCCACAGCAAGTTTGGTGCTGAAGTAGAGCTTTCAACTCCCTCCATTCCTTACCGTGAAACAATCCGCGGTTCAGTCAAAGTTGAAGGTAAGCACAAGAAACAATCTGGAGGTAGAGGTCAATACGGCCATGTATGGCTCGAAATCAGTCCGGGCAGCGGCGAAGGCGACGATGAGCTGGAGTTCGTTGACAATATTTTCGGTGGAGCTGTTCCCCGTCAGTATATCCCGGCGGTTGAAAAAGGTATTCGGGAAACAATGGAGGAAGGAATTATTGCCGGCTATCCGATTGTTAACCTGAAAGTATCGCTTTACGATGGTTCATACCACAGTGTAGACTCTTCGGAGATGGCGTTTAAGATTGCGGCGTCTATGGCCTTGAAGAAAGGATTTGCCGATGCCAATCCAGTGCTGCTGGAGCCAATTTTGAATGTCAAAATTGTAGTGCCTGAGAGTTTCATGGGCGATGTAATGGGAGATCTCAACAAGAAACGCGGTAAGATCTTAGGTATGGAGCCCCAGGGCGGAAATCAGGTAATCCGGGCTCAGGTGCCTATGAGTGAAATGTTTAAGTATGCGATTGACCTGCGTTCAATAACTCAAGGCAGAGGCTCATTTACAACAGAATTCAGCCACTATGAAGAGGTTCCGCAAAATATTGCTGAGGACATTATTGCGGCAAGACAAAAAGAAGCGTAAAGGTATAAGTGGATCTTACAATATGCAGTCCATTTCGGTGGACTGCATATTTTTTTTTCATGAAACATAGTGTTAAATGAGCGACCTGATTGAATGGGAGTGAATACCTGTGAAAAACACAAACAGTGCTGTTAATTTCGCTCAGCTCGGCAAGGGCATTTTATTGACTTTTTTTGCTCTTTTTGTGTTTGCTTTAGTAATAGCTGTGGCAGCCTATGTTTCCTCCTGGCAGTATACTGATGGAGTTATATCGGTAGGAGTGTATGTGAGTATTGCCTCTGGCGCGTTCTATATGGGGTCAAAGTTGAAGCATAAACTGTGGCTGCATGGGATTTTGGTTGGTGTTATCTTTCTGGTGGTTGTAACAGTATTGAGAGCGGATTTTAGCTTGTTTTTGCGCTGGACTTGGTTTAAACAGTTGTTGTTAGTCAGCCTCTGTGGGCTGCTGGGTAGTGTGATAGGAGGCATCTTTAACCAGTAGCATAACTATATACTGTCAGCTGCCGGGCGCAGCATAGGTGTTGGAACATAAAATGCAAAGTCTAGAATTGGCTTTCGATATAAAATGGCAGTAAGCTGATAATTTACCCAAAACTCCAAGACAATGGAAAAATAAAGATTTGCAGTTATATGCCCATGATGGCATAATTAGAGTATCAGGAAGCATAAGCTGGGGTTTTAGGAAAATATTAGCTGAGGGATATCAAAAAATGTGTACTTTTTTTCAAGATAGCATTTTCTGCGTAGCTAACAACTAATAAATGTGGTATCATTTAACCGAACTACACATATATTGATTGTTTGTCCGCTTTTATTAAGATATCTTTAACAAGCAAAAAATGAGAAGGTTGGGGTGTGCGCCTTGTTTACTAGGAACAAAAAATGGACTACTTTTTCGGTAACTTTATTGCTTTTGTTAGCTGTGGTGAAGCTAGCATCAGCAGCTGCACCTTATGAGAGTTACCTTTTTAATTTCTGGGGCGAACGGGTGCCGGCACCACAAGCATATATCCCTTCATTATTAGTAGACGGACAAGCCCTTGGTGTCGGTGCTTTAAGAAGGCCGCAGGATTTAGCAGTCGGTCCGGACCAGAAGGTCTTTATTGCTGACTCAGGAAACAACCGCATCATCCGCTTGTCTGCGGAGTTAGAGTTAGAGTTGGAGATTACAACCTTTATAAATAATGGCAGTGATGATACATTCCGCAATCCTTCCGGAATTGCAGTCAGCGATATTGGCGAAGTTTACATTGCCGATACTGACAATGCTCGAATCGTTGTTCTAGACGCGGATGGGAATTTGCTCCGCATAATCGGGCAACCGGAATCTTCTGACAGAGCGTTGATCAAAGATGATTACATTTATCGGCCTCTTAAAATCGAAGTTGACCCCTTAGGCAGAGTTTATGTTATCGCAGCTAATGTCTATGAGGGGATTTTTCAATTTGATAAAGAAGGTAAATTTCTCGGGTTTATTGGAGCTCCCCGGGTAACTCCTTCAGCCGTGGATGTGTTTTGGATGCGGCTGGCCAGTGATGAGCAGCGGGCTCAGCTGCAGCTGTTTCTGCCTATTGAGTATGCGAATTTTGGCATCAACGAGGACGGTATGCTGTATGCGGTTCTGCGCGACACTGCTGCTGATGGAAACGAAGAAATTGTCAAGCTTCTTAATCCGGCCGGAAAAGATATTATGCGCCGGGTCAGCCAGCTGCCGATTATCGGTGATGTTGAGATCACTGGAAGTTCATTTATTGCCCAATCCTCTTTTGTAGATGTTTTAGGCCGAAAAAATGGCGTTTTCAGTGTACTTGATGGAGCAAAAGGGCGAGTGTTCACCTATGATCGCAACGGTGATCTGCTCTATGTATTCGGTGGAATCGGCGACGTTCTTGGTCGCTTCCGCAATCCAGTAGCCTTGGCAGAGCTGGATGGCAACAGACTGGTTGTTTTGGATAACAGGGGTATAACTGTATTTGAACCCACTGCGTATACTCAGGCTATCCACCAGGCCATTGATTTTTACGACCGCGGTTATTATTTTGATGCTGCCGAAGTTTGGCAGGATGTTTTAAACCAGAACCCCGGTTTCGAGATTGCGTATAACTGGATTGCTACAACCGCGCTCTTGGAGCAGGACTATGATAAAGCAATGCGGTTTTATCAATTAGGTCAAAACCGCACTGGTTATTCAGACGCATTTTCTGCTCATCGCCAGAAATTTGTTGGCGATAATATTGCTTGGATTATGACCGGCGTTTTTGCTGTCTTTATTTTTTTGTTTATTGGACCAAAACTGAAGCTGGGTAAACGCTTCAGTAAGTTTATTGGCCTTGCTGATAATCCGAAAGCGCTCGCAGAATTAAGTGCACAGATGGAATCAATGCCGGAGAACAGCATTCCGCATGCGGTTAAGCGTGAATATTCGTTTAGGAAGCTTGTGGACAGCTTGCTGTATTCACTTCATGTTATTTTTCATCCGTTTGATGGATTTTGGGACCTTAAGCATGAGAAACGGGGTACTACTGCCGCAGCAAATACTTTATTAGTCATGACAGTTCTCACTTATGTTTTCATGCGCCAGTACACAGCCTTTACATTTAATACGCTGGATGTAACTGAAGTGAATCTGTTTGTCGATGCAACCAGTATTCTAGTTCCGTTCTTACTGTGGGTGGGAGTAAACTGGGCGTTCACTACCCTGATGGAAGGCAAGGGTACCTTAAAAGAGATCTTTATCATGTCTGCCTATGCCTTAACACCGGTTATTATCTTGAATATACCTTCAACCGCCGTAAGCCACTTCCTAATTGAGGGAGAAGGCAGTTTATTGACCTTAGTTCGCGTTATTTCAGTCGCCTGGACCGTGATGCTGCTGCTTATTGGTACAATGACACTGCACGAATACACCATGGGCAAGACTATCATAACAGCGATTTTGATTATCTGCGGAATTGCAGCGGCGCTGTTTGTTGGACTGCTGTTTACGAGTGTAGTAGATCACGTCAGCCGGTTTATCATCACGATTTTAACCGAGATAAATTACCGGCTGTAAGGCGCTGGGAATAGGAGGTAATTAAGTGCAATTCAGATCGCGTTTTATCAGGCAGATAGTTTTATGTGCAGTAGTTGCTGCACTCAGCTTAATACCTGGGGCAGCTGCCGCAGCAGATGAATCTCTAGTTCCAGAGCTGCCCCGCGGCTATGAGTTAGCAGCTGAGAATGAATTTCTGCAGCTGTACCTCAACGAGCAAACTACTCAATTTGCAGTAGTTAATCGCACTAGCGGGCGGGTTTGGTACAGCAATCCCAATAACCAAAAAGCCCAGGAGCAGGTACTCATTGAATACTTTACTCCTAGTGATGATGCTCGCACTATGAACAATGCAGCAGATAGTGTTGCTTATGAGCAGTTTGAAATAACACCAATCGATGACGGCGTCAGGATCGACTATGTGTTCGGACAGGTGTGGAATCAGGAGGATTATGTCCCTGTGCTGATTAGTGAAGCACGCCTCAACGAAGTACTTGCAAGCATTGAAAACCAAAGGGATAGAGATTTTGTCCGCAAGAATTTTGTCCGCTTTACAATGGAAGAGATGCCGGAAGATTACCAGCGGGTAAATATTACTAATCTCGATAAGAATGCTTTATTTGGTTCGTATACAATCATGCCGGAAACCAACTTAAGCGGACGGCAAAAAGGTGACTTTGTCAGACACATTTTGGAGCAGATCCGGAACAACCGTAATGATATTGGTTCGATTACTCAATTAAAACCTGAAGATATCGCCGCCTTTATTGATAATCCCACATTTGTGCGCAAGCAAAATATGTTTCCGTGGGATTTAGAAGATATGGCTGCGATTCTAAAGGAAGCAGGATACACTCCTTATGATAAACAGGACGACAATACTGCTTATGGTTTAGTTCCGCCAGAGCAGAAAGTTGAAAACTTTAAGATTCCTGTTGAGTATCGGTTAGACGGAGACAGTTTAGTGGTACGCGTTCCTATGGATGAAGTGGTTTATCCTAAGAATGCCTTCACCAGCGATATCTGGGGTATGCGTGGAGTTCACTGGACGGTAGTTACTGACGAGCGTTTAATGGAAGCATTTGGGGGTATTGGCGGTGGCGGAGAAGTAACTTTTCCGCTCCATGCTATCAATCTGCTGCCTTATTTCGGTGCTCCAGATGAAGCGGAATCAGGCTATATTCTCATTCCGGATGGTTCCGGATCGTTGATCTATCTTTCCGGCGATCGGGTTAGGGCGACTGACGATTTAACACTGCAGCACCGTCTCTATGGTGAAAACTTAGCTAACCTCGGCACAACCACTGATATTCAATCCGAACTTGAGCTGCGCCGCCATTTCCAACCGCAGCAGCTGCCAGTCTTTGGTATGAAGCGTGGTGACGCAGGGTTCTTCGCTATTATTGAAGAGGGCGATGCGGTTGCCAGCATTGTAGTAAAAACAGCCGGCAGAGTTAATCCTGTGGATACAGTTTATGCCCGCTTTAATGTAATGCCTGTTGGCAGCGTACAGTTAGCGGTAAGTTCCCGCGGAGGTGGCGGATCGTATATTAACACCTATCAACAGAGGCTGGTGGATTCAGATCTGCAGATTCGCTATCAGTTTCTTGAAGGCGAAGAGGCAAACTATGCCGGTATGGCTCGTTTATATCAAGAGTATTTAGTTGACAACTTTGGTTTAGCAAAAACTGAGTCTGATCAAGAAATACCATTTTACCTTGAGCTGGTTGGCGGCGTTCACCGCAAGCAGCCAATTCTCGGAATTCCGCGGGAAGTAATTGTACCGCTGACTACTTTCGAGCAGGCTGAGGCAATTGTTGATGAGCTGCTTGATGATGGTATTGACAATATTAAGCTGCGCTACACTGGATGGCTTGCCGGTGGTGTAGAGCACATCTATCCAAATAAAGTGGAAATCGAAAAGGCGCTGGGAGGGCAAACCGGCTTTACCGGTCTCGTAGAATCCCTGCGAGCTAAAGGGATAGCTATGTTCCCGGATGTAACGCAGACCATTGCTGCCAGAGATACCATCAATGACGGATTTAATTCGACAAATGATGCGGCATACTCCCTGAATAAGAATTATGTGCAGCGGGTACTTAATACTGGAACGAATGCCTGGGTGGTATCGCCGAGAAGCTTAAAAGCCCAAATAGAGGGCTTCCAGAGCGACTACAGCGCTTATGGTTTGAACGGGCTCTCGCTAAGAGATCTCGGTACTGCCTTAAACGCAGATTTCCGAGAAAATGATGAGCTGTTGGTAGACCGCCAGCAGGCAAAAAGGATCATCGGTGCAGAGATTGGCGAACTTGCTAAATCCTATTCGCTGATGATGAATGGCGCTAATGTTTACGGATTAGTCCACGCAGACCATATTCTCAATATGCCGGTAGACAGCAGTGGTTTTGTCATCAGTGACCAAGCCGTGCCATTTTATCAGATGGTTGCCAGAGGATATGTAAACTACGCCGGTGCCGCTCTTAACTATGCAGTTGATTTTGATGACGCTAAACTAAAATTGCTGGAAGTAGGAGCTAATCCATATTTTATTTGGAGCTACGAGGATTCATCGATTCTTAAGGATTCGCCATTCCAATACCTGCTGTCGATTAATTACCGGACTTGGAAAGAGCTTGCTGTCGAGATTTATAATGAAGTTAACCAGGTCTTGGCTCCACTGCAGGGTCAGACGATAATCAACCATCAGCAGCTGGATGAACAAGTTTTTGCAACCACCTATGAAGATGGTACCAAGATTATCGTCAACTACAACAGCGATCCTGTGGAAGTTGACGGTTTGCGGATCAACGCAAAAGGCTATCTGGTGATGGGGGGAGAGCAATGAAAAAGCGTAAAGTGAGAAGGAAGGGATTATCACTCAGGCAGCAAAACGTAGTAGCCGGATATTTGTTCTCGCTGCCGTTTATCCTGGGTTTCCTGTTCGTGTTTCTCTATCCATCAATTTTATCAGCTATCTTTAGTTTTCATGAACTGGTTATCACAAGATCTGGTTACGAGTTGAACTTTGTTGGATTAGAGAATTACCGCCATATCCTTAGGGTTCATCCCACTTTTGTGCGGGATCTAACTGAAACCATTATGGGTATGGTAAGCAATGTTTTCTGGGTTTTGATCTTCAGCTTCTTTGCAGCGATTGTCTTAAATCAGAAGTTTAGAGGACGTTTATTAGCGCGGACAATTTTGTTCCTGCCAATTGTCATGACTTCAGGTATTATTCTTAAGATCGAAACCGAGGACTATATGACCGGAATTTTAGAATATGGTATGGAGGCAGCCTCAACGTTTTTGGTTACACCATCTTTGAGTCTGTATTTGTCTAATTTTCAGCTGCCGCCCGCTTTGATCGAAAACATCTTACTGGCGATTGAATCGCTGCCAAACATTATCCGCAGTTCAGGAATCCAGATTCTCGTTCTCCTGGCAGGACTGCAGGCTATCCCGAGATCTTTGTATGAAGCATCAGAAGTAGAAGGTGCTACAGCCTGGGAAAACTTCTGGCTGATTACACTGCCGATGGTAAGTCCATTAATTTTAACTAATATTGTTTATACCGTTGTCGATTATTTTACATCGACATCGAATCAGATGGTAACTACCATTCGGTCAGCAGCCTTTGGTTCTTTGGGATATGGGATCGGCTCGGCTATGTCCTGGGTTTACTTCCTGATTATTGGTCTGTTTTTGGGAGTAACATTCCTGATCTTTTCCCGGCTTGTGTTCTATCATGAATAAGACATCGTATCAAAGGAGGGGTGGGGCATGGCTGTCACTAACCGAAGGAAAATAATAAGAAACAATTTCTTCAAGTATATTTGGGTATTTGCTCGCGCTGTGATTTTAATCGGGGTGTGTTACATTGTTATCTTCCCGATCCTAAGCAAGATTGCATCTTCGTTTATGTCGCGGAATGATTTGTGGGATACCACTGTAGCGTGGATTCCCCGCAATCCAACACTCCGTAACTATGAATTGGCGTGGAACTATATGAAGTACCCGCTGGCATTTTGGAATTCTATAAAATTAGCTTTTCTGGTCAGTGCCCTCCAGTTAGTATCCAGTACACTTGTGGCCTATGGGATTTCCCGCTTTAAATTCAAAGGGGCAAATGTCCTGTTTACTCTAGCGATTATTACACTGATTGTTCCACCCGAGCTGTTTATAATTCCTTTATATCTAAACTTCCGTTATTTCGATTTATTGGGTGCACTGCCAACCAGCATCAACCTGATCAACTCGCTGTGGCCGCTAGTGATCATGGCAGCTACTGCTACTGGCCCGCGGAATGGTTTGTTCATTTATATTATGCGGCAGTCGTTTAAGGGAATGCCCCGTGATTTAGAAGAAGCAGCCTATGTGGACGGAGCAAGCACTTTCCGCACTTTCATACAGATTATGCTGCCAGCAGCTGTGCCGTCGATGGTAATCGTCTTCTTATTCGCGTTTGTCTGGCAGTGGAATGACTATTACATGACCCAGATGTTCTTGGGCAATGCAGTTACTCTGCCAATGATGCTGGATAAGCTTCCATTCAGTGTGCTGGGGGATCGCTGGGGATCTTCTATGCCTGAGACTTCATTATTAAACAACACTGGCAGTCTGCTTGTGATTGCTCCAGTTGTTATCCTGTATATCTGTCTGCAGCGGTTCTTCGTTGAAAGTATCCAGCGCACAGGTATAACAGGACAATAGAATTCCCCAATTATCATTAAGGGGGTGGTAAGGCCAAAAAAGTTGTTTGCAGTATTTGGATAAAATTCTAGACTTTAAAAGGAGGCTAATCATGAAGAGAATCCTAACTGTCAGTCTGTTAGTGCTGACCCTCATTATGTCCGCTGCGGCTGTCTCTGCTCAGGATTATGTTCCTAGCCCGGGAGTATTAAGCCCTGATCAAGTTGACTTTGGCGGCGCAGTTATTACCATTATTGGAACAGTTGATGAAGATACCTTTGCTGAAGGAACAATCAGAGAAGGCCGCTTAGAAGAAGCTATGGAGCTGTTCAACATCGGTGGCATCGAGTTTATGTTCAGACCAAGCTCTGAAGTTGTCATGACCAGAATCGTTACTGGCGAAGCCACTCACGACATTATTCACAGAGACTGGCGCAACGAGTACTACAACATGGCTGGTCACGGTATGCTTCTGCCATTAAATGATCTTCTAGGTGATGACTACTACGATTACCTGTACCCAACAGACAGCATTATTCACCAAGATATTCTCAGCGTAGGCAGTAATGTTTATTCTTTTGGTCATCTTTATGGCAGCAACTGGAGACCGACTGCTCTGGTTTACAACAGAAGCCTACTGGAGCGCGAAGGCCAGCCTGATATCTATGATCTGTGGACTTCCGGCAACTGGACTTGGGAAGAAGCAGAAAAGATTATCCAAAATGTTACTAGAGACACTGACGGTGATGGCGAAATTGATCAATGGGGTATCGCATGGCGCCGGATCGACTACGCTATTTATATGAACAATGCTCAGTTTGTTAAGAAAGATGCAGATGGCAAATATCGCTACGGCTGGGCTGATGACGATGCAATCTGGGTGTTTGACAAGATTGCTGAGTGGTACCGTGAAGGTTACATCGTACCCAAAGAGCTTGACGGCTCTAACCGCATTAAGAATGGTACCGTTGCAATGCAGTTTGGTTCCGACCATGCAGAGGGCGGACAAGCTAACAATGGAGATACTTTGATTTATGCTCCGATTCCAATGGGACCTCACGTAGATCGCCACATCTATCCGGAATGGGCAGTAAAATTTGCATCTATCCCGGTAACTGCTGAAAATCCGGAAGGTTTGATTGCTCTGCATGACTTCTTATTTAGAAAAGAAGACTTTGATTTCGACAGCTGGTTCGCAACTGAAGTAAATGAACGCATGTTTAACCGCGAGTCTGCTGAACACCTGCTGTATGCTCTGGAAAACTGGCAGGGTGATGTAGAGTGGGTTAACGGTTTAGACAGCCCGGACGTCAATATTAGATTCAGTGATGATATGGATCCGCTGTTCAGAGGTATTGAACCGGTTCGTTCGTATCTCGAAGCTAAAGGACCAACAGCTCAAGCTCAGATTGACGCTCTGTTCGGTCAATAAAACACTCCCCCAATAAGATTCAAAGTCGGATAATAAATAGCCATGGTTTCACCCCCGGTTTCGACCGGAGGGTGAAACCATGCTTGCATAGCAAGCACTAGAAGGGATCAGGATCAATGCGTGTCAATGACAGAATTCCCAGGATTAAGCTTACAGTTACTAATGACAGCTCGATTACCCGGAACAAGGAACTAATATCCAACGGGCTGCCGCTTCCCCAGCATCTGCGGGTGCGAGATACCGCTAAGTTAGCTCTTTTTAGCGAATCAGGTGCATATGTACCGGCTCAATTTCAAGCTCTTTCGTGGTGGCCGGACGGTAGTTTGAAGTGGGTATTAATCAGTTTTGTCGCAGATGTTAGTGCTGATGAAACCAGGATTTTCTGGCTCGATCTGAATTCATCTGGATCTACTACCGACCAGTTTATTGCCAGTGTTGCAAAATCCGGAGATATATGCGTTGATACAGGAAAATTGGGTTTTTCTGTTTCCCGGAGCTGCCGGTCACTATTTGATGATCTGAAACTTAAAACTGAAGCAGGATGGATTAGACTCGACACTTATAACGGTTTTATTGGTTCGAAAGTAACAGTCGATTCTCAACAGCTTGATATCGGATCAGCTAAAGAGATAATGATTGATGATAATGGTTCAGAAAGAGCCGTTATTTGTTTTACCGGTTACTATGAAAGTTCCAGCGGACAGGCATCTAATTTGATGTATATTATCAGAATTACCGTCCATCGCGATAGTTCTGCTGTACGCGTTTTACATACAATCCGCAATTTAGGATCTGCGATCGAACTTAAGGGATTAGAGTTTTTAATTCCTCTCCAAGCGAATCATATAAAGGTATATCATGATAATCATTTAATTGAGAAGTATTGTGCAGCCAGTAATGAAGGCTCTTTTGGCGTTCTTCACGATAGTCCCGATGAGTATTACCACGGGAACCTTGCCAAACAAGATGCAAAGACTTCTGGACAGTTTGCTGGGTGGGCAACGGTGGAAACAGAATCTGGCTGGGCTCTTTCCGCAGCAGTTCGCCATTTCTGGGAGAAGTATCCCAAGAGCTTAGAGCTGGGGCAGACCGGCTTCAGTCTGGGGCTGCTGCCGACTTCATCCCGCACTTTTGATTCGTTTTTACCGGGAAATCAAGTCAAGCACAGCTATGCATTGAGGCAGGGTGAATCCCGGACCCATGAGTTTATGCTGTATTTTCATACGCCTAATCCTGATGGCGGTCAACTTCCGTCTGTAATGAACCAATGCCATGCGCCGCTGCTAGCGCTGGCGCCTTGGGATTGGTATGCGGAAAGTGGTGCGCTGGGTGATCTTTCCTGTCAAAACTTTAAGCGCTACCCTGAATATGAGCATGCCATCGAATTAGATTTTCAAGCTCTGATGAAGAAGCGAGCTGAACATAGACTTTATGGAGATCGCAATTTTGGGGATGATTCATACCGCAGGCTTGGGTCTTGGAACAACTGCGAATACGACTATCCCCATGTGGGGATGCTGATGTTTTTGCGTGGGGGTGGACGCAAGTGGTATGATCTGTTTGCTCTGCCAGCAGCCAGACATATGATTGATATCGACTTTATCACAGCGGGGTCTGAGCAGGGAATGGTTTATCAGCACGACAATGACTTTGATCCCGATGTTCTCGGACACAGTTCTGCGGGCTCCGGCAAACTCGGCTCCCACGCGTGGGTGCAGGGACTTTTTGAATACTACGCTTTTTCTGGCGATTATACAGCCCGCGACGCGGCTTTAATAGTGGCGGATCGGTGGGCAGAATTGACTTGGGAGCAGTATCAAAAGGTTGCCTTAGGACAAGTTCCAGCGGCTCGTATGTACAGCACCGAACGGCAGTGGGGCTGGACAAATCTTGCTTTAATGGGAGCTTATCATGTTATTCCTAAAGAGGAATATCTTAAAAGTGCTGCCGCGTTAGTTGATATAGCGCTGGAACTGCAGAACCAAGATGGACTCTTTACAGGCTTTTTTGAGCGTAATGGCTTTGCTGGAATGCTGATGGGAAGTCCTATAATTGATTCGCTGGTACTGTACTATCAAGCCACCGGTGATGAGCGGGTAAGAGAAATGATTGTTAGAGCGGGACGAGCATTTTCAGAATACGGATGGATCGATCCTCCGGGCGCTTGGGCGTATCATGCCGCTCATCGAGATTACAAAGCCAGCTCCGATCGCAATTTAGCTCCTGCAGTTGCCTATGCGTACTATTATTCCGATACAAAGGAGCAGGACAAGGTTTTATGGGAGCGGGCGGTTAAAGGATTTACTAGAAGCTGGCATGAAACTTCTTCCGCAGGGAAGGGTTTGACTCAAGGCCACCGATTTGCAGTTAGAATGCTGGCCTTGATGGATAAAATTGAACGTCAGGATTAACACACCATTCTTAAGGAGGATAAATGTGGTTAATATCTTAGATTTTGGAGCAGTAAGAGATGGCAGCCAAGTATGCACCCAAGCATTTAAAGCAGCAATTGACGCTGCGTTTACGCAGGGGGGAGGCACAGTGCTCGTTCCGGCCGGCACCTACCTTACCGGACCAATTGAATTAAAAAGCAATATCACTCTGCATCTGGAAGCAGGGGCCGTTATTAAGTTCAGCAGTGATTTAAACGACTATCCGGTAATTGTCACCCGCTGGGAAGGAGCAGATGTTTCCGCTTATATGCCTTTGATTTATGGCAAAGGTCTTGAGAACGTTGCGGTTATAGGCCGCGGCACTCTTGATGGACAGGGTTCTTTTTGGTGGCACAAAAAATGGGAGCACGCCCGTCCGCGCATGATCAGCTTTGTGGAAAGCCGCGATATTCTGATTGAAGGCGTAAAGCTGATCAACTCGCCGGCTTGGACAGTAAATCCCATCGAATGTGAGAATGTAGTAGTGGATAAGCTGACTATTGTTAACCCAGCAGATTCGCCCAACACTGATGGGATTAACCCTGATTCATGCAAAAATGTTAGGATCAGCAACTGTCATATTGATGTAGGCGATGACTGTATCGCTATTAAATCAGGAACTGAGAAAAATCCGAAGCGGATTCCCTGCGAAAATATTACAATCACTAACTGCACAATGGTTCACGGCCACGGCGGGGTGGTAATCGGCAGTGAAATGAGCGGCGATGTCCGCAATGTAACTATTTCAAACTGCATTTTTGAAGGTACCGATCGGGGTATCCGCCTGAAAACCCGTCGGGGCAGAGGCGGCGTGGTTGAAGATATTAGGGTCAACAATATCATTATGAGAGGCGGATTCTGTCCGATCGTTCTTAATCTCTTTTACCGCTGTGGTGCAGATGGAGATCCGGTCGTAGAGGACCGCAACGCCCGTCCCGTCGATGAAGGAACTCCAAGCTTTAGAAGAATTCACTTCAGCAATATTACGGCCCGTGAAATTCAGGCTGCTGCAGCTTACCTCCAGGGCTTGCCGGAAATGAAGCTGCAGGACATTACTTTTGACAATATCTCAATTCACATGGCAGATGATGCTGAACCAAGAACACCAGCTATGGTCCGCAATCTCAAGCCGATGGCACAAATGGGTATTATTGCTGATCAAGTTGCCAATCTCAGGTTTACTAATGTGGATGTAATCAATCAAGTTGGTGATGAAATTACCGTCACTAACGGTGAGAATATTGTAATCGAATAATAAAAACGTAAAGGAGGATACCATGTCTAAAAACAGTGTATGGGTATCAGATCAAGGAGATGGAACCTATATCAACCCCATTTTGCATCTTGACTATTCTGATCCGGACGTGATCCGCGTTGGAGATGATTACTTTATGACTGCTTCCAGTTTTCAGTGCACTCCGGGTCTGCCAATTCTTCATTCTAAAGACCTGGTCAACTGGCAGCTGGTAAATTACGCCATTAAAAATGTTGACCTTCCCGGATATGATAAACCGCTTCACGGCTGCGGAATCTGGGCACCATCTATCCGCTACCATGCTGGCAAGTTTTGGATCTGCGTGGGTCTGCCTGATGAGGGAATCTACATGACTACCACCGAAGATCCTTTCGGCGAGTGGTCACCCCTGTTCTGCGTTAAACCGGGGAAAGGCTGGATTGATCCCTGCCCCTTCTGGGATGATGATGGTCAGGCTTATTTGGTCCATGCCTTTGCTGCCAGCCGCTGCGGTATTAAAAGCAAGCTGATTTTACACAAGATGGCTCCCGACGGCAGCCGCGTTTTAGATGAAGGCAAGATTATCTTCGATGGGACTGTAGATCATCCGACCCTCGAAGGTCCGAAAATGTACAAGCGCAATGGCTACTATTACATTATGGCTCCCGGTGGCGGAGTAACCAATGGCTGGCAGACTGTGCTCCGCTCGAAAAATGTTTGGGGACCATACGAAGACCGGATCGTTCTGCGGCAGGGCAGCACTCCTATCAACGGACCGCACCAAGGCGGCTGGGTAGAGACCCAAACTGGAGAATCCTGGTTCATCCACTTTCAGGACCGGAACGCCTATGGACGGATTGTTCACCTGCAGCCGGTTGCATGGATCGACGACTGGCCGATCATGGGGGATAACGAAGAACCGGTACTACGCTATAAAAAGCCGAATGTGGGCAGGGAGTATCCAATTGCAGCTATTCCCACATCGGACCAGTTTGATCAGGACAAGCTGGGTCTCCAGTGGCAGTGGTTTGCCAACCATAAAGACAGCTGGTACAGTTTGGGCAAACATGGCCTGCGTCTGTTTCCCCAGAACATTCCCGGTGAGCGGAAGACTCTGTGGGAAGTACCGAATATTGTCGCACAAAAATTCCCAGCGCCCGAGTTTGCGGCCACCACCAAGCTAACATTTCAGCCGCAGCTTGAGAGTGAGCAGGCAGGACTGATCGTGACCGGGGATAAATATTCCTATCTATCGCTCCGCAAATCCGGTTCTGGTTGGACGCTTGAGCGCTGGGTAGGCCATAAGGATCAAGATGAAGATCAGCTGACTGCATCAGTTGATTTAGACACCAATACTGTTTATTTAAGGGTAGAAGTAAAAGAGCCTGCAGTATGCACTTTCACATACAGCCTTGATGGTCGAGAGTACGTTAAGCTGGGGGATGAACTCCACGCCGTTAAAGGACGCTGGATTGGCTCAAAGGTCGGTCTGTTCAGCACTAATACGACTGGTGAAGGATCTCTTGGGTACGCTGATTTTGCCTGGTTTGATGTAAGTAAGTGCTGAGAACAGGTTAATGAAGCAGCCGGCAGATTGCTCTGCCGGCCTATTTTCCAGACTCTAAGGAGGGCACTTATGCGGAAACTGGTAATTTTAACTCTAATAATCTGCTTGGCTCTTGGCCTCACAGCTTGTGCGGCTGGTTTGAATTCAGAGGATGAAAGCATTATTCTAGAGGCTGTGTCTGACTTGGCCAGCGGCGATCTCAATGTTAAACGTGAAGCACTGGCAGTGCTGAACAGTTATGGTGAAGCTGCTGTTCCTCTCTTGGTTAAACAGATGCAGCGCAATCAGAGTGAATCATCTTTTATCGGCTATGATTTAGTAGTCTTCGCTGAGCAGCTTGGCGAAGGTGGTTTGCCCATCATTGTTCAAGGTCTGCGTGATGTGAATTTAACCACAAGGACGAGAGCTGCCAAAGCTGCGTATACCTTAGGGCCACAAGCAGAGGAAATTGTTAATGAGATAGCAAAGGTAGTTTTGGACCGCAGGGAAGATGCGGGCGTGCGTTCTCAGGCGGTGGATGCGCTGCGGGCAATTAAAGCAGTCAATCCTGAAGTTATTAGGGCATTAGCAGTTTCGATGGCTGCTGAGCCAATGGTGGCGTGGAAAGCAAATCAGGCGATTACAGCTCTCAAGGTCAGCTTCGATGAAATCATTCCAGTGCTTTTCGATGAGTTAGCCAATAAGCGCAATATCTATGGTGTTGTTTCCGGTATCTCCGCAAATCTTTACAAAGCATCTGATCCGGTTGGACTGCTTCGCGAAGCATTTGCCAGTCCGAGTGAAGCGCTGCAGAATAATCTCTGGACCATAATTGACGGTTTGTATCCCCGCATGGCATCTTATACTCCGGAGATTTCCGGGCTGCTGAAGGAGCTTGCTGCAAACCACACGGGTACTCTCAAGGAGCAGGCGATATATGCGCTGGGTGAACTCACCAATTATGACGAAACACTAGTTAGCGATATCTTAGCTATGATTAATAATCCTCGGGCAGCTGCAGAAGACGTGGTACTCCTTGCGTTAGCTTTAGAAAAGACTAAGCCCGATCAATCAGAAGTGATCGAATTCTTCATTAATGCGCTGTTAGATGAAGAAACAGATAGTCAGGTAAAACTGGCAGCTGCACGCTATTTAGAACACTGCGAGGCGGTACTTGAAGAAGATGCGCTGTATCTCCTAAGTGCTGTTGAGTCATTTGAAGAGGATGTTCTATGGAGACTAAGCCCAATCGTTTACCAGGCAGCTAAGCAGTCCGAAGCAGCAGTTGACACTCTGTATCAAATTACAGATCATGAATCGCAGCTGCTTCAGGACTTTGCCGTTAGTGTGCTCAGCGCTCTCGGGAAAGAAGTAAAAGCAGAACGTGGATTGGTGATGGCAGATGATAACGCCGAACAAACCCCTGCTTTTCCCACTGCCGAAGGATATGGCAGATATACTGTAGGAGGCAGAGGCGGAGATGTGTACATTGTTACTAATCTCAAAGACAGCGGTCCCGGCAGCTTAAGGGAAGCTGTCAATGCTTCCGGACCGAGAACCGTAGTCTTTGCCGTATCCGGAAACATTATGCTTACAAGTTCTCTTGATATTATTAACCCATACATTACCATTGCCGGCCAAACAGCTCCCGGAGATGGAATCACAGTAGCCGGTGCCCCGGTTAACATCAATACTAATCAGGTTATTATCAGGTACTTGCGGTTCCGCATGGGCGATTACAACCGATATGAGGCTGATGCCATCGGCGGCAGAGGTGTTTCTAATGTGATCCTGGACCATATTTCCGCAAGCTGGTCTACGGACGAATGCGTTAGTTTTTACCTGACCAACAATCTGACAGTCCAGTGGTCAATTATCTCAGAAAGTCTGCGGGGATCAGTGCATGTTAAGGGCAATCATGGCTATGGAGGAATCTGGGGAGGTTTTTCTTCCTTCCACCACAACTTGATGGCTCACCATTCCAGCCGCACTCCTCGGTTTGACGGAGAAAGAAATACCAATCAGCCTGCTACCGATATGCGCAACAATGTAATCTACAACTGGGGCTTCAACAGCACGTATGGCGGCGAGGGCGGCAACCACAATATGATTGCCAACTATTATAAACCCGGACCCGGGACCAATAGAGGCAGTGTAAATCATCGTATTGTTGAGATCTCCAATGGCGGCAAATGGTACATTGCGGATAACTATGTGGATGGCTATCCCGCTATTACAGCTGATAACTGGGCTGGTGGAGTACAGCCGAGAGTAAACCGAGCCGAAGACGTAAAGCATGATGAAGAATTTCCGGTTCCGCATGTGACAACTCACAGTGCTGAGGAAGCATTTGAGCTGGTCTTAAAACACGCCGGTGCTTCACTGCCGGGCCGCGATGCAATTGACAAGCGGATTATCGAAGAAGTTAGAACCGGAACCGCGGCTTATGGAGGACAGACTACCGGTTTAGGAACAGGCATTATTGATTCTCAGGACGATGTCGGCGGTTTGGTATTTTTAAGAAGCTTCAGGATGCCTCTGGACAGCGATATGGATGGAATTCCCAACTGGTGGGCTATCAAGTATGGCTTTGATCCCAATGGTGGAATAGATCAGGCTGCCGATCTTGATGGCGATGGTTACACTAATATAGAAGAGTATTTAAATGGAACTAACCCGCTAATCAGTGATCTCTAAGAGATCCGCCGTATAGAAAAATAAGCCCCTCATTTGGGGCTTATTTTCATTCGACCACATTTTGATAGCATTTTTAATAAACCTTTGTGTGCAAAAATATGTGGAATTTCTCTAAACATGCAAGAATATGCGTAGCAATCGTTAATGGGTAGGGTGTATAATTAACCTGGGTTTATTATAATTTAACCATCTTTACAGCTATGCGCCTTTTTGGCATGAGGAGGACGATTATGGGTAAACAAAGTCAGATTGCGAGATCTTTGCTGGTGTTTTTTACTGTTATCATGTCTCTGGTGTCTGCAGGTTTTACCGTTTTGGGAGCCGGTTTCAACCCCGAAAGCGGATTAGATGGAAGCAACCCGGGGATTATTGATAATGAGGAAATCATAGAGTATGTCAAACTGCTGATTTCACCGGATAATACGATCCGAGCAAATGCCGAGCAGAAATTGGAAGATTTAGGTGATGCGTCAATAACCGCCATCGAGAAGGTGCTGCGGGATTTGGATCCTGAAACCAAGGTGTTAAGAGGTGTAGCTGCCAAGTTCTTGGCTAGAATAAAGAGCCCGAGAGCATTACCCGCGCTGCTGTTTTCCGTGAATAATGATGAAGATACATTTACCCGGGTAAACGCTATTCACAGCTTAGCCAAAATCGGCATAGCAAATTCAGAGGTTTTAAGTACGCTTGGCGAAGCACTATTTGATTTGGATGAAGATGTGAGAACAGCTGCTGCTGAGGCATTAGGAGCCTTTGGGGAACCGGCAGGAGAGTATGGAATCGATCTGCTGCTGCTCTCCCATTCAAGCAGTGCTCGGTTTGCCTGGGCCTGTCGGGTGGCAGCAGGAAAAGCTGCACCGGGAATTATGTCGTTTACCGACGATACAATCGAAGAAATCATTTCCCGCCTTCCTACTTTGGAGTGGCAGGATTTGGCGGCCACCGCTCTTGGCAGAAATGCGAATAAAACTCTGCCGCGGGTAGCTGAGATTGCTTTTGACCAGAACCAGCTTTTAGGAATGCGGATACCGGCTTTAAAAGCGATCGAACGCTCTGGAGTGCTTGACCAGGTGATAGTTGCAAGACTGCTGGATTTGATTGCTTGCGAGAACGAATCACCGTTAATCAAGATGGCAGCCAGAGACGTGCTGGTTAAAAGAGACCCAACGCGGTACCCGGAATTGGCTGATCAAATTGCCGCAGTAATCGCGGATAACCCTCTCAGCCAGTATGTTTCCGATAATCGGATTCCAATTCAGGTAGAAAACTTCGCTGTAACCGATCGGGAAAATGTGCTGATTCGCGCAGTTATCGGTTTTCCTGCGGAGTATAAAATCGAAAGCGAAGCAGATTATGCGGTAAGAGATGAGGACAGTAGGGCTCTTTACTTTAGAATGAAGCCTCTCAGTTATTGGGAAGATAACCTTTCGGCAGTGCGTGCTGCCGAGATTGAGTTTTATGCAGACTTAAAGGCGCAGGATCGGGGGATATACTATGTTGATTTCAATCAGCACGAAAGACCCGCTGCACCTGCGGTCATTGATGCTTCCGGGCAGGTAAGGGTCAGTATTCCGGAGCAGGGAATGGATGTTATTTCGACGCCAAATCTGGACCTAGGAGAGCGGTGGCTGATGCAGTTAGTCGTTGCGCAGGATGGCTCAGGTAATTTTCCTACTGTCCAGGCAGCGGTTGATGCGATACCCGGCTTTAATGATCAGCGGGTAATTGTTTATATTAAAGAAGGGTTTTACCACGAAAAGCTGATTATCCCCGCTGACAAGGATATGATCACTTTTATCGGGGAAAACCGTGATACGACCATCCTAAATTTCAATGAAACACCATATGTCCAATATTCCACCGATGCTCAGTACCGCATTGCCAATGCAAGCACAGCGATCCTCAGCGATGACTTTACAGCCGAGAACATTACTTTTAGCAACTCGGCTCCTGTTGGAACAGGTCAGGCTCTTGCTGTGGATCTCAGGGGAGATAGGATGGTATTTACGAACTGCAAGTTTGTTTCCCACCAGGACACAGTGTTTGCGAACACCCAAGGAAGATTATACTTTTACCGGTGCCATATTGAAGGAGATGTGGATTTTATTTATGGTCCGGCAACAGCGGTGTTTGAGGAGTGCGACATTGTTAATGTCAGAAAGACCGGCGGATACGTTACCGCAGCATCTACTCCTCCTGAAAAAGAGTTCGGGCTAGTTTTCATTAACTCGCGCATTATCGGAGATGTCAATCCGGGCAGTGTGTGGTTGGGCAGACCATGGCGTCCTTATGGCCACACTGCGTACATCAACTGTTATATGTCAGAGGTAGTACAGCCGACCGGATGGCATAATTGGGGCAAACCCAGCAACGAAGAGACAGCCCGCTATGAGGAATACAACAGCTATGGACCGGGAGCTAATCCAGACAGTCGGGTAAAATGGAGCAGACAGCTGACTGATGCCGAAGCGAGCCACTATACAGTAGAAAATATCCTTAAAGGCGATGATGGCTGGAATCCTAAGCGGTAAATAGAAATAAAGAACGATATTAGAAAAGCAGGGATCAGTGTTCGTACTTTGTCCCTGCTTAATTATTGGGTTCCTATACACTTGCTTTGAGGGGGAATTTGCTCTGCTGCACTTTGCGAAATTCGGTTGGACTGTACCCAGTAACTTTTTTAAATGTCCTGTTAAAGTGAGAGATATTGTTAAATCCGGTATCAAAGCTGATCTTGGAAATAGAAATACTGGTGTTTCTTAACAGCTTCTGGGCATGACCGATCCGCACAGCATTGAGATATTCAACGATAGTTAATCCGGTCACTTTTTTAAAGGTGCGGGATAAATGGGATTTGCTGACATGGAACTGGTCTGAGAGCAGCGGAAGAGTAATATCATGCATGTAGTTATTTCCGATATAGGATACAACATCATAGATTTTTTTGTCCACGCTTGTTTTCTGCACCAGCTTGTGGTTAGCGGATAGGGCATGACGGTGAATATGGATTAAAGCTTGCGTTATGTATGTCTGGATAGCCGACCGATAGCCCATTGGCCTGGTTTTCAATTCGTCTAAGATGTTGAAGAGGATTGATTCGATTATCGATTGATACTTTTTGTCAAGAGATACTACTGGGGTGGTGTAGTTGAAGCACTCTGTCAGATCGATATCGTTAAGTTCATTGGCGGTTAGGAATTCTTCCGGGATTTGCAGTACAATACGCTCATAATCCGGTACATTTGTTGTGGAGGTTTTATGAATGATATTGCGGTTAATTAGAACGATTTCTCCCCGCTTGACATAGTATCTTTGTCCGTTAACATAGTAGGAACGTTCGCCATTGCAGAGATAGTAGAGTTCATATGTATCGTGAGCATGATAATTGCTCATATTTGCACTGGAATATCCGGGATTATTGACATAATTAACCCGAAAATTATCACAATGGAATTCTAATTTTTTACTCATGGCATCAGAATCCTCCATTAATATAATCCAGCTGCTGGCACTATTATATCATAGATCGGGAGCAGAAAATGCAAACTTCATCGAACAGGAATAAAATGACTATAGATAGAAATTATGGTGCATAATATCGATTGGTAAAGAAACTGAGAATTAAATTGAGCTTTAAGGCATTCAACTCCTAGGAATAGAAGAGGATCGTTTGGTGTACGGGCTGATTAGATCCTATACCCAAAGAGGAGCTCCAATGCTGACAATCTAAATGCTCATATAAACAAAAAAGTCCGGTTTTTATCCGGACTTTCCGATTATGTTTATAATTGTTTTGCCCACTTTTGCCCAATGGAGCACAGGTGTCAGCGATGGGCTTCATCAAAATGTCTGATAGAAGTGGCAGGGGAGACAGGACTCGAACCCGCAACACCCGGTTTTGGAGACCGGTGCTCTACCAATTGAGCTACTCCCCTAACACAATTTATAATATACCACAGGAATTCGCTCAGGTCAAGCCCTTTTTGGTAAATAAATTCAAGATTCTTCCAGCGTGCACCACTTATGTCCTGCTCCATAGTATATGGAGAGGAGAGAAAGGATGGTGCAGTTTGGAGTTGCTCACAATTTTACTTTTAGCAGCAGCCGTTAGCTTCGATTCTCTGGCTATTGGAATGACGTATGGGATGGCGAAAATTGTAATACCTATTTTGCCCCGGATTATGCTGAGTGCAATCTCGTTTGTGACAATACTCTCAGCCATGTTCATTGGAGACTTATTGATCATAAACATGACGCCAAAGGGGGCTGAATTATTTGGGGGAGGAATATTGGTGCTGCTTGGATTATACAGTCTCTGGCGGACTTATCAGCAGTCAGACCAACCAGTAGAACTCCCACAGGAGCCTGTGCAAGAAGTATCCGTGATAACAGTCATGCGTGTTTTCAAAGACCCGTTAGAAGCGGACTATGACCGCTCTATGACCATTTCACTTTTTGAATCGGTTTTCCTAGGTCTAGCATTAGCGTTCGATTCGTTTGCTGCTGGAATAGGCGCTTCCGTTCTTAATTTTCCCCGATTGTTTACATCTGGCGCTGTAATGGCTTTTAGTTTGGTTTTTCTCTCACTTGGGTTACTGTTGGGAGCAAAAATTGATGCAGCAGTAAAGGGAGCCTTTTTGAAATGGATACCTGGTGCCATTATTGTCTTAATCGGGTTGATCAAAATATCAGTTTGATTATATAAAAAGAAGAGGAGCTTAGCGGCTCCTCTTGATTGTTAGTTTCTTGCTCTTTATTCCTGGTTTTCAATACTTCTAGGGAGAAGCAGATTCATAAGAATACCTACTACAGCTGATAAGGCCATTCCCTGAATCTTAAATGCACCAGCTGAGATTCCGGCTCCGCCAATTCCCAGTGTTAAGATTACTGATGAGATAATGAGATTGCGTTTATTCGAATAATCGATTCCGCTTTCAACTAACGTTCTCAATCCGGACGAGGCAATTACACCGAATAACACCATGGATACTCCACCCATAACCGGTTCCGGAATAGTAGAAATCAAGGCTTCGGCTTTAGGTATGAATGAAAGCAGAACAGCAAAGATTCCGGCTAAACCGATTACCCAGACACTGTATACCTTGGTAATTGCCATAACACCAACGTTCTCGCCATAGGTTGTGTTAGGAGGACCTCCCCACAGAGCAGCCCAGGAGGATGCTATGCCGTCTCCAAGCAGTGTGCGGGCTAATCCTGGGTTTTTATAAAAATCACGTCCTGTGATTTTGCTCAAGACCAAAACATCACCCAGATGTTCTGCGATGGTTACTAAGGCGACCGGAGCAATCATAGTAATTGCCGCCCAACTGAATTTGGGAAGCATAAAGTTTGGCAGTCCAAACCAGGCTGCCTCACTCACAACAGTAAAGTCAACTGCCCCTCTTAATACGGCAAAAATATATCCTGCTACAATCCCGATCAGAATTGGAATCACAGCGAGGAAACCTTTAAAAACAACCGAACCAATTACTGTAACCAGAAGTGTAAACAGGGCAATTTGAACGTTAACATTGGCTATGCTGACGTTATCTCCCGCTAATCCAGCCATACTTACGGCAGTAGGAGCCAAGCCAAGACCAATTACGATGATAATTGAACCGATTACAACTGGTGGCAGCATTCGATCGAGCCAGCCTGTTCCCGCGCGGGAGATGAAAAAAGCAACTATGCCGTAGATTATACCGACAATCAAACCACCACCCAGTGCGTAGGGTAGGCCATGAGCAGCGGCAACTGCTGTAATTGGGGCGATAAATGCAAATGATGAACCTAGATACGCGGGAACTTTTCCTTGCGTAATAAAAATAAATATAAGTGTACCGGTACCAGAAGTAAACAGAGCCACGGCCGGTGATAATCCCGTTAATATAGGTACCAAGACTGTCGCGCCAAACATCGCGAAAAGATGCTGCAATCCTAATGGAACCATCTGAAAAAATGGTAAGCGTTCGTGAACGTCAATCGATTTTCTCATAAGTTATCCTCCTAACCATTAGTCAGTTCTGATTGCAGCTGCCCTTTGGAAAATTACTGAATGCTGCTTAAACAACCTCCTTTCTTCTTTAAAGAAGCTCAAAAAAATAGCTCCTGCCAGCAGACAGGAGCATAGAGTATCCCTAAAACAGACACCATAATACTAAGCTTCCTTACTGGCCTCTCTGGACTAGTTTAAAGGGCAAGCTACTTTCTCTAACCAGACTTTACCTGATCAGGCCAGCAA
>FZPS01000213.1_pt82 | contig 27104 bp, 32 predicted proteins | sample 1817821 | NCBI WGS metagenome assembly FZPS01 (sample SAMEA104158645, study PRJEB21678) | metagenome | place: Germany | collected 2015-04-21
GTATAATACACACTATGAAGAACCTTTTAATTTTGCCTATACTTTTTAATTATTCATTTGAAGTATAGGAACGGGGTGCTCAAAAATATAATTAAAGGAAAAGCATAGATTATAGGTAGTTGCATTGAACCATTGTCCCCCTAGGTTTTGAATTCATTAACTAATAAAAAACTAGCTAAATTCCTTCATATTAAGGGCTTTCTTGCTAGATGAAACATACCAATATATAAATTATCCCTTATAAAATTGTATCAAAGACGGTAAGAACATAGATAAGATTTTCGCAGTCTTACTGGTAGTAATCAAGTTAATTGCTTATCCTATATTAATAGGGAGGCCCTCATGTCAGTTCTTATTAATAATATAAATTCAATAGCGAAAAGACTACAATCGGTAAAGGAAGATCAAACTAGTAGTATTGAACATAACCTCATGAAGGGAATGATGCGTGAATCTGCGCTTAAGGATGCATTGAGAGATTTAGTTCCCCAGAAATATGAATTTGGCTCAGGAATAATAGTGGACGCCCATGGCAGCCAAAGTTTACAGCAGGACTTTATTTTATACGATGCTTTTTCTTCACCATCATTTCTGACAACGGAAAAAGATGTTGTTCTTCCAGTGGAAAGTGTCTATGCGACTGTAGAAGTAAAGTCAAATCTCAATACTAGAGATTTAAGAGCTGCGGTCAAAAACTTTAAGTCAATCCAAGAGCTAGAAATAAACGCAATAAAACATAGCTACCTACCAGTCACCGGAAACAACAAGATCATGGGGTGTGTTTTTGCTTACTCATCTGATATATCGTTAAGTACATTGACGAATAATTTGGTAGAAATGAACAAAGATATTCCAACTGAGAATCGCCTAGGGTGCATCTGTATTTTAGATAAAGGTAATATCGTTAATGTCCGAAAAGATAATTGGAGGGTATTGCATACCATGCCGTCTGATCACACTACTTGTCTAATTAAAGAAAATACTCTAGAACAGAATTTGTATCTATTTTACTTGCTCCTGCAATCTCATTTGAATTACGCATTAAATTTACCGCCTGACCTATGGAAATACTCGCAGATTTCAGGTGATTATATAGATAAAGGCATCCAAATTCCGTTGGCAGCGATAACGGACGATTCAAAAGTCCCGCTGCCTGGTAACTATGAAGTAAGTGGCAGTGAGTATAAAAGATTTACTAAAATGATGGGCCCTCTCTACAAAGCTCTAAGAGGCGAGCTCACAGCTGACGATATTATTAAATCAGGATTATCTGAAAGCACCTTCGAGCATGAACTTAAATGGGCAACTGAATTTTTCAAAGAGATGACAAGTGCTTTTTTTAAGCGCACAAAAAAAGAGAATAATGACTTCGAATAGAAATTTTTGGGAAGGTCATCACATTCAAATTTCTGGGATCAGTTGCACCCAGAATAATAATTTGCACCCGTTTGCACCTTACGAACCGTTTCAGGTGGATTGTATTCGTTTTGGAGTACGATGCCAACTTAAAACGCAGTTATTGATACAATTTCTTGTATCGGTAACTGCTTTCTTTTGTTTTGAAGTTTTTTTCAGTGGATAGAGGAGCTTTTCGTCGGAAGAAAGAAGCGGAGCAGAATTCAGTTTCTGCCCGGGATAGTAAGCGAAATCTCGCTGCCGTCCTTGAAGCGATAAAGCAAGGTGCTGTCGCTCTCAACCGTCACCGTATCCACAGTGCCCATCCAGATCGTGTTGCTGAACTTTATGGGCAGGATATCCGAATCAAAGATGGCGAACATAAAGCCGCTCAGGATCGAGCTTTGATGGTTCTTATCCTCTATGGCGCACTGTGTTTCCTCAAATTCAGCCTGCAAGGATTCGTAACGGGAAACCTGCATGTCGTAGCGCTTTTGGTAATCTACCTGATCAAGAGCCTGAGTGGCGTTCTCATTTACAATCCGCGAGATCATCTCCGCCACCACTTCCATCTCCTGTGAAAGCTCCTGAAGCCTTGCTTCTTCTTGGGAGCAATCTGTCAGTTCATCTTTCAGTTCCCGACAGTGAACCAGCAGCTTTTCTTTATCGGCTAAAAGCAGGCTCAGAGCCTTGACAAAGGATTCTTGAATCTCCGCTTCGTAAAGGTGCGGCGTGCTGCATTTTTCTTTCAGCTTGAACTTGTCATTACATTGCCAGACGGTTCGCTTGTACTTTGTGTTTGAGTGCCAGACTTTTGAACCGTAGAAGGCTCCGCAATCGCCACAGATGAGTTTGGTTGAATAAGGCGTGCTGTTGCTGTAATAGGTCTCCAGGCTCTCTCTTCTTGAGTATTCCGCCTGCACAAGGTCAAATTCCTCCGGTTCAATGATGGCAGGATGGCTGTCCTCTATGTAGTACTGCTGTACTTCGCCTTCGTTCACTTTCTGCTTTTTCGTTAGAAAATCCACTGTATATTTCTTTTGTAACAGGGCGGAACCCCGATATTTTTCATTTTGTAAAATGCTGGCGACCGTGCTGGAATACCATTTTTCTTTGCCTGTCGGCGAGAGGATCTTTTCTTCCTCAAGCCTTCTCGCAATCCCATAAGGCGTCATGCCTTTCATGAAGAGACGATAGATATAGCGCACAATCTTTGCTTCTTCCGGAACAATCTCAGGCAGCCCGTTGTCGCCCTTTCTGAAGCCCAGAACGCTCTTGTAGGGCATCATGACCTTGCCGTCGGAGAACTGTTTTCGGATGCCCCAGGTGACGTTCTCCGAGATGGAACGGCTCTCTTCTTGTGCCAAGGAACTCATAATCGTGATGAGCAGTTCTCCCTTGGAATCAAGGGTATAGATGTTTTCTTTTTCAAAATAGACCTCGACCTGCTTCTCTTTCAGCTTTCTGACGTAGGTTAAGGTATCGACTGTGTTTCTGGCAAAGCGGGAGACGGACTTGGTGATAATGAGGTCAATCTTGCCATCAAGGGCGTCGCTTATCATCTCCTGAAAACCCTCACGCTTCTTGGCGTTCAAGCCGGAGATGCCTTCGTCCGTATAAATCCTCACAAACTCCCAGTCGCTCCTGCGTTTGATGTAGTCCGTGTAATAGCTGATCTGTGCTTCGTAGCTGTTGAGCTGCTCATCGCTGTCTGTGGACACACGGGCGTAGGCGGCAACTTTCCGCTTGCCGATTTTTCCTTTTAACGAAGTGCCGGGCAGATTCTTCTTCGCTTTAATGACCGTAACTTTTCTGCTTCCCCGGCTCATTTCCGATTCCTCTCTTTGTTTTTCCTACTGACTTCAGCCCGCATCTCCGCTGTCCAGGACTCCGAGCGTGACCTGTCCTGCCAGCTGTATTCTTTCTCCTTGCCGTTTTTGAGAATAATCTTGACCTTGTTTGCTTCCGGAATGATGATTTCCTTTACTTTCTCCCGGAAGATCTCGCTGTTGAACTCATCAAGATTTAAAGCCCTGGCGACCAGCTCCTCCAATATCCGCTCCGGCACGCCTTTCATGGAGCACTTGTAGTCCTTGCAGCCCAAGTTTGCCGCACAGCGCCAGAAGACCTCCGTCCTGGTCTTTTTGCGGTTATAGTTCGCTCCGCAATTCCCGCAGCGGATCATCTTGCGGAAGGGGTATTTCGGTATAGTCTTCGGCGGATTCTTGTTTGATGTACGGCGTTTTACTTCCTCTTTCACGGCTTTGTAGGTCTCTTTGTCAATAATCCCTTCATGCGTATTCTCCGCCAAGTAGAAGTCTCTTTCTCCCCGGTTGATATGCGTCTTTGAGCACACGGCATCATCCTTGTAGGTCTTTTGCAAAAGGGCGCTGCCTGTGTGCTTTTCGTTAAAGAATCTGGCAATATCGCCCGGTTTCCACTTGCCGCCGAGCTTCTTCGGGATGCCGAGGGCATTGAGTTTTTCTATAATCTCGCCGCTCTGCATCCCGGAAATATAGTCCCGATAAATCATGCGGACGACTTCGGCTTCCTCTTCGTTAATGACGAGTTTTCCGTCGATGAAATCGTAACCGTAGAGGTGCGCCATACCGACGATTTCGCCCTTTTCAAAACGCTTCTTAATGCTCCAGCGGCTGTTTTCTCTGGCGGATAAACTCTCTTCCTGGGCAAAGGAAGCAAGGAGCGAGAGCATAAGCTCACCGTCCGCAGTGAGGCTGTTAATCTTCTCCCGCTCGAAATAGACAGCGATACCGAGGTCTTTCAGTTCCCGTACCGTCTCGAGAAGGAGCAGTGTGTTTCTGGCAAAGCGGGAAATAGACTTGGTGAGGATTAAATCAATCTTTCCTTCTCTTGCATCCTCCAGCATCCGCTGGAAATTTTCTCTCGTTTCTCTTGTGCCGGAGATGCCTTCGTCTGCATACACGCCGACATACTCCCAGTCCGCCCTTTGCTGAATGAGCCTGCTGTAATAGCTGACTTGAGCTGAGAGGGAGTGCAGCATGGCGTCTTTGCCCGTGGACACACGGGCGTAGGCGGCGACCTTTGTTTTTGTTGTTTCCGCATTCTTTTTAACTGGTAATTCTTCTACGTTTCGCATTCTCCACCTCCTCTATAATAGGTATGTATATACATCACTCAGAACGCTTTATTTATCAAGGTCATAGCGGAAAATACTTTTCTCGGAAAGTCCGCTTCTTTCAGCGATGATTTCCTCCGCTTCCCGGACAAAGGACTCGTCCATTTCCTCCTCTTCGTAAAGGGAAAAGAGGAGCGTCATCAGCGATTGGTAGCAAAGTACATTCTTTTCTAAATCTCTTTTTCCCATAGCATCACCTGTTTGAAAAATCGGCTCGGGAACCGGGATGTATCTACACAAGGCTCCCGAGCCTTTAACCCTAGTTTTAATCTAGACTTCTTGCCTGAACTCTATGCTGAACATAGGGTTATTTGCCAAGCCTAAGCAGGACTTAGGCTTATTCGACCGTCAGCGTACGAACAGCATTCTGCCGGACGAGTTTTCCGTCCAGACGCTCATAAGCGGCATAACCGACTTGACCTTCGGCTGTGAACAGCTCAAACAAGGGCTTAATCGTCAGCTCCTGCCTTTGTAAGAGCCAGTAGTAGGACAGATCGCCGATGAGAATCGGCTTTGCCCCGCTTGCGATGGTAGGCATATACGGGCTGATAAGAACGGGCTTTCCGAAGAGCCTATCTTGACCATGTTCCCAGAAAGGATGCCCGTTCTGGTCTTTCAACATCCGCAGTGTGAAAGCTGTCTCGTCGTTCATGATCCAGACGGCATCTTTCCGGTATTCCGCAGCCAGTGAGAAGTAGAGCGTCACCACATCGTCAAAGGTGACCTGGCCTGCCCCTGCCGTTGACACGGTATCGGCGCTATTTAGCAGTCCCAGCGGCTCGTCTTGTCCCGTTCCCGTGAGCAGGACTTTCTCCTCCGCACGGGCAAAGCGCCTGGCAAATTCCCGCATGAGGTAGGTTTCGAGATCAAACTTCGTATCGCTTATGAACTGCTGAGAGAGTTTGCAGAGCGATGCAATCTTGAATGAGCCGTAGGGAATCTTTGTGATGCTGTCGGCGTCCACAGGATAGAGCTGGCCTTCGCCCGTTACTTCCGCCGTTCCTGTGGAAGCGACGGCGATAATTGTACCGTCTGTCCGGTCAAGAGCGATTTTTGTCGCATACTTCCTGAACAGGCAGTCCTTTTCCATCGCCTGATAGAACTTGTCCGCATCGTAGCCCGGCATGAGGTAGCCGCCGCTCGTTGTGTCCGAGCCTTCCTTTAAGGCGTTACCATCTTTGCTGCGGTTGCGCAGCATGTCTTGAAATTCTGATTTGTAAATGCTGGTGTTTAACATAGGTAAATTCCTCCTAAAATTTGTTGGGGGTTAATCCCCCGTTTGAATTGAACTTTTTTTGTGCGAAGCCCACCGCCCGTTGCACGGGATTCCCTTCGTAGAGATTCCCATCCCCCTGGGGGTCAGGGCAGAGGTTCGCCGTTCGGAGCGGTAAAGCCCCGTCTTTTGCAGTAATCCATCGCTTCCCGGTATGTCCTAAAATGCAGCGACGTCCAGCCGAAGCAGATACGCCAGTTGCAGGGACTTGCTTCCTTGCTCTGGTAGACGAAGACCGGACGCTGGTACATGTCTTTTAGCTGGCAGTAGAAGCGGTACTTCTTGTTATCGACGACAGTTGGGTTTTGTTCTGAAAAATCCTGCATAATGCTTTCCTCCTTTCCGTGCTGGTTTTTCTTGCTTTCTGTTCAGGGCGGGCGGCACGTTTGTCCACAGCGTTTATTGCTGGAAGATGTCTCCCTACTTTCCCCTTGGACAGAAAGGCAGGTTTTGAGTAATCCTTGACGGACTAAACTGAACTTAGGCCGTCCGCTCTTATACAGTTCCGGGAGAAATCTGCTTTGTAGCAGCTTGTAGCAGGATTTTCTATATATCTCTCTATTTCGTCTAAATAGGGGTAACTGAAAAAACCTGCTACATCCTGCTACAGACCGTGTGTTCATGAGAGAAAGTCCTCACCAGCGCTTAGCCTGTAGCCTAAAAGCAGTGTGGTAGGATTGCCGCCTGTCTTCGGCCTTTTCCTCGTGACATTCGCAACTTTCCGAAGCTCGTGATTGAAGTTCCGGTTATTTTCAGGAAAGAGGCCGTTTCTTACACACCAGGCACGATAAGCGTCGTAGACTTCGGCCGTCCTTGTTTCCGCATCCGGATCTTGAATCAGCATTTCTTCCAAAAACTGCATGACCTTGTTGCTCTCACGGGCATAGCTTTCCGTAGACTCAAGTACTGCCTTGGGCGGCTGTAAGCCCTCTTCACATAAGAGCTGGTAGCCCTTGATCAGCCAGTTCAAGATGGCGCTTTGCACATCGGGTTTTGCGAAGCGTTCCTTCAGGCTCTTATCTTGTTCCGATTCAGAAAAATGGCGGTCGAAGGGGATGATGAGCACCCTGCCGCTTGAAAAGAGCGTCATGTCGTTTACGGCAGGCAGGTAGTTGGTGTTGATGTAGATCTTGAACTGCGGTTCAAAGTCAAAGCTGTTCTCATGGAGGAAACGGGCGTTCAGAGTGTCGTTTCCCGTCATGGTTTTGACCTGGGCGGCATTTAACAGCAGTCCTCGTCCCGGCTCCGAGATGTTGGCAAGGCGGATGCCGACCAGCCTGGCGATATCCTCGCTAGGTGCCTGGCTGTTTGAGAAGCGCTTCTGGGCAATGGTTTCAGGCCTGACGGCTTTGCCATAATCGCCTAAGACTTTGAGCACGCTTTCCATGAGCGTTCCCTTGCCGTTGCGACTGGTCTCGCCATAGAGGAAGAAGAGGCACTCATGCCGGGTATCTCCTGTGACGGCATAGCCTAAAGACTTTTGCAGGAATTTTGCCTTATCCTGATCACCGCTCATAATCTCGTCGATGTATCTTTCAAAACGCTCGGAGTAAGCCTCGGGCAGGTATGATGCTCCTGCGATTTTGCTTAAAAAATCCGAAGCCTTGTGTTCATGAAATTCCATCGTCCTTAAATCGAGCGAGCCGTTCTGGCAGTTCAGGAGATAGCGGTCTTGGTCAAAGGTCTTGAAAGGCAAGGGATAAACGCTCTGGGCTTCTTTGAGATAGGTTTCCCGGAATCGGCGCTGCTGCCATTTGCCGCACTCTTTGAGGAAGTTCGTCCTGAGATGCTCTTCATTGATGGTGAGAGCGTATTGCAGGAGACCGTCCGCCAGGCTTTTACAAAGCTCCATGGCCTTCAGGCTTCCCACATCCGCCTGCCAGCATTTGCCGCTGAAGACATACCATTTCTTTCGCTCCGGTACGAAGCGGCAGATGTCCTTGTACACATCGGCAAAGAGTCTGCCAAAACCGATATCGCCGAAGCGGTAGCGGGGATTGTTCAGAAGATCGAAGCTTTGCAGCTGCCCGGAGATATTGTTGAAGTCGTCTGCTGCAGAGAGGGCACGCACAGGCTTATAGAAGGAAGTGCAGGACTTTACGGCTCGTTCGAGTGTAGACTTGCGGTAATCGTCCCGCTCCCACTTATCCCGCATGAGTCCGGACTGTCTGAAGATGCGATCCATTTGTTCCATATCTCCACCGCACCAGAAAGCGAGCATGGAGCATAGGGCAAGGTCGGCTTCACTCGGACTGGCATAGCCTTTTGTCTCGCCCTGCCAGAGCTTTAGGAACTTTGCCTTTTGCCTGCTTTTTTGTGCCTTTTGGACGACGGATTCATCTTCAAGGTAGCTGCCGGGAACGGTACGCTGAGGTGAAGAAGAAAGCTCGTCTCGCTTCATATAGCGGTCAAGAATCAGCTGCAGTTCCTCATCCCGGTACGCAGGCTCTGTTTGATGAATGGTGTTTCCGGTCAAGGTGACAAAACGGTTTGTTGCACCCGGAACATAGACCTCCAGGCCAATTTTTCTGTTATTGATGTAATAGCGGGATTTATCGAAGGTGAAATCTTTAACCTTCAAAATGATGCGTACACCCTTTCCCGACGGGCTATATTCTGTGTAAGAATCAAGAGTGTGGATGACATCCTCCGCCAGCTCCGAGAGTTTCCCGTCTTTGACACAATTGTCGATATCCACAGCGGCAAAGGGAGAAAAGACACCCATGCCGATGCCGTCATACTGAGGTACGGCTTTTATAACTTCCTCGAAGTTTGTGAAATGCTGAAAGTTCCTGCTGCTTGCCCGCTGTCCACTTACCTGATAGGGCACTTTCGTCCGTCTGCCTTGCTGCTTCTCATAACGCCAGAGGCAGAACCTGCCGTTTTCTTTTATATCTATTGCTATTTGCTCGTACATGCTTCAACCTGCTCTCTCTTGTATTGAGGGAGAACTCCCTTCACCTTCCCCTTGGACAAAGAGAGTGATTTTGGGCAACTTCTTTGATAATTTGTTTTTTTCATGCTTTAACCCGCTCTCTTTTTGTGTTGAGGGAGAACTCCCTTCACTTTCCCCTTGGACAGATGGGATGGTTTTGAGTAATTTTTCTGACGACCTATGTTGGATATAGGACGTTAAATATTTCTCCTCTCACTCTGTAGGCAGGGAAAAGGGCGTTTTTGAACGGGTAAAGAAATCTTTTTACAAAAAATAAAACGCCCTAAGTTGAACTTAGAGCGCCGATACCTAACACACTTGCTGGGGATTTTTGTTTTGTAGCAGCTTGTAGCAGGATTTTCTATATAGTTCTATATTTCGCTTAATATAGAGAGAACTGAAAAAACCTGCTACATCCTGCTACAGCCCGTGTGTTTGTGCAGGAGAAAAATAAAAATCAGTCAGAGAGTCATTTCATCATAGAAATATTCACGCAAGGATGATAGAATGGTCATAGTTGTTAGAGAGCGAAAGGAAAATCTTATGGCAGTATCCTATGACAGGTTATTTCATCTTTTAATCGACCGGCAGATGAGCAATTCTGAACTCATTAACAAGGCCGGTTTCTCCGGGAATGTAATGACGCAGATAAAGCGCAGGAAATACATCTCGCTCGACAGCATTGAACGCATCTGCCGAGCGCTTAACTGTGGTGTTGACGATATTTTGGAATTTATTGATGAGGATACGTTTATGAAAAAGGAGAATTATTTATGACGAAAGTAAAATCTGCAAGGAATAAAACCATTGATACCTCTCTTGCTGATGGTTACCAGTATTTAGAACGTTGCATTACTGTAAATGATCCAGTTAATGATATATTTTCTATTTTAGATAAGACGGTTTTAGGAGACTCATTAGAGGTATTAAAATATTTGCCAAAAGAAAGTGTTGATTTAATTATTGTAGACCCACCGTACAATTTGACAAAGAAATTCAATAAAAATACGTTTTCTAAAAAATCCAAATCAGATTATGAGAACTACTCTCGTAAGTGGCTTGCTATGGTCGCCCCAATATTAAAAAGCAACGGCTCTATTTATATTTGTTGCGATTGGGAGACTAGTATAATTATTGGTAATGTGTTAGGGGATTATTTCAAAATACAAAACAGAATTACTTGGCAACGAGAGAAAGGACGAGGGGCAAAAGCTAATTGGAAAAATGGAATGGAAGATATTTGGTTTGCAACAAAAGGAGATCAATATACTTTCAATCTTGATGCCGTAAAAACACGTAAAAAGGTTATTGCGCCATATCGCGTCAATGGAAAACCTAAAGATTGGCAAGAAACAAAAAGCGGTAATTATAGAGATACACATCCCTCCAATTTTTGGGACGACATCACAATTCCTTTTTGGTCAATGCCAGAAAACACTGCCCATCCGACCCAAAAATCAGAAAAGTTAATTGCAAAAATAATTTTAGCCAATTCAAATGAAAATGATATTGTTCTGGATCCTTTTTTGGGTTCTGGGACTACAAGTGTTGTCGCAAAGAAGCTGAAACGTCGCTATTTAGGCATTGAGATAGATAAACAGTATTGTCTGTGGGCAGAACAAAGGCTTGAAATGGCGGATACAAATGCAGAGATACAGGGCTATGTTGATGGTGTTTTCTGGGAAAGAAATTCTCTTGCAGAGCAAATAGCTGCGAAGAATAAGGCAGAACAGAAGGTTGAGAAGAAAGCTAGCTCACCTTATGAACAATCATTTTTTGATTTCTTGGAGATGAAATAATATGTACAATGAAGAGGCAATTAATCAGTTAATTCTGTTTATTCGATCAAAAAATGGAATTGCAAACAAGCAGCTATTAACAGAAGAAACTAAAACTCTTTTCAATTTGACGAGAGATAGAAGCGTTTACTATTGTAGTGATTTTGCTGTGCGTTTTTGCAAGGCGGCTACCAAAAATTTCAGCAATACAGTGTTATCATTATCGGCTTTGCAGAAGTATGATGATAGACCTTTTATTGTGTGTATTGTTACAGCGCAAGAAAATCACTTGCTACTTTCTAACACCACATTCTTGCGAAAAATTAGTCACTCCTCGCAAGATCTTAGAGTAGACAACATCAGAGGTAGTTTCAATGGAAGCGATATTATCCGTGATTTTGAAGGTATTAGCAATGAACCCGAAAATTTCGAGTTTCTTTTTACATCTCATGAAAATTATACGTTTGAAGAAAATCTTGAAAGACTCGTTGAAGCAACTAATAATATAGTGCCTACTGGGAAACGATTTGAGCCTTCTGAAGAGCAAATAGAATGCATTAAGAGTTCGCCTCAAAGAGCGATTGCGTTCTTAAAGTCGGCTGAGTTTGATATTTTGGCTAAGGATTTGCAAGATCGTGTGGAAGCAGTGGCGACGGAAATCATTATTGCTGCTTTCATAAAAAATGTTAATTTGCGAGGTCGAATTATTGAATATCTAATTACATCTAATGACAGTTTACGAAATATTTTAATTGATGCACTCCATGATGGCAGCCCATTACCCCAAATTTTTACTGCAGATGAATTAGGTGATTATGAACGTGAATTTGAAATGTACAGTACGGCAACAGATATTAAGACAAAAATTCTTTTTTTGTCAAGCAATCCGAAGGGATATAATATCGACAAATTGTTATCTTTTTTATCTACGGAAAATAGCGTATACCTAATATATGTCGTAGCAATTGATGAAGACAAAAAGATTTCTACACAACTTTGCTCAATGTTCAACAATCAGCTTCTAAGCGGAACAAGGATAATAAAGCACTGGGCTGGAAGAAATTCTAGAGGAGTAACCCAGTATGATGGTACTGCACTAGAAAATATAGTATCTGATTTCGATGGAAGCGTGGACGAAAAGGAAGCAAACTTGTTTATTGAGAGGTGTCTTGCCCAGTAACTACTTACATCTACTGAGGCGAGTAGCTGAAAGGAATAAGATATGGTTTAAGTGATTAGGGAGCGAACTTGCATATGAAAAGATTGTGGGTAAATAGACGATTCTTAAACAAAAGATCTTGGCAGATAGCTGGCTCTGTATATGCTGTTATCGGTCTTGCTGGAATGTTAGCGAATCTAGATGAATTGATTTTTCCGTCGCTAGCTATTGGAATACGAGTTATAATTGGCATTGCGATATTATTTGCACTGTGGATTGTCATTTTATTGATATGCTGCATTTACTTCATAAGGAAAGATAAGATAACCGTCTTAAATGTTCTTAATAACCACCATGTATTCGTTCAATACGGTGATCTTTTTTCAGAGAAAATTATCTACGGAGCTAACGGGATGCCTTCTGCAGAAAAAAGAAATATAGTAATTCCTGTTAACTGTTGCTTCGATACAATAGTAGATGATGACTTGATAGCAGCAAGAAAAATCCATGGGATAGCACTGAATAACTTATACGGTGACGGTATATACACACAAGAAGGATTAAACCGTTATATTTGTGAGAATTTGCAATCTCGAGGCATTCCGTTTACAGAACTTACAATAAATGAGAAGAGAAAAGGAAATTTGAAGAGATTTCCTTTTGGAACGATTGTAGAGGTTGATGTAAATAAAAACATAACTTATTTTCTTATTGCTTTAACCGAATTTAACAGCGATTTACATGCTACGATCAAAAAAAGAGAAAATTACATTGTTACACTGCAACGATTGATAGAGTATATATCTACGAGATCCCAAGGATATCCAACGGTAATGCCAATCATAGGTGGTGGACTTCCCGAAATATCAGACAGTGAATTGACTATGCTAGAATTAATGATCAAACTTATCAATTTGAATAAAGATAAAATCAATTGTGACATACATATCGTTGTCAGAGAATCTGGTAAAACCGATATTCCAATTTTTTCGCTATAAGGAGGAAAAGATGAACCGTACAGGAAATTATTGTGCTTTTTATGTAAAAGAACCCTTCAAAGAAACAAACCTTGGTGCTAATACAGCACGCGACTTCTGTTATTACAATACCCTACGCATGTGGAAAGGAAAAGATTCAAGTTTTCCATTTATTGATTCTCATAACAAGAACTATAATGTGCGTGATGATAGTAGTTGGGAAACACTTCGTAATCGTTTACGTGAGAGGCTTCGAGGTTCGAAGAATATCGTTCTGTTTTTGAGTTCTATTACTTACGAAAGCAAAGCACTAAAAGAAGAGCTTGAATATGGTATGGGAACGCTAGGATTACCCGTCATAGTCATCTATCCTGATTATGCTGAAGAGTCTGATATCGCAGATATAGGCGGCATAAAACATAATATTAAATATTTATGGAATAGGGTTCCAACGTTTGAAAAATATATGAATAATGTGGCATCGATTCATGTCCCCATGAAGCAGCTGTTGATTAAGTATGCCCTAAATGATAAGGACTATATGGTTAACACTATGGGAAAGGGTACTCAATATTACAAAGTATAACTTCTTTATGCCACATTGACTGAAACAATGAACATAGACTTTGATTCCGGAGGTCTATAATGCCGTTAGAAATTATTTTTTCTTGTGTCTCTACAATAATAGCAATTGTAGCCGCTGTTTTTGCCTTGTGGTCTGCGCATGAGGCTCGTGTAGCAAATAAAAAGGCAGAAGAAGCTAATAGCTTAGCAAAAGAAGCAAATAAAATTAGCCAACAGGCTCTCGAGTTGCAAGAGAGCCAAGCTCCTGCTCCTTGGAGCGAGATTATTAAAGTGAGCAAAGATTCCTATTTGCTAGAAAATCGTTCAGGCAAGAATGCTATTATTACTAAGATTCAGGCTATTCCGGAGGAAGCGGCGGGTTTACTGATAGCAGAAGGCTTGCCAAAATTTGTGGCTTATGGTGATAACTATAAGTTCATGATTGTGAGAGTAATGGGGACAGGGATTGGATCAATCAAAGTTAAATGGCACTTTGAAGATGAACCGGAAACAGAACACGAAGTAGTTAGAAACGCAAACTAACAGACAACTTAAAAGTTTCTGAACTATTGGTGTAACACACTATCTTTTCATAATAATTCCGTTTGTATCAACCACTCAGTCCTTAGCCATAAAAGGACTCCGTTGCGGATACAATCGCAGCGGAGTTTATTTTTGCTCTGAAATGCCGGACGGGAAAGGCTTCTGCTCAATCATTGAAAATAACGAAACGGTGCAAAAATGCTGTTTGGAGTCCGGAATTTTGTCCTTTTCTGCTTGCCTCAATTTTTCGTATACTAGCGGTACGAAACACTTTTGTTTCGAGTGGTTTGTTTGATTTTACTTGACGATGGGTGCAAATCTTAAGAGCATGGGTGCATTTTGGGGAAATAGGGTGCAAACGGTAAGGCTAAAAAGTTGAGGACTTGGGTTAGATAAATGTGAACTTGTGTGGGAGGTGAGCTATCACCCTGACCATATGGGTTTGGTCAGTGTGCCCATGCCAATGAAAAGGGTTTGTATTAATCAACTGGAATTGTCGTTTTCTCCCCGCTCCTAAGATGAAATATTAACGCCTTCCCGTCGTCATCAGGCACTGTCACATAATCAACAAGGCTGATCCATAGCTTCTCATTAAAGCGGATGTCGCTCTCTTCGAGTTTTCCCAGTCTCTCAATAAAATAGCTACAACTAAAGCTCCGCTTGTCCTTATCGGATATACGCTCTTTTAATCTTTCTAACTTGACTGATTTTTGCTCGTAGTCTTGCAGAGCGGTCTCATAACTTGCTCTCTCTGTTTCTGTATCCTCGGCATGTCGTCCCATGATGCGGAGGCGTTCGCTGAGTTCACGGTAGGCATCGTCAAGTTCTGTTTCCAACTCCACAGCACGCTTTTTATCTTTCGATGTATCCAACACATTGCAAATCACCGCATCGCAGGTCTCCAGAACATCGCCTTTCTGGCTGTAAAGTCTGCTCAGAAGTTTAACGAAGGCATCCATGATTTCATCTTCATAAAAGTGTGGCGTGGTGCAGGGCTCTTTTCCCGCATATTTCTTGCCGCACTGCCAAATGTAGCGTTTGTATTTTGTGGTGGAATGCCAGACTTTTCTGGTAAACGGCTCGCCACAGCAACCGCAGAGAATCCTCCCAGAGAAGAAGTTTTGGGAGGAGCCATTGACCTTGTATTTCTTCCTGCGTTCGATTTCCACCTGTACCATGTCGAAGATCTCGTCGCTAACAATGCCATCATGACTGTTGGTCACATAATACTGAGGCACTTCGCCTTCGTTTTCTTTTTGCTTCTTTGTCAGAAAATCGACGGTGAAGCGTTTCTGTAAAAGGGCATCGCCTTTATATTTTTCGTTTTGCAGGATGCTCTTGATTGTCGAACTGCTCCAGGTTTCTTTACCTCCCGGCGACAGGATTTCGTCACAACCGAGTCCCTTGGCAATTCCCGTATAAGTCATGCCTAGCAAGAACTCCTGGTAAATTCTCCTGACGGTCTCTGCTTCTTCCGGCACAATTTCTGGTCTGCCGTCAGCACCTTTCTTATAACCTAAAAACTGCTTATAAGGCATAGAGACCTTGCCATCTGCAAAACGCTTTCTTTGCCCCCACGTCACGTTTTCTGAAATAGAGCGGCTTTCTTCCTGAGCAAGACTCGACATGATTGTGATGAGAAGCTCGCCTTTGCTGTCCATTGTCCAGATGTTTTCTTTTTCAAAATAGACCTCAATGCCTTTGTCTTTTAGTTTCCTGACGGTGGTCAGCGTATCAACTGTATTTCTGGCGAAGCGGGATACGGATTTGGTCAGAATGAGGTCAATTTTGCCTGAAAGGGCATCTTTGATCATGGTCTGAAAGCCTTCTCGTTTTTTCGTCATCAATCCGGAGATACCTTCGTCGGTATAGACCTTCACGAAATTCCACTCGGGGTTTTTCATAATATGCTCAGTGTAGTAACTGATTTGGGCTTCATAACTGTTTAGCTGCTCGTCCATATCGGTTGAAACACGAGCATAAGCTGCAACTCGCTTCCTTGGCAAAATCTCAGCTGAGCCAACGATAGTATCGGGGCGCGTCTTGGCAGGAATGACTGTTATTTTTTTACTTGCCATGTTTTGCCCTCTCTCTATTCTTGCGACCGACCTCTGCTCTCATTTCTGGTGTCCATGACTCTGAGCGTGAGCGGTCCTTCCATGTTTTTTGAATCTCCCTTCCGTCTTTCAAAAGGAAGGTCAGTTCGTTGTCTCCTGTGATATTGATCCGCTCTACGCTTTCTCTAAAGGTATTTGCATCAAATTCAGATATTCCAAGAACATCGCAGCAAAGTGCCTCGAGAGTTTCTTCAGGAATGCCTTTCATGGAACAATGACCGCCATATGAGCCAAGATTTCTGCCACAGCGCCAAAACACCCGAACAGGTGATTTCTTACGTTGGAACTTCGCTCCACAGGCGCAGTAGATCATGCCCGTGAATGGTTTGTTATGAGGTTTTGGTGCTTCCTTGTTGGGATTTCTGCGCTTCATTTCTTCCTGTACAGCATCGAAAAGCTCCTGTGAAATAATGCCTTCATGGGAATTTTCAATATAGTATTGAGGCTGTTCGCCGCGGTTGTATTTTGTTTGCTTCGTTATGGGGTCAAGCACATATCGCTTGTTCAGCAGGGCGTTCCCGGTATGCTTTTCGTTTCTGAAGACATTTGTGATGTCTCTTGGTTTCCATTTACCGCCACGCTTTCTGAGTTCACCTATGCGGTTAAGCTTTTCTGCTATTTCTGAGCTTTGCATACCGTTGAGATAATCCTCGTACATCATGCGGACAATCTCTGCTTCATGCTCGTTTACAATAAGCTTTCCGCCGACAACATCATAGCCGTAGAGATGAGCCATGCCTGCCAGCTCACCTTCAGAAAATTGCCTATGAATGCTCCATCGTTTATTAAGACTCATGGAGCGACTTTCCTCTTGGGCAAAGGATGCAAGGAGCGTCAGCATCAGTTCTCCGTCGGCGGTCAGGGTGTTGATTCTCTCCCGCTCGAAAAACACTGCAATTTCAAGTTCTTTAAGTTCCCTGATTATGGCCAGAAGGTCGACAGTGTTTCGAGCAAAGCGTGAGATCGATTTAGTCAGGACAAGGTCAATCTTTTTTCTGCGACAATTGTCCAAAAGGTCTTCGAGTCCGGGGCGATCACTTCTTGTGCCCGTGAGACCATCATCAACAAAGACACCGACAAAACTCCAGTCAGCACGGGCATTGATCTTTTTTCTGTAGTAATCAATCTGAGCATCCAGTGAATGAAACTGAGCGTCGCTCTTGGTCGAGACTCTGGCATAAGCCGCAACCTTTTCTTTTTCTATGCTTTCCGGCAGCTTAGCCGGGATTTTTGTAACGTCCATTTCAGCGTCTCCTTTCCATCACATGTTTGCTCGTAAACCCACTTATATCAAGGCTTTTCAGCGATTATAACGGGTTTATTTCCGGCTGTTTTAGACATTCTGATCACTGCAAAGAAGCGTGACAGGGGGCTTGATTTCTTCACGAATTTCACGCACACATCGCCTGTATTCAGGAACGGTAAGAAGCCCATTTTCAAGCAAAGTAATCAAAATAGAATCTGCCAGTTGATAATCTGCTTCTTGTTTCCAAGATTCATTCATATCGAGTACCTCTGAAGCGGTCTTTGATATAGCAAGCGTGGGAGCAGTATTTACGGTTTGATCTTGCTTTGAAGGTCACACCGCAGGTCGGGCAGATATGTTCTTTCTGATAAGACTTCTCCCGTTTGCTCCAAAAACTATAACGGCATTCATCCGAACAAAAGCGTCTCCGTCTTCCTCCTTGATAGATGGGCAGAGCCTTACTGCAGTTTTCACATACACCTGCATTGTCGCTTTGAACAGCGATGTTTTGTCTCTGGCAGAACGACTTCACTGTGTTGTAGTTCAAGCCCAGTGCTTTTGCAATTTTACTGATGGATTCACCACGCTCCCTGCGTAAAGCAATAGCTTCACGTTCTTGATCGTTCATCTCGCACCGCCGAGTTTCTCTTTCAGCCACGCTTTGGCACATTTGTCGCAGTAAACGGCCGTGCCATATAAATCGCTGTCCTCGTCACGGAGCACATCGGCCAGGTCGACGGGGACTTCCGATCCGCAGCAGGGGCAGGTGGTATAGACGTTTTCGTCTGTGATGTAGGTAATGAATTCGCTGTCATCTCCGACAGGCTGTTTGGTGTAAAACATAATCGGTTCCTCCAAGGTTTGATGTAAGGGAGGTCTCCCTTCACTTTCCCCTTGGACAGAACCGGTGATTTTGAGTAATTAGTCTTTCTGATAGAAGCTGCAGGTAAAGCCGTCAGCATCTAGTTTTAAGCCTGAAGCCCATGCAGGTGTCTGGCTCATCTGCTTGCAGACGGCCTCAACGGACATGCGTGGATCGGATTCAATTACAATCTCATCATGAACATGCATGACGATGTCAGAGTGTTTGAAAGTTTGAAGTGCTGTGCAGAGGATGTCTCTGGAGATGGCTTGGACGATATTTTCGACGAGCTTCGCTCCGTAGGTTTCCTGACGTTCCCAGCGCCGTCCCGTGCCGATACCTTCATAGGTGATGGATTCGCCACCGAAGCGATTCTCGGCGATGCGGGGTTTGGCATAGAAAAGCTCTCTGCCGGAAGGAAGCGTGATGATGAGCATGCCGGATTGATAACGGAAACCGATGCCCTGCACCTCCGTTTTTTCTTTTTTCCTGACAGCGGTCTTGGCGGCACTGTCCACATCCCACCAGAAACGGACGATCTTGGGATTGGAGCTGCGCCATGACTGCACCAGACCCGGTAGTTCATCCTCAGTTAAGCCCATCTCCAATGCACCCATCGCTTTCAAAGCACCGACCGAGCCGCCGTAGCCACAGGCGAGTTCCGATATCTTGCCTTTTTGCCTGAGTTCACCGTTCACACCATGTTTGACAACCGGTACGCCGAACATCTCGCTGGCCGACTGGCAGTAGATGTCTCCGCCCTCGGCAAAAAGCTTCATGCGCCAGCTTTCTCCCGCCAGCCAAGCCAGCACTCTCGCTTCGATAGCGGAATAATCGGCAACAAGAAAAGTGCGTCCTTCCTTTGGTACAAAGGCGGTGCGGATAAGTTCCGATAAGACCTGCGGGACAGAATCAAAGAGGACTTCCAGGGCATCAAGGTTGCCCTGCCGAGCGAGCATTCTCGCTTCCTCCAGATGATCCATCTTGTTTCTGGGGAGGTTCTGCAGCTGAATCAAACGGCCGGAAAAGCGGCCGGTACGGTTCGCTCCGTAAAACTGAAAGAGACCTCTTGCTCTGCCGTCCTTACAGACGCAGTCCATCATGGCCTGATATTTCCTAATGCTGGACTTGGCAAGCTCCTGCCTTGTTTCAAGAACAGCTTTGACCTTGCCGGAAGCGGTCTTCAGAAGCTTCCTGACCACCTTTTTGTCGAGAGATTCCGTTTCGATGCCCTGACCCGCTAACCAGTCTCTTAGCTGTAAAATGGAGTTGGGGTTATCAAGGCCTGTCAGCTTTTGGAGCTTTTGCAGGGCATGCGCCCGCACTTCTTTGTCCATCTGTATGGACTGCTGCGCCAGCTCTTTATCAATCAAAATGCCGAGGTCGTTGATTTTCTGATCTCGATGGTAGTTCTCCCATTCCATATCCGGCATGGGAAAGCTCTCGAGTCTTTCCTGTATTACCATCTCCGTTTCCACGTCCCGCTTGTTATAGGCTTTATAGAGCTGCCATTTTTCCGAGTCGTGCTCCGGCAGATTTCTCGTTCTGCCGCCGTTTGCCTTGGTCGGGTTACAGGGCATGGAGAAGTAGCGGATGAGGTCTTTGCCTTCTTTCAGTTTCTGCTTGTCGAGTCCTAAAACCGAGCCGGCCTGTTCCAGGGAGAAAGGGAGCCCTAGATAAGCTGACCAGACCATGAAACAGCGCCAGCTTTCTGGGTCAAGGTAGTTCAGGTATTCTGGCTCATGGCCAAAGGGTAAAGGTCGCTCCAATACATAGCCCTTGCGCTTTAGCCACTCGGACAGACATATCCGTTCAAACTGGGCGTTAAAAGCCCACTTGATTACATCGTCCGAGATAATGGCGGAGATAAGGTCAAGGGGTAGCGCTTCTCCTTGGACAAGGTCAATCGTCTGCACTTCGCCACCGTCAATGGCATAGGAGATGAGAAGAATGTCAAAATCAGGAGCCTGAACATAGCGGTAAACGCCCGCCTTGCTCAGGTTCTCTGAGGAAAAAGTTTCAAGATCTAAGGACAGGTATTTCATAAGCACCTCTTAAAGCAAGGGGGCGGAGCTTTTGACCCCGCCCCCCGGCAGTTACTGTTCTTTGGCTCGTTTCCAGACCGCCTTGCCGAACTGATAGACGGCATAGAACGGCAGTACAGCTGCCAGTCCGCCTAAGATGAAGGCATTGAAAGCGATGTACACTTCCTTAAAAAGTTCTGCAAACATCGTCCCTCCTCCTTACGACAGGAAGTCGTCATCATCGCCCAGGTCGCCAAAGTCGGACTCGGCACTGGCACGGCTTCCGAGCGGCTTTCCGTCACGGATTTTCTGAAGATTGTTCAGACCGCAGGCGATGCCCCGATTGCCGTTCGAGTTGAAGGCATAGAAGGTGATGGACGCTCTGCCATACACACCGCTGTAGACTTCCGAGCGGTCGAGAATCGGGTTCACATCGGCATCAACAATGCCGGGTGCTGTGGCCGCGTTGGCATTGACAAAGTAACTGTCCGCATAGGCTTCATCGTCCGGACGTTCCACGTCGCCGTCACGAAGCGGCAGCTTGATGGCGGAGAGGGCCGGCACTGTTCGGCTGTTGCCCTTCAGTTTGGCTTCGCCTTCCTTGTAGGCGGCTTCGATGGCTTTCTTGATTGCATCCAGTGTCTCTTTGTCTGATTTCGGAATGATAAGCGAGACCGAGAACTTCGGCGTACCACCATTGATGGATTTTGCCTCCCACACGTTGGCATAGCTCCAGCGTGTATCCTTGCCTGTAATAACTTTCATTGGATTTGATTTACTCATGAGTGGTTTCCTCCTTAAACTCATCTAAAATAGTTGTCATTTCCGGTCTTTTATCGCTGTCCGGTACCAGCGTCGGTTTGCCTTGCGGCTTGATAATGAGATCTCCCAGGATTTCGCTGAATTGCTTTCGTCCGAGGAGAGACGTCATGGCTGTGATGCCTAAGAGTTTCTTTTCATAGGGATCAAAGCCAGCTTCTTCTACTGCCTGGGCGACTTTCACATCGTCCAGATACTTGCGGTTTGACCTGCCCTCTACCAGCTTGAAGCCGTGCCATTTCTTGCCGGACTTGGCGGCGGTCAGGGCGTAGTCTTTGATGTCATTTGCCCATGCGGTCAGTTCGTCCAGCTGCCCTAAGATTTCCTCAATCTCCGTATCGGAGAGGAGAGGCGGTCTGGCGAACTCAAGCTTTGCCAGCTCAAGGTTGACATCCGCCCGTTTGGCGCAGGTCGCTTTGACCTTGCAGAACCTGCACCAGTCACCAGCTGAGAAGTCTCCTTGTCCCTCAAAGGCGAGAGCGGCAATTGGCCTGACCGTCTCATTTGCCCACTGGTACAAGGCGTCTTTCTTCATCGTGAAAGAGCTGTAGTTGTCACGTCTGGGCTGAATGATGGTCATCCTGACTTCATCGAAGTCGTAGATGCCGTCAAAGAGCTGAAGGCAGCCGAGGGTATAGAGCATGAGCTGCGGGTTTTCAACGGCATCGATGAGGACGCCGGTTCCGTACTTCATGTCAAATAAATGAAGTGTTTTGTCTGCGAGAATGACGCAGTCTGCCGTGCCGAAGCCGCCCGGTACATAGTCGGAAAAGTCCAGCCGCTGTTCGATAAGGACAGCCGAGTCCAGTGTGGTTTTCCTGACCGCTTCCAGGGATTCCAGGATGCGGTCGACATACTGCTCGGTGGCATCTTCCATTTCCTGTGAGTACAGGGAAAGGTTCGGTATCGGGTCTTCAGTCTCCATGCCCAGCGCCAGCTTCAGCCTAAATTCACAAAGAGCGTGGGCTTCCGATCCTTCACGTGCATACTCCGAAGCGAAGTCGGCTGCCTTTTCGTTCAGCCTTGCCGACGGTGGACAGTGGAGCCAGCGGTCGGCGCTGGATGCGGATAGGGTTGCGTGCTTTGCCATTAGCCCAGTTCCTCCACATCCTTTAACAGTGCTTCATAGTCTTCCGGCTTCACATCCGACAGACGCTCTGCGCCGTACTTTTGGATGAGTGCCTTGATGCCTTTGGTAAGCCCTGCCTGTGATTTCTTGGCCAGCACGCCCCTCACGTCAGATAAGGTAAGCTGGGGCACCGGTTCTTCTACTTCTTCCTTGTCGCTTGCGATGGCCTTAGCCAGCACAGCAATGCTCTCTGCCAGTTGGTTCATGTCGTCTGCGACATCTTTCAGTAACTTGATGCGACTCATAGCTTGCCTCCTTCGTTTGTCGATTTCTGACCAGTTCATTTGCCATTCGCTTGGACAGGATGCTGATGGCGGTCAGAAGTCCGATTAGCTCCATGTCCATTGCTTGTCGTGCTTTCATAAGCATTTCCTCCTGTTCTAAGGGCTGGTATTGTGTGTCCCTCACTTCCCCCTTGGACAGAAAGGCTGGGTTTGAGTAAAAAAGCCCTGAAGTTTTTTAGGCTTCAGGGCAAGGAAGGTTAAATATTCGAGTAATCGAAACTATTCATTAAAAAGCGAAATAACCATTGAAAACACAAAATGCAGATGGTATAATTAAGTGAGTTTTTTTGATGCTGAGGAGGCAGAACATGGATGTTTCATATAAAAAACTGTGGAAGAGGATGATAGATCTCGAATTGGATGCCCCTGATGTTCAATCGCAAACAAAAATCGCGCCAAGTACATTCTCCAAAATGAGGAAAAATGAATATGTTTCTATGGATGTGCTTGTTCGTCTATGTAAAAGCCTTAATTGCCAGATAAGCGATATCGTGGAAGTTGAAGGCATCGGCGAAAAAACAGGCTTTTCCAATGGTGAAAAAACCGCAGACAGTAAAAATAATAATCAGGAGTAATTTGAGGATATGGCAGTGAAAAAATCTGAGTTGTATTCAATTCTATGGGAAGCATGCAATAAATTAAGAGGTGGCGTAGAGCCTTCAAGATACAAGGACTATGTGCTTGTTCTGCTGTTCTTTAAATACGTTTCTGATCGATATAAAGGTAAGAGATTTGCAGAATTTACCGTCAATGAGGGAGCCTCTTTTGATGATCTGGCCAAAGCAAAAGGAAAAAGCGATGTCGGTGAAAGAGTCGATGTCATCATTCAAAAATTCCTGGAAGACAACAGGCTAAAAGGCCTTCTTCCCGATGTCAGCTTTAATAATCCTGATGAACTCGGTAAAGGCAAGGAGCTGGTCGATAAAGTTTCCGGGCTTATTGCTGTTTTTGAAAATCCGGCGATTGACTTCAAGAGTAACGTAGCAAGCGGTGATGACATCATTGGCGATGCCTATGAGTACTTTATGATGAAGTTTGCTCAGGAATCTGGCAAGAGTAAAGGCCAGTTCTATACCCCGAGTGAAGTTTCTCGAACGATAGCCAGGCTTATTGGCATCGGAAATATTAAGCAAGAAGCGGGAAAGCGCTGGACTCTGCACGAAATGATAATACCGAAATTGATACAATTTAACGATTATAAAAGAGCGGTCGCTTAACCCCCTTTTTTATTTTTACGCAAAAAGGAGGTGCCCTGTGGCCAAAGATGGAACTTATCGAGGAGGCAGACGCGCGCGAGCCGGCAGTAAACCGGAAGCACTCGTTGACAAGATTGCCTCCGGTAAAAAAGCCAAAATCTTAGAAACGCATGATTTTGACCCGGATGCACTCCTTGCGCCTGATGACCCGGATGATGTATCTGAACTTTTCGGCGAGGATATGCCAAACCCTTCGGATTATCTTTCCACTCGACAAAAGGACGGACACCCTCTCGGTGCGGATGAAATTTATACGGAGACCTGGGAGTGGCTGAAAGACCGTCGCTGTGAGAAACTCGTGAACCCGAGACTTCTTGAATCCTACTCGCAGGCCTTTGCTCGTTACATTCAGTGTGAGGAGGCTATCAGTACCTATGGACTTTTAGGAAAGCATCCGACCACAGGTGGTGCGATAGCGAGTCCTTTTGTATCCATGAGCCAGTCTTTTCAAAGGAATGACTATGAATTTTATTGATTTATTAAAAAAGCGGAGGTCGTACTACAATATCGGCCGGGATATCCAGGTGTCTGATCAGAAGATTCTGGAGACGATAGATGCAGTTGTGTACAACGTCCCCGACGCCAACAACATGCAGAGCCAGCGGGTCGTAGTCGCCCTTGGTGATCATCAGGACAAACTCTGGGACACAATTTACGACGCTTTCGGCGGCAAGGTTAAGCGCGAAAAAATAGACAGTTTCAAAAACGGCTACGGCACAATTTTGTTTTATTATGATAAAAAAGCTGTAACCGGGATGATGGAGAAGCTTCCGCGTTACGCGGATAATTTCGAGACCTGGGCCAACCAGGCCAACGGTATGCTCCAGCACAGTATCTGGCTTGCACTTCGTGATCTCGGCCTCGGTGCGTCCTTACAGCACTATAACCCGGTGATAGATGACGCCCTGCGCGAGCTTTTCGACCTGTCGGAGGACTGGGTGCTTCTGGCGCAGATGCCCTTCGGCAATATTCTCGAAGAGCCGGCTCCCAAGGATAAGATTGATGTAAGAGAGCGTGTCAAGGTGTTTAAGTAAAAAAACGACATTGCAGGAGAAACGCAAAGTTTTCGCCGCCCGACTCCACTAAATGCCGCAATACCGTAATAAACAAGCACATTAGATTAAATCTAAAAGCCCGGAAACTTGGCTGGATTTCCGGGCTTTTATGTTGGAGTCAGTCACGCTCCTGGTATGCCTTTGCCGATGTTTTGTTTTCAATTATTATTTTTAGTCAGAAATATAGTGGTAGATAAAAATCATGTTAAAACTAAAATGCAGGTTCTGTGATTCCACAATCGAAGATCAACTTTAATTTTCCCAGGTTTGAGTCTTATCAATAATAGCCTGAATAATATTGTGGCAACATACTCCCAGGGGATTATTTTCTCGGCAATTGGAATTTATCATGGCTCCGGTTAGCTTGTTTACTTCCTTAACTGTTTTTGCGCCTTGTTTTACTGCTTCGATTACTTGTTCTTCTGTGACTTTACTGCAGTAGCAGGCGTATTTTGGTTTTGCATTTTTTTTGAACCAAATAGGGACTTTAATTTGATCTTTTAAGAGTATGGTTACATTATCCACGTCATAGTAAACAACGTCACAGCCTTGATCCAGGCAAATCTTATATTGGCTTCCCTTAACGCTAGTGCGGTAACTATCTTTTACCAGATGTTTAACAGTTACTCCGCTGACAGACAGACCTTCATTATCACAGAGAGGGCAAGTACCCTTCTTTTGGTTTAACGGTTCTGTCTTGCGGTTACAAGAGCATTCATGATCAGGTTTCATATTCTTAAGCTCCGTTTTTCAATATTTTATTTAACCTTATACTCATCAATTTTGTTAATCAAATCAACGGGCGTAGGTTCGTGCATAATTTGGTGCCAGGCACGATTCTATGCACTGCATAATTTGGTGCCAGGCACGATTCTATGCACTGCAAGGATCATCAGTCATGAGTTAAAGATTTTTTCGCCAGCTGGAGCAAGCTCTGCTCCTTTTCCATACGCAACCACACGTGATACCAGAAAAAAGCAGCGCTGACACCCAGCATCCAGCCTATAATTACGTCTGAGGGATAATGCACACCCATAAAAAGCCGGCTCAGTCCGGGCAGAAAGCTGCCGACACCTATTACAACCGCTATTCCTTTGAGCCTGGGGAAAGCCTTAGCCAGCATCAACGCAGCCAGTAAATAAAAGGCGACGGAAACCATGGCATGTCCGCTGGGGTAGGAGAGACCGCCCTGTTCCATCTGGAAAAAATCGATGGGACGTTCACGCCGGAAGATGACTTTCATAAGTCCGTTCATACCCCAGGTGGCAGCTGCATTAAAAACCAGAACCAGCCAGGACCGCAGTTGCTTTTTCGGTATAAGGACCAGCGCTAAAATTGCCAGAAGAACGACGTAGGCCGGCCAGTAACCGCCCAGCGTAATTACGTACATGAACCGCTGCAGTCCGTCTACCTGATTATCGCGGATCCAGGATAAGATTGGCAGATCGATAGCCGGCACCCAGCCCAGTCTGAGGGCAATCCCGACCAGTATCGCTATAGCCCAAACGGCGACGGTCCAGAAGGTGGGCGATCTGCGTGGGTCACTTTTGCTGTTTGTTAACAATTCTGTGTTTGGCATCGGCTCTCCTCCTCAACGGCAATTCTCTTCAGCAGCGGCTGCTGTTTGCATTAAATATTTATATGTCAATTACTATCTAGTTTATCTTATATAGACTAGATTGAGGAATAGGTGTAAAGACGCTTAGCAAAAAAAAGATTGCGGTGGTGTCCACTGTGTCAGGCTCATTTCTGCGACTGACAAAATCCGGCCTGCGTCTTTCCATACCGGCGCTCCCTCCCATACAAAACGCAAGTCCTGAATTTGAAATTTCCGGTAAAAAAAGAAAGGTGAGATCCGACCTTAACTGCCGGATCTCACCTTTTTGATGATTTATATTTTTTGGTGCTTAAAAGTTGAATTCGTGCTTAAAAATTCAAGCTTTCAATTATTACTTTTTGGTCAGATTATAGCTGGGAGCAAATTCGCTGCCTTCCAAAGTCAAAGTGCCGTCACCAACAGTATATTCGTAGACATTTGGTGATTCCCACAGTTCCATATCGATGGTAACGTTATCACCGGCAATTTCATAGGTGCCTTCCTGGTCGAAAAAGTCAGTCGACAAAGAACAACCGCCTTTGCCGTCAAATTTCCAGGTTGTCAAACCGAAATCCGGATCATCTTCCGTCCAGGTGCCTGCCAGCACGTCTTTGTTTCCTGAACCACAAGCAGCTAAAACAAACAATAAGCTGAGAGTGAGCAGGAGAGTTAGAATTTTCAATAGGTTCTTTTTCATAGTAATCCCCTCTTTCATAGTTCAAGTAGAATAAAGTACCGGTCGCTTTAATTGAACAATAGCTACAAGATATTCTTGCTTACCTAGAGTTTATTCTGACTTGTCTTTAAAGTCAAGTCCTAAATGTTGGTGTAAATTCCTTTGCCACAATGGTTACTGCTATGCTGCTTGGTTTTCTAATACCTCGGCCGAGGTATTAGAAAAATTTTGGCGAGCTGTGTAATAGGCTGCCGTATC
>FZPS01000059.1_pt518 | contig 27100 bp, 23 predicted proteins | sample 1817821 | NCBI WGS metagenome assembly FZPS01 (sample SAMEA104158645, study PRJEB21678) | metagenome | place: Germany | collected 2015-04-21
GTATACAGGAGTCTCTACTTAATTATTTTAATTGAAATTTGAGTTTGTTGAACAAAAGTTCTTTATAAAGATAAATAAAATGCTTGAAAAAACAAAAATACTTGGTTCTATTTCATTGCGTTTTATAAGTTTAAAATATTCATAGTTACGAAGTATCGCTTTTTCATTAGAATCCCAAAACTTAGATGCTACTATTTTGCGTATTAAAAAATGAGCTTGATTCTTAATCAATCTTAGTTATATACCAAAACAGGATTCAAGTATAAAACCTGAATCCTGTAGTTTCTATTTACACAAAATTGATATCAGTCCCCGAAATATCAGAGAGTTCAATTCATGCCTTATTTTCTCCTGGATATTCCACTCGCTCTCCATTATTGTAATATGCAAATCGGCCATCAGTAGGGGCATTCAAAGGATCGGTAACTTCCCATTGCCATCCACCAAATTCAGTTTCTTGATAATCCATAAATGCTTGTTTCAATTCTCCAATGGTATTCAAAACAAAAGGACCTCGAGCAACTACAGGTTCATTGATGGGTTCACCTTCCAGAAGTAAAAGTTCTGTTGGTTCATTACCATTTGTGACTAGAATATTAGCATTTCCATCTAGCTCAGCATAGAATTTGTGTCCTATCTCTTTCTTTTCTATACTCACAGCGCCTCCTTTTATATTATAAAGTACACGGTTTAAAGTGTTAGAAATAGCAGGAATAGTAAATTCGGCATGAGGCTCAAGTTTTACCAACCATACTCCCACATGATTATTTCTGTCAAAGGCCCAAGAATTAGGAGTTGGATCTAGAGATTTTACACCTTTATATTCTCCTGCAATTAATGTAATAGATGTTATCTTTCCCTCTTTGTTCTTTTCTGTAATTACAGGGATGTCCTCACTCCAAAGCATTTTGTATGCAGGTTCTACAAATTTGCTCTTAGCCGGTAGGTTTAGCCAAATCTGGAATAACTCCATTGTATTTCCTTTGTCGGTGTTAATCAATGGGAACATCTCAGAGTGCTGAACCCCTTTTCCTGCTGTCATCCACTGAACATCTCCACCTCCAAATCGCCCTTTAGAGCCTTTTGAGTCAAAGTGATCGGCATATCCTTCAGTTACAACAGTTATTGTTTCGAATCCACGATGTGGGTGGGCAGGAAATCCGGGGACTGTATCACCATGATACATTCTCCAATCGGCGTTCATGTCAAAGTCTTGCCCATTATTTTTACCTCGAGGCATTTTTATTGGTGCAAGCTTTCCATTTCCTTCGGGAAACTTATCGTAATGATGAAATGCTATAATATAAGGGTCAAGGACATGAAGTTGGAATTCCATTGGGTTTATATTTTTTATGCTCATAATCATTTAGTTTTTGGTGGTTTGTATTCTCTAAGCATAGGACTGTGCATCATTCAGATAAACAGTCCTATTTTTCTTTATTATAAGTTTTGAGTTCCAGTCTTACTCTTTTGCGACTTCTTGAGCTTTTACATAACTCTCGATAAGCGCTTGGTAATTGGGAACCATAGTAGACATTGTTTCTGCATATTGACCAGCCTCTGGACGGTTCCATGTTTTCTGTATCTCGCTCGACACAGCTACTGTAGTAATAGGAATGACACCGGCCATCATCATCCGATCAATGGTTACTCTTTGAGATACTTCGCTCATATCTCCTGATGCATCTATTACCGCAAACACTTCATATCCTTCGGCAGCTGCCGAAATAGCAGGAAATGCTACACATACACTTGTTAAGACCCCGGCTATAACCAGTTTTTTCTTTCCCGTTGCTTTCACAGCATCTCTAAAGGCCTTGGTATCCCATGCATTGATTTCTCCAGTTCGTGCAACATATTGTGCATGGGGTGCATGCTCATGAATTTCTGGCATCAACGGTCCATTAGGTCCTTTAGGTTCAGATGCCGTTGTGATAACCGGTATGTTTTCAATTGCTGCTACTTTAGCTAGAGCTGTTACATTGTGACGTAGAGGTATAATGTCTATGTCTTTTACCGTTTGGAACAGTCCACTTTGGTGGTCGATAAATAAAAACGCAGTATCATCTGCATTCAATCGGGTTGTTATTTTTGTATTCATAATTTTGTATTGTTTAAATGGATAATTTGTTTTACTTGTATTGCAAATATAAGGTAGTATTTTAGAAATCGAGATATGAATATTATGATGAAAAAGATAGATAACTATTCATAAATTAATAGATCTTTCATACCTTTATGGCATGGTGAATTTAGAATGGTATAGAACTTTTGTGGCTATTTATCAGCAAGGAAATCTGACTCGCGCAGCCGAAGAACTTTTTATTTCTCAGTCTAGTGCAAGTGTTCAGTTGTCTGCTCTTGAAAGTCATATAGGCAAAAAATTATTTGAGCGAAAACCTCGTACCCTAATTCCTACAGAATTTGGGAAACGGCTCTATACTCAAGTAATTAATGCTATTGATGATCTAGAGAAGGTGGAGGATAATTTTCAAAGTTCTTATCTGAAAGACTATTTACTGTTAAGAATAGGAAGCCCTGTAGAGTTTTTTCACAACAATGTATTAGACTTGCTACAGAATTCTGAAGCTGATTTTGAGATAAAATTAGGACTAACAGATGAGCTGGTAGAGTTGTTATACAAAGAAGAACTAGACTTTGTCTTTGCTACTCGTCCGGCAAAAAACAATGATTTAGTATATGAGAAAATTAAAATGGAGCGTTTTCAAATTGTAGTATCCAAAGATTTTGATACATCCGAATTTGATCAGCTTATAGCTGAAGATAAATACGGTGCAGCTGAGGCATGGCTTCTTAAACAAAAATGGATAGTATATGATAATAAACTGTCTCTGATTAGGCGTTTTTGGAGGCATAATTTCAATAAGCGACCACTCATCAAGCCTCATATAGTAGTAGGAAATATTAATAGTATATCCAAGGCGGTAAGTTTAGGTCTTGGTATTAGTGTTGTATCAGATTTGGCAGGAATTACCTATTTTGAGAAAGGCTTGATAAAGACACTTTGGAAAGGACGTATCCCTAGCTTAAATACACTCTTTCTGGCATACAAGAAAGACTATGTAAACGAAGAATTATTAGGAGAGATGAAAAGGATTTTAAGATTGAAATGATTCACTTCAAAAAGGCTTGAATTATAAACGATAGTCTGCTGGCATTTTGTCTAAAAGGTAGGCTCAGGAAAAAGCATCATACAATAGGGAAATATATTTTTCGAGCACTTTATGAAACCGTGATTTTCTTTAAGCCAACGTACTACCACTATGGGATGAAGTCTTGATGAAAGTCTGTAATATCCTTATATTTGGCTAATTGATTAATAAACTCTTTCTTCAAATAATCAGGCATATCTTTCAGTTTTTCTTTCAAGTCTTCATTAAGTTTACAATACCCCTCTTCACCACAATAAAAATTAATCTGCTTGAAATATTTCAAGTGATTGTGAAGAATAAAATAGGAGACTTCAATATTACTATCGGCGTTCGCGCAATAAAAGAAGGGGATAAATACCATTCTCGAACCTGCCCGGTCTACATAGGAGGAGTCGTTCTGGCAATATCGCGTCGTAGTGCAGTTTTAGTGGCAGAACCTGTCTGATCATAGATTTTAAGTCAGTTTTGACGTACTCTTATTTTCGTTCCCAATATTTTATGGTAAAAAAATAGAGATTTTATCCCCATATATGATTTCTAAAGTGTATCGTATCTATTGGTATACCACACTTCATTGTGTTTTTTCTTTTACCCATAAACTCGTAAATGAACTATTCTTATCAGAAACATTTCCGTCAAAAATTAATTCTACTATATAAGGACTACTTTCAATGTCAATATGGTTTGTCATTCCTTGCAAGGCGTCATAGTTTGTTATGCGACTTTTGCCAAATAGTTTTATTAAATCCTCCACATGAACATGGCTGTCAGGTTGTAAGCCATTTTCAAAAAAGATTTCTACGTGTTCAAAGGAGGAGACGTAATAACCTTTAGTAGGTTTATCTTAGAATCTTCAAGACCTTCTTCTGAAAAACTGAAATGCAGGTAAACATTGTTATATTCGTTTGCATACGCCAACTCCATAGGATTGTCATCACTGAATTCCATATTGATCATCTTTTCAAAATTTAGGGTATCACCTGAATTCAGAAAATCTGCTTCGCTCGACTTCCCCAGAACCAAATCGTTAATGCTCCAATCTTTATCGATTCGAATGATCAGTTTGGATGTATCCTGCAGATTTACGGTGTTTCCGGTTAATTCTTCCACGGATTTTCCGCTGTCTGTTTGTTGGGTTGTCATTTTCGTTTTTTGCTTACATCCACCTGTAATTGCCACAAGAAGACTTAAAATAATTATTGCTGTTTTTATTCTCATACTATTATATCCTATTTGACAGTTGCTATTCCTCTTTTGAATCTTTTTACAAACTTTATTATTACCTATATCCCAATGAATGGGTCGATGTAGAACATTTAGGTTGATTTCTTAATACGCTTTTTTATTGATGCCATCATTGAGAAGGTGCAAGTTTTATGCAAGTTTTTTATTCCGTAGTCGTCCTGATTTACCTTATATAAACTTTTTTTAATGGATTTTAGGCTGGATGAAAAAGAAAAAGCGCTGGATTAAGGCTTATAAATGTCTTATTCTCAGCGCTTTTACAATTCGTCGGGGTGACAAGATTCGAACTTGCGACCCCACGCCCCCCAGACGTGTACTCTAAACCGGGCTGAGCTACACCCCGAATTGCGAATGCAAAAGTAAGTTTTATTTTGGAGAATTCAAATTATTAGAGGTTATTTGTTTGTGTTCCTTCTTCCTCTTAAAAAAGAGAATTATATTCCCATGGAGTCCCGATAAAAATCGAAGCTTTCAAAGATTTTTTCTTTGTTGGTGGTTTGGTTTATTTCAATAGAACCTATATTCTTTAATAATGTAAAGTTGATGATGCCCCCTTTGTTCTTTTTGTCGTGTAGCATCAGTTCGTATAGTGTTTCGTAGTTTTCGCACGTAAAATAAAATCCACCATACTGTTGCTTAACAAAGTATATTAATTCCTGCAGTTTCTCTTGTGGGAACTTGTGTAGGATATACGATAGATATAGTTCACAGACTAAACCCCATGCAACAGCATAACCGTGGTAAACCCCTCTGTTCTCTTTTAGCGCAAAGCTTTCAAAGGCGTGCCCTATGGTATGTCCTAAATTTAATGCCTTACGGATTCCTTTTTCAAAAGGATCCTGTTCAACGATATTTTCTTTTATCTGTATAGATTCGCCAATTAATTCTTGAAGTTTTTCATAGTCAATCTCCTCTATGTCAAAAGAGAGAAGATTATTCCAATGTTCTTCCGTACTGATAAGTCCGTGTTTAAGCATTTCAGCATAACCCGATAGTAAGTTGTCCTGGTCTAAGGTCTTTAAAAATTGTGTATTGATCCACACTTTAGCAGGAGGGTTGAAAACCCCAATTTCATTTTTTAATCCTAAGAAATTAATTCCAGTTTTTCCTCCCATAGCTGCATCCACCATTGCTAACAGAGTAGTTGGAATGTTGTAGTAAGTGATCCCGCGTTTAAAAGTGGAAGCTGCAAAACCACCTAAATCGGTAACTACCCCTCCACCTAAGTTTATCAATAAGGATTGGCGACTGCCTCCTTTTTCACTTAAAATTTTCCATACAGAAGAAAGAGTTTCTAAGTTCTTGTGATTGTCGTTGGCCGGAATAGTTATGATGACTGCTTCATTAAATGTTTTAACCTTTTCCAGGATAGGCATACATACTTTTAGTGTATTCTCATCGGTTAGAATGAAAACTTTATCGTAAGAAGTGTTTTGAAGGTTGTAATATAAGTCCTCAGAAATAGTAGAGGTTAAAATAGCTTTTTGTTGGCTCATTTGTCTTTTTATAATCAGTAAGCTACAAATATAGTAAAGAAAACGAGAGAAGAATAAATATTATAGCAGATGATAGAAAAAAGAAAACAGGGAGGTAACTATATCCACTTAGAAAAAGTTATCTTTGTTATTCTACTTATTTATAATAAATATGATACCATGAAACCACTTTTCCCTCCTTTTTGTAGAACTTTAGGATTTCTTATTCTGGGCATAACTTTATTAGGCCCTTTCTTGTTCTATTTTGCCGGAATTTTAACAGATAACAACCTCTTACTTTATAAAGAAGGGTTTAAGTTGTTAGGTATGATTGGATCTTTATTGATACTCTTCGCTTATACTACGGATGAAAATAAGAATACCCTTAAGATCAGATCAAATGCAACACAACAAGCCATGTTTCTTACTCTTTTATTTCTTTTTGTAAAAATGGTTTATCGCTTGTTGAAACACGATGTCATTAGTACGGAAGGTTCCTCTTTCTTAATATTTCTTATTTTTAATGTAATTTGCCTGGAATTTGGTATAAAAAAGTCAAAGATTGAAAAATTATATAAAGGCAAGTAGAGTTCGGTTAAACTTTTTGTTACTTAAACAGTCTTATTAATGTGCATGTTAAATCAAAATAAGCAAAAAAAGTGATAAATCGTTTATTCTTGTCTTTAATCTTGATCAATTGTTTTATAGTTTCAAGCTTTGGTCAACAAGTGGCAATCAAAGGCTCGGTCTTTGAGGAGGAAACTAAAGAAGCTGTTGAGCAAGCTACCATACAATTATTATCGCTTCCTGATAGTGTGTTTGTAACGGGAATAGCCAGTGGACAGGGAGGAAGCTTTACTTTACCAAAAGTAAAACCGGGGAAATATCTCTTAAGAGCTTCCTTTATAGGTTTGCATCCCAAAGAAATCAATGTAAACCTTACATCAAAAGATAAAGAGAAAGATGTTGGGACAATTTATCTTCGTCCGGATGCGGTACTGTTAGAAGAGGCCGTTATTGTTGCAGAAGCACCTCAGGTAACCGTTGCGGGAGATACTTTGGTTTATAATTCGTCTGCTTACCGACTGCCCGAAGGGTCTATGTTAGAAGAGCTGGTGAAAAAACTTCCTGGAGCAGAAATTGATGAGGAGGGTAAGATTACCATTAATGGACAAGAAGTAAAGAAGATAATGGTGGACGGCAAAGAGTTTTTTGTGAACGATCCGGATATTGCCATGAAGAACTTACCTGTTAATATGGTTGAAAAAATTAGTGCCTATAATAAAAAGAGTGATATGGCCCGTATCACAGGAATTGATGATGGTGAGGAAGAGGCTGTTTTGGATATTTCTGTTAAAAAAGGAATGAATCAGGGTTGGTTTGGAAATATAGATGGTGGTTATGGTAATCACGATAGATACCTGGCTAAAGGAATGTTGAATCGCTTTAAAGAGGGAGACCAATATACAGGACTGTTCAATATCAATAACGTCAATGATAGAGGTTTTGGTGGAGGTGCCCGGTGGGGACGTGGATTTGGAGGTATGGAAGAGAAACAAGATTATGGATTCAACTTTGGTGTGGTAAGGGAAAAATATGAGATAGGTGGTAACGTATGGTATAACGATAGTGAAAGGGATAATCAGAATCAAAGTACTTCAGAGACCTTTCTGCAAGATCGTTCATCTTTTTCTAAAGGTTCAAATATGAGCCTGAATAAGAACAAGAATTTTAACGCTAGCTTAATGTTGGAATGGAAGCCGGATACGTTGACCAATATCCTTTTCAGACCCTCCTTTTCTTATGGAAAAGGGAATAGCCGGAGTGAAGGATTCTCGTATACCGGAGATGTGGACGATTTTGACGATTGGGAAGGTATGATTCAAAGAGAGGAAGCAATCAATACCAACCAATCTCTTTCTGTGGGCAAGAATAAATCAATTTCAGCCAATGGAAGTATCATTGCCAATAGAAAGTTAAACGATAAAGGCCGGAATTTAACTTTTAGAGCAGATTATGGTTATGGTAATAATGATTCCGATCAAAGTTATTATTCTTTAATTGAATATTTCAAAAAGCAAGATCAGAACAATGAAAGAGATCAGCTTATCAGAAATGATAATACAAACTATAACTATCGTTTGCAGGTAACCTATAGTGAACCTATTTTTACCAATCGTTTTTTGCAGTTTTCTTATAGCTATCAACATAGGTATCAAGAATCGGATAGAAGAACTTATGACGTTTTAGGTATAGAACCCGGAGATGATTTAGATCCACTATTAGATAAGGATTTAAGTAAATATGCAGAGAATAAATATGATAATCACAGTGCCGGAGTATCTTTACGTACAATACGCGAAAAATACCAGTATAATATAGGAGTTGAAGTACAACCTCAGCGAAATAGAATGGCTTATGAACAAGGTGTTCACCTGGTGGATACTTCACGTTCTGTCGTGAATTTCACACCAACTTTTGATTTTAGATATCGATTTCATAAACAGAGTGAATTGCGCGTCAATTATAGAGGGTGGTCGTCTCAGCCAAATATGACTGATTTGTTGCCTATACGTGATGAAACTAATCCATTGAATATCCGTGAGGGAAATCCCGGATTGAAACCGTCGTTTTCCAACAATTTTAGTTTGTTTTACAATACCTACTTAGTAGAAAAACAGATGGGAATTATGGCACGGCTTTTCTTTTCTAACACCTTAAATAGTGTAAGCAGTAAGGTCGTTTATGACCCTGAAACGGGAGGGCGTACTACAACTCCTGTAAATATCAATGGAAACTGGAATATCAACGGATTCTTTACTTTTAATACTCCCTTGAAAAATAGAAAATTCAATATTTCCACTCATACCAATGCCAGGTATAGTAATATGGTTGGATTTACATCTACAGGCGCAGATAAGGATGCTGAAAAAAATACAACAAAGAACTTGGGCTTAAATGAACGGGTAAGAGGTTCTTATCGAAATGATAAATTTGAATTTGGACTTAATGCAGGTATAAGATATAGTATTTCCAGAAACTCTTTAACTAAACAATCAAATAGAGAAACCTTTAATTATACTTTTGGTTCTAATACGGAAATTATGTTTCCTTGGGACATCACTCTTTCCATGGATGCCTCCTATGAGATTAAAAAAGGATATAGTGAAGGGATGAATGAAAATGAGTTTATTTGGAATGCACAATTAACCAAAGATCTATTTAAACAAAAGCAAGGATCTTTGTCGTTCCAGATATTTGATATCTTGAAACAACAATCGAATATTAGACGTTCATTGACTGCCAGTATGCGTCAAGATACTGAAACTAACGCTATTAATAGCTACTTTATGGTTCATTTCATCTATCGGTTAAACACTTTTGGTAAAGGTGGAGGAGGCGAAATGAGAGGTCAAGGTTCTCGTTCGGGAAGAAGAGGAGGCCCCGGATTACGTCATTATTAAATAGGTTAGCTCATTATCTGGTTTCAATATAAGTATTTGTTTGTGTTTTATTCGTTTTACTGGGATGTATAGCTTGAAAAGTCATGATTTTTTAATAGATTTGCTGAATACACCGGTTAAACTAATACAGACAAATCAATGATAGAATGGAGTCTTCTTGCCACTAAAATAGCCTCTATTGCATTTAATCTGATCTATTTCGGGTTAATTGTCAGTACCATTATAATTGTTGTGTTAGATAACCGCAATCCCGTAAAAACCATAGCCTGGGTTTTAGTGTTGATGTTTTTGCCGGTTGTAGGATTAATTTTTTATTTTTTCTTCGGGCGGAATCAACGCAAAGAGCGTATCATTGGGGAGAAAAGCTATAATAAGTTGATGAGTAAGTCATTAACTAGGTATCAGTCTCAATGTGATTATGAAATTCCCCCTAAATACGAAGCTTTAATTCGGTTCTGTAAATTAACAAACCAAGCCTTTCCGTTCGAGTCGAATCGTGTGGAAGTATACACCGATGGCTACGATAAGATTCACTCCTTGATTCGTGAACTTTATAAGGCTAAGAAACATATTCATCTTCAATATTATATTTTCACCGATGATTCGGTGGGCCGTTTAATTCGGGATGTTTTGATTGACAAATCGAAAGAAGGGGTAGAGGTACGCGTTATCTATGATGATGTTGGCAGTTGGGGGACATCCAGTGATTTCTATAATGAAATGCGTGATGCCGGTATCGAGGTCAGGAGTTTTCTAAAAGTTCGGTTCCCTCCTTTTACGAGTAAAGTAAATTATAGGAATCACCGTAAAATTGTAGTGATTGATGGGCGTATCGGTTTTATTGGTGGAATGAACATCGCTGAGCGGTATGTGAAAGGTGTGTCTTGGGGAGTTTGGAGAGATACTCATCTACTCATTGAAGGTGAAGCTGTCTATGGCTTACAAACCACTTTCTTGTTAGACTGGGCTTTCGTTGATCAGACTTTGATTACTGATAAAAAATATTTTCCTACCATCAATATCAAGGAGAATTGTTTAATGCAGATTGTTTCAACTGATCCGGTCAATCCTTGGAAAAATATTATGCAAGGTATAGTTCAGGTTATTTTGTTGTCGTGTAAATATGTTTATATTCAAACGCCCTATTTCCTACCTACCGAGCCTATTGCCAATGCTTTACAGACAGCTGCTCTTTCCGGTGTGGATGTTCGTTTAATGTTACCGGAACAATCTGACTCAAAAATGGTGCATTGGGGATCTCGTTCTTATATTGAGGAAATGTTAAGTGCCGGGGTTAAAGTCTATTTCTATCAGAAGGGTTTCTTACATGCCAAAATGATTGTATCCGATGATTTGTTTAGTACTGTGGGTACAACGAATATTGACTTTAGAAGTTTTGAGCATAACTTTGAGGTAAATAGCTTTATCTATGATAGCGAGTTGTGTGAAAAGCTAAAAGGAATCTTTGTTATGGATCAACATCATAGCAAGCAGATTTTCTTAAAGAACTGGCAACAACGCCCACTTCGAGTGCGTATTATTGAATCGGTTGTTCGTCTGTTTTCGCCTTTATTATAAGTTTTGAAGAGGTGCCTGAGGAACGAAAAAAGAGAAATTTACACTTCCATAAGTGCGTTTTTCCTTAAAATAGGGATGAGTTTCAAACTTATTTTCCTTTCCATGTTCAAGAATAAAAAATCCATCAGGTTTTAGTAATTCATGTTCAAAGATCAAATCAGGTATAATGCTTAAATCTTTCAAATCATAGGGTGGATCAGCAAAGATAAAATCGAACTTTTCGTGTGTACGTTTAACGAATTGAAGAGCATCCCCTTTGATGACAATGCTTTTCTGGGTACCTAACTCATGCATGACTTTGTGGATAAAGTCGGAGTGAGCTTTTTCTTTTTCAACGCTAATTACTAAATCACACCCTCTAGAGATTAGTTCGGCACTAATACTACCTGTTCCGGCAAATAAGTCAAGAGCTTTTATACCGGAAGTAAAATCAATGCGATTCATTAAAATGTTGAATAGATTCTCTTTAGCAAAATCGGTAGTAGGTCTTGCTTTAAAGGTTTTAGGTATCTGAAAACGTCTTCTCTTAAATTCTCCTCCGGTAATTCTCATCTTAGTTATTCCTCTTTTAATTCTATAGGTATAGTAAAGGGAGAGCTTTGTATGTTTTTTATGTACTTACTCAATTCAGGAATAATGCTTTTTACTTCTTTTGAATTATTTAAAAAAATAAATTCATCTTGTTGTTGATTGAAGATCTGCTGTTTCCATAGGTGTAAAGAGTAGTACAATATATCAGCTACAGATTGTACTGTAAATGTGTTGATGCTTAGTAGTTCCCCTTCAGAAAAAGAAAATAAATCGATTTTTCCTGTTTGTATGTTTAGGAACATTTGTTTCTTTTTACTAATCTTATTTACAGAATATAATTTTTCAATTAATAGACTTGTTTGTGATTGAATGGAAAGCTCTTTATCCCATTCTTTAAGAAATGTGAATGCACTCTTATCAATGGCATAAAGAACAACGATGTTATTTCTTTTTACAATGTCGTATAGAATGATTTCATTCTCTTTTTTTGTGTGACTATGATAAAAGAGTGTCTCTTTTTGTTCGTCTTCGAAAAGCTCCAGAGGTAAAAGTAAATAGCGTATTCCAATGAATACTACTCTTTTTTGCTGAAAAGGTTTAGATAAAAACTCCACCTCTTTAAATACCCTTTTTATGTTAGCAGTAAGAGATAAAGATAGGTCTGTTTTTATTTCTTCAGCATAGTATTCTTTAGTTATCGTGTTATATATAGAAAAAGAAAATCCATCCGTCTTTAGACGGATGGATAGTATGCAGTATTCCGACTGACTAAAATCAAATTGATTTATAGCTTTTTTAATATCGGACATATGTTTATTCTAAGATAAAAGTTGAAAAAGTTTACTCCCAGTTTCCTGCATTATTATTAGGTATATCTAAATCTCCAAATTTCAGACCAGGATAGCGGTTCATCTTAGTTTGTTTGTCAACTAAGTTAATTAGTTCTTGTTTATCTAAGTCTCCTAAATAGGTTTCATATGGAGTTCTGACTTCTAATAAATAAAGAGGAGCACCGGACTCAGTTGTTGTAATTACAGTGTCCATTTCGAATACGGCACCATTACCATAAGGAACATAACGAAGAGAATCAACATTGTAGTTTTTGGAGAAAATGGTATCTTTTACAGGAACCCAAATGGTATCACGAGAGAAATGCTCAAGTCCTAATTTTTTTGCTTCGTTCCAATTATTTGTTCTTCTCGCTTTTTCAATAATTTCAACCGCTTTTTTCTCAGTCAGGCCAGATTCTAATTGTTCATCAGATAATACACCTTCTTTAGTTACGATTGGTAATCTCTCATTTTTAACAAAATAGATAAGGCTATCAAAGTTTGTTGTATACTGTTGTTTATTTAAAATCCTGAATTCTTGCTGAGCTTTTCTGATATCCATCAAGCGAGCAATAATTGCCTTTTCTCTGTTGTTTTTGCTTTTCTCAAAGTTTATTGGTCCCATGATACTGGAATAGCAGATATAAACCAGCACTATAATGGCGATACCTAATAAAACATTCCATACGGTTTTCATGATAATATTATGTTTTTTTAGTTTATATTCGTCACACAAAAATAGAATAAATTAATCTATTTATCTATACTTATTTAGAGATTTTTTTTGTCAATTATGTTATATAAATATATAATCCATAAAATTAAAGAAAATTTTCCCTTTGAGCCAACAAAAGACCAATTTAATGTTATTGAATTGATTGCTAGATTTCTTTTATCTAAAGAATCCAATGAAATTTTGTTGATTAAGGGATATGCCGGTACCGGAAAGACTTCATTAATAGCTACAATAATAAAAGTATTGCAAGAATTTAAGCAACAGGCGGTTTTATTGGCTCCAACCGGGAGGGCTGCTAAAGTTTTTTCATATTATGCCAAACATCCGGCATATACTATTCATAAAGAAATTTATCGTCAAAAAATACAAACAAATTTTCAGACGGACTTTTCTTTAGATAGGAATTTAAAAAAGCAAGCTCTTTTTTTTGTTGATGAAGCCTCAATGATATCAAATCAAAGTTTTTCTGATTCACTGTTTGGCTCTCAACGACTGTTGGATGACTTAATTGCCTATGTTTATTCTTCGGATTGCCGTTTAGTCTTATTAGGCGATACAGCACAATTGCCTCCAGTGGGGGAAATGTTAAGTCCAGCTCTGGATAAGCATTATCTAGCATCATATGGTTTAATGGTTCATGAATATTCCTTAACTGAGGTAGTTAGGCAAGTTAAAGATTCGGGAATATTAGTGAATGCAACCACTCTTCGTAATCAAATTCAGGCTCAAAGTTTTCAATGCTTGCCTCAACTTAATATCGGACAATTCAACGATATAGAGTCTATTTCGGGAGGGCAGTTGATAGACCGTTTGAGTTCTGATTATCAAAGAGAGGGTATGGACGAGACTATTGTAATTTGTCGCTCGAATAAAAGAGCTAACTTATATAATCAGGGTATTCGAAACGCCATATTATATAGAGAGGATGAATTAAATGTAGGGGATATGCTTATGGTCGTTAAGAACAACTACTATTGGACGGAGAAAATAAAAGGCTTTGATTTTATTGCTAATGGAGAAATAGTGAAAGTAAACCGCATTCATAGAGTGTATGAACTTTATGGTTTCCGTTTTGCGGATGTCTTGTTATCTTTTCCTGACTATGATAACTTAGAGTTGGAGGTCAAGCTCATAATGAATACTTTACATTCTGAAGCTCCTGCATTATCTTTAGCCGATCAAGAGAAGTTGTTTGAGCAAATTTCTGAAGATTATATGCATATCTCTCGAAAAAGAGAGCGTATTGAACAGATAAGAAAAGATGCACATTTTAATGCTCTCCAAGTTAAGTTCTCTTATGCCATAACTTGTCATAAAGCCCAAGGTGGACAATGGGCGAACGTCTTTATTGATCAGGGGTATATGACAGACGATTATGTGAATTCCGACTATTTTAGATGGCTTTATACAGCAGTGACCCGTGCAACAAAAAAGGTCTATTTGGTGAATTTTCCTAAACAGCAGGTTGGAGAGCTTCCTTAATTCATACCTTTAAAAAAAAGAGAGAAGAAACCTACCCTAATGGATTTCTTCTCTCAGTATAATTAAATGGAATCTCTTTAAGGATAGTTATGATAGATTCGCCAATTCTAAGATTTTGTCTAGCGCTTGGGTCAGGCCTTCTGTTTTCTTTCCTCCGGCAGTAGCATAATGAGGTTGACCTCCTCCACCACCTTGAATAAGTTTAGCCGCTTCCCGTATGATTTTTCCGGCATTTAACCCTTCTTCTACTAAGTTATCACTAATCATAATGGTAAGTCCTGGTTTGGCATTATAATCGTTTATCGCTACAAAAAAGAGGTTCTCAGGAATCTCACCTCTTAATTGGAAGGCGATGTCTTTTATATATTCAGCAGGAAGAGGAGTCGTAAGCGTCATTAATTGAATACCATTTATGGTTTGGCTGTTCTTGATAAGGCGTTTTTTTATTTCAGCCATTTTGTCTTTCATGAATAGTTCAATGTTCTTTTGAAGCTCTTCATGATTTTCAATGTATTTTTTTATAACGCCAATCAAGTCCGGCGTGTTGTTGATGAATAATGAACGAATATCGTTAATCATATCTTCCACCGTATAGATCATCTCTTCTACCTTTTCTCCGGTAATGGCTTCTATCCTTCTGACTCCGGCAGCTATTGAACTTTCTGAAAGGATTTTGAAGATCCCTATATGACCTGTACTTGGTATATGCGTACCTCCACAGAATTCTATGGATGAGCCAAATTGAACAACTCTTACCTCTTCACCATACTTCTCACCAAAAAGAGCTATAGCCCCCATTTCCTTGGCTTCTTTGATGGGAATGTTTCTATGTTCCGTAAGAGGTATGTTTTCCCGAATCCTTTTATTGATTGATTTTTCGACTTCTCTGATTTCTTCGTCTGTCATTTTTTGGAAATGAGAAAAGTCAAAACGAATGTATTCGGGGGTGACTAAAGAGCCTTTTTGCTCTACGTGTGCTCCTAATACCTCTCGTAATGCCTGATCTAGCAGGTGGGTTGCGGTATGATTGACTGCCGTTGCCTTTCTCTTATTTATGTCAATGACTGCTTTGAAAGGGGCGGAAACATCCTTAGGCAATTGTTTTGCTAAATGTATGGTAAGGTTATTCTCGTTTATGGTATCAATGATATCAATCGTCTCGGTAGCACTTATCAGTTTTCCGGTATCCCCGACTTGTCCACCGCTCTCTGCGTAGAAGGGAGTCTTATCCAATACGATTTGGAATAAATGTTCTTTTTTCCTTTTGATTTCTCTATATCTTAATATGGAAACGTCATATTCCATATAATCATAGCCAACAAACTGAGAGGTTCCTTCTTGAAGTACAATCCAATCCCCGGTTTCAATTGTTGCCGCATTGCGAGCCCGTTCTCTCTGTTTTGTCATTTCACTTTCAAACTCTTCCAGATCCACCGTCTTTCCTCTTTCTTTTAGAATGAGCTCCGTTAAGTCGAGAGGGAAACCAAAAGTATCATATAAGGTGAAGGCTGCTTTACCGCTGATGACCTTTCTGTTTTCTTTCTCAGCCTCTTGAATGGTTTTCTCTAATAGATGAATGCCTGTTTCAAGTGTATGAAGAAAAGTGTCTTCCTCCTCTTTAATTACTTTTTCTATCAAGGCTTCTTGTGATTTAAGCTCAGGATAAGCCTCTCCCATACTTCCTATCAGAACAGGAACCAGCTTGTATATGAAGGCTTGTTTTTGATCTAGGAAGGTATAGCCATAACGTACAGCTCTTCGTAGAATCCTGCGAATCACATAACCGGCTTTCGCATTGGATGGTAGTTGTCCGTCGGTAATGGAAAATGCAATGGTGCGGATATGATCAGAGATTACACGCATGGCAATATCTACCTTTTCATCCTTTCCATAAGGAAGTTTGGTTAATTCACTAATCTTCTTTATTAAAGGTTGAAACACATCCGTGTCGTAATTAGATGTTTTACCTTGTAATACGGCACAGAGTCTTTCAAAGCCCATACCTGTATCAATCACTTTGTTGGGCAAAGGTTCTAATGAGCCATCGGCTTTACGATTATACTGCATGAAAACCAGATTCCATATTTCAATGACCTGTGGATGATCTTTGTTTACGAGTTGTGCACCGCTTACTTTCTTACGTTCCTCGTCAGATCTAAGATCGATATGAATCTCAGAACAAGGACCACAAGGGCCGGTATCGCCCATTTCCCAGAAGTTATCGGCTTTATTACCATCAATGATTTGTTCTTCCGGAAGGTATTGCCTCCAAAGAGATAGGGCTTCTGTATCTTTTTCTAGTTTTTCTTCCGGACTTCCTTCAAAGACAGTGGCATATAGTCTGTCAGTATCTAATTTGAGGACATCGGCTAAATATTCCCATGCCCATTTAATGGCGTCTTCCTTAAAGTAATCACCAAAAGACCAGTTGCCTAACATCTCAAACATGGTGTGGTGATAGGTGTCATGTCCTACCTCTTCCAAATCGTTGTGCTTTCCACTGACACGTAAACATTTTTGTGAGTTGGCTACTCTTTTATATTTGGCTTCATGGTTTCCTAATATGATATCCTTGAACTGATTCATTCCTGCATTAGTGAACATCAGTGTAGGATCATCCTTTATTACCATTGGAGCTGATGGTACAATTTTATGTCCTTTGGCTTCAAAAAAGCTTTTAAATGATTCTCTGATTTCTTTTGCGCTTAGCATACTTCTATATATCTATATATGAGGTTAATATTCTTAAAAAGAATATGCAAAGATAGCTTGTTTTATTATTTTTGTTCTCATAAATAAAGGACTTTATTCATTATGCGCAAAGTTTACTACGTCTATAACCCTCAGACACAGACCTACGATCGTATATATCCTACAATAAGACAGCGAATTAGAAGTATATTACGCCGTCTTTTCGTGGGCACAGGTATGGGGATGGCAGCCTTTATCGTATTCTTACTGGTTTTTGGATCACCATCTGAAAAGGAGTTGCGAAAAGCTAACAGTCAGCTTGTAGCTCAATACAACGTACTATCGCATCGGTTGGATGAGGCCTTGGCTGTAATGAATGACATTCAGTTGCGTGATGATAACCTTTATCGTGTCATTATGCAAACTGATCCTGTTGACCCAGCTATACGCCAGGCAGGATATGGGGGGACTAATCGTTATGAGGCTTTAATGAATTTACCCAATGCTGAGCTGGTAGTTCAAACTGCACAAAAGTTGGATCGGCTAGATCGCAAACTTTATATTCAATCAAAATCGTTTGATGATGTAGTTGAACTTTGCAAAAATCATGAAGAAAGACTTCAGTGCGTTCCGGCGATTCAGCCTATATCGAATAAGGATTTAAAACAAACGGCTTCGGGTTATGGTACCCGTATAGATCCTATTTATGGGACAACGAAGTTTCATTCGGGAATGGATTTTTCTGCAAGTCCGGGAACCGATATTTATGCTACAGGAAATGGAGTGGTTGAGAAAGCGGGTTGGGAAACAGGTTATGGTAACACCATAGTTATTAATCATGGTTTTGGTTATAAAACTCTATATGCTCATTTAAAGGATATCAAAGTTAAGAGAGGAGCTAAAGTCATAAGAGGAGAGGTGATAGGTGGGGTAGGTTCAACCGGTAAAAGTACGGGTCCTCACTTGCATTATGAGGTGCATTTAAAGGGAAAGGTGGTTAATCCTGTAAATTATTATTTCATGGATTTAAGTGCTGAGGATTATGATCGGATGATTCAGATTGCAGCTAATCACGGTAAAGTCTATGATTAATTTTTTCTAAAAAAGAGTCTATCTATGCGAAATAAGTCTTCCAAGAAGTTGAAATTATTTTACTCTATTAATGAGGTGGCTCAAATGTTTAGTTTGAATGAATCCACACTTCGTTACTGGGAAAAAGAGTTTAAAGAATTGCAACCCAAAAAAGGGAGAGGAGGAACTCGTCAATATCAAGAAAAAGACATTGAATTAATTCGTTTAATTCATTATTTGCTGCGTCAAAAAGGAATGACAATAGATGGGGCTAAACAACAATTAGAGTATAAGAAAGATCCTACAACCCGTCAGGTTGAAGTCATTCGGCGATTAAATCAAGTGAAGTCTGAATTAAAAGGAATCCTTAATGAGCTGAACCAAGATCTTGATGAAAGATAAGTCAAGATTAGGATTCTATTCGGTTTACCATTTTTACGTCTTTAATCTTACGTAAATCGTTGCTTATTTTCTTTACATCATCCACATCGTGAACATAGAGTTGTATTTTACCTTCAAAAATACCATCATCAGTCTCAAATTCAATTCTACGAATGTTTGCATTTCTTTCGTTAGATATTACTTTGGTTATTTTATTCAGTAATCCTACACTGTCGATACCTTTGATGTACAGGTTGACTAAGAAAAACAGCTCTTTGTGCGTATCCCATTCAGTTGCTATAATCCGATTTCCATAGCTACTTTTAAGTTTAATTCCTGTAGGACATTGACGTTTATGTATTATAACGTTGTTCTCTTCATCTAAGTAGCCAAACACATCATCGCCCGGAATGGGGTGACAACAGGTTGCTATTTTATAATTATTTTTCAGAGATTCTTCTGTAACTTTAACAACTTTCTTTGTGTCAATGCTTTGTGCTTCTTTCTTGGTTTCCTTCTCTTTCTCTTTTTTATCCTCTTTGTTTCCAAAAGAAAAAGTAAGATACCTTTTCATCCAGTTTGGATTTTGTTTTCCTTTCAAAAGATTCTTTTGAGCTTCTCCTAAAACAATAAGTTTTTTCCCTAATGCTGAAAGAAGACAGTCTTTATCTTTTACCTTGTAGAAACTAATTAGTTTATCAGTATTTGCTGCATTATTTTCAAAGCCGGTTTCTTCAAAGAAACTGTTTAATATTTTTTCTCCCTTTAGTTGGTGTTTTTTCTCTTGCTTTCGTAAAAAAGTGGTTATTGCTGTTCTTGCACGAGCTGTGGTAATATAGTTTAGCCACTCCGGTTCTACGCGCTGTGTTTTGGAAGTTAGAATCTCCACTTGATCACCACTTTCTAACACATGACTTAGAGGTACCAGTTTATGGTTTACTTTAGCACCAATGCAATGATATCCAATATCTGTATGTAGTGAAAAAGCAAAATCCAATGCCGTAGAGTTTTGTGGCATGGTTTTTATTTCTCCTTTGGGAGTGAAAACAAAAATTTCAGAGGCAAAAAGGTTTAATTTAATGGTATCCAGAAAATCTATTGCATCCGGTTGTGGATCTTCCAGGATTTCTTTTATGGTAGTGAGCCATTTTTCTAGTTCACCTTCATCTTCACCACCACCACCTTCTTTATATTTCCAGTGGGCGGCAAATCCTTGCTCTGCAATATCGTTCATTCGTTTACTACGTATTTGCACCTCTACCCATTGTCCGTTGTTGGCCATTAGGGTAACGTGTAAAGCTTGATATCCATTAGCTTTAGGGTGGCTAACCCAATCTCTAATGCGATCCGGATGAGGTTTGTAGATTTTAGAGATGGTTACATAAATGTCAAAACAGTCATTAAGCTCTTCTTCTAAGCTCCTAGGCTCAAAAATAATACGAACAGCAAGAATGTCATAAATCTCCTCAAAAGTAATATGTTTTGTTTCAATTTTTTTCCAAATGGAATAGACGGACTTAGTACGAGCAATGATTTTATACTCTAATCCCATTTTGTCGAGACTTTTACGAATGGGAGCTGTAAAAGTGTCAAAAACCTCTTCACGTTCAGCGGCAGTGTCATCTAACTTTTTCTGGATAGATGTATATTCTTCCGGATGTTCATATTTAAAGCTCAGGTTTTCCAGTTCTGTCTTTATTTTGTATAAGCCTAGTCTATTAGCTAAAGGAGCATAGATATAAAGGGTCTCTCCTGCAATCTTATATTGTTTGCTTGGTAGAAGAGCTCCTAAAGTACGCATATTATGAAGTCTGTCTGCTATTTTTATGAGAATAACCCGGATATCATTAGACATGGTAAGCAGTAGTTTCTTGAAATTCTCTGCTTGTGCAGATGCGTGTTCTCCAAAAATTCCTCCGGATATCTTGGTGAGCCCATCTACAATTAATGCAATTTTCGGCCCAAAAATATTCTCAAGGTCTTCAACGGTATAATCGGTGTCTTCCACTACATCATGTAGTAGAGCGGCACTTATCGAGGTGGATCCTAGTCCAATTTCATTACAGACAATCTTAGCCACCGCAATGGGGTGCATAATATAAGGTTCTCCCGACCTTCTTTTTACCCCTTTGTGTGCCTGGTTTGCGAAGTTAAAGGCTTTAGTTATGATTTCAACCCGCTTTCTATGGTTTGTTGCCAAGTAATCATTGATTAACTCTTGAAAAGCCTCGTTAACTTTTTTATCTTCTTCGCTTAACTCTTTATTTTTCTTGTCTATCTCCATATAAAGTGCTCTCATTCAACAGCCAAATACAAAAATAAATAAATATTATGATTATGCAAGTTTTATGCTCAAGTAGTGTCTGTTAATATTTATTTGTAAATCTTTAAGTTTTTTCCGGCTATTATTTTGTTGCCTCTTATGTTGTTCCATTGTCTGAGTTGACGAACGGAAACGCCATGTTTTTGAGCTATTGTAGAAAGCGTTTCACCTTTTCTTATTTTGTGATAGGTTAATTTGCCTTGTGCTGTGGCCGGCGATTTCCTTTTCGGTGCAGCTTTTACTTTGGGAGTTACTGCTACCTGAGCTCTACGTCGGAATAGCTCATCTGACCTATGATTGTATATGGTATCTTGTTGTTCAATGAAACTACTGACTTGATCGAGAGGAAGTCGTAATGTGTAAGGTTTTATATCTCCCGGGATGACTTCCGTACTATATTGTGGGTTCAGGCTTTTTAGTTCTTCTAAACTCGTTCCACAAAGTTCTTCAATTTGTTTAAAATGAAGGTTCTGGCTCACTTGTATTGTGTCGGTGTTTTCCGGAATATTTGTTTCCATAGCACAAATATTATGATCACAATAGTAGTTCATTACATAATTTGCAGCAATGAAAGCAGGGACATAACCTTGGGTTTCTTTAGGAAGATAGGAGTATATTTTCCAATAGTCAGTTTCTCCTCCTGCCCGTCGAATGGCTTTGTTTACATTTCCGGGACCACAGTTATAAGCGGCGATAGCTAGATTCCAGTCATTATAGATTTCATATAAATCTCTAAGATATCTTGCAGCAGCCCAAGTGGATTTTACAGGATCTTTTCTTTCATCAATTAAACTGTTCGTCTCTAAACCATATAGTTTGCTTGTATTGATCATAAATTGCCATAAACCACAAGCTCCTGCTCTCGATACAGCTATTGGGTTAAGAGCAGATTCAATAATAGGCAGATACTTTAATTCTAAAGGAAGATTATAAGTATCTAAAGCTGTTTCAAAAATAGGAATATAGAAGTTGCTAACACTCAGCATATAAGAAACCTGAGATCTTAAACGTTCCGTGTATAAGTCTATGAATTTGCGAACAATGGGATTATAGGGCATCTCAATGATTGCCGGAATTCGTTGAAGTCTGTCTATAAAGGTTGAATCGCTGAACTGTGGGTTAGAAGGTGCTGTTTCGCAATTCTCGTTGATATCTATGTAGGTTTTGACATGCCAGTCTTTCAATAGGCTATCTATAGGATAAGTCATTCCTTCAGGTACCTCTATTGTTTCCCGTTTAATATCACCATTGGTTTTTATCTCAACCTCTACAGTTTGAGCTTTTATTTGGGATGAGAAAAATAGGAGTACAAAGAATACTATGTTATAGTAAAAATTGTTGGTCATCATCGTGTTGTATCCTTAAAAAGTAAAACTACATTGCAAACCTACCGTTTTATTGGAGGTGCGCAGAAAGTTCTGTTCATTATTCATAATAGCGGGTTCTATACGCATACTTAAATCGGGTGTGATGTCAAAATTCGACAATTCAGCATCAACGTATGCATCAATAACTGACAATATATAAACCCCAATAAAAGCAAATATACTAAGATCTCTGTATCTGCGGAATCTATCTTTCCTATTTTTTAGAACAGATTCCAGTTGACTTTTAGAATAACCATGATTTGGAGGAAGTAACTCCTCATAACTGTTTTTGTTGGGATCGTTACTCATTAAGTCGCGGTAAGCTCTGGAATAGTCTTTATACATATTGTTATTCCACGTTAAAGCATAGGCACAACCAGCAAATCCACCATAAAAAATAGGTAGTTTCCAATATTTACGATTATAGATCTGTCCTCCTCCTGGAAAAATAATTGCAAGCCAGGTGGCTCTTGTAGGATTGGGTATCCATTGTTGTTTAGGTGTCTCCGGTTTATGAATGGAGTCGGGTAGTTGTGCTATAATAGGTGTATCTATGTTTTCTTGAATTATACTGTCCGGAATAATGGTGTCATTGAGGATACTTTCATCCATTAAAACAGAATCTTCTATTAACCTCTTTTCTTCCACTAATTTTGCTTTAGATTCAGAACTATTCCCAATAGAGTCATTAATACTTGTTTGTGCCCAAGTATTGAAGGAATAGATTTGTAACATTTGCAATATCCCTAGAGATATAAAAAAAATCCAAAAATTAAATTTTCTTTTAGTAGTCTTCATCTATTTTTTAAGTGAATCGAAGATTTCCATTATACGTTCCAGTTCCTCTTCGTTTTTAAATGAAATACTGATTTTTCCTTTTCCTTTAGTTGAGCAAGATACTTGAACTTTTGTATTAAAGAAATCAGAGAGATGCTTTTTTAATAAGTTATACTCTTCTTTTGTCTTTTTTGTTTTCTCTACCGGTCTTTCAGTCAAATCATTTTCTGCATTGAGTTCTTTAACCAATGTTTCCACTTTTCGTACAGAATAACCGTGCTTTAAAATCTCTTTTAATACTTTAACTTGTTGTTGAGGCTCTTTTAATGTGAGTAAAGCCCGGGCGTGGCCCATGTCAATTTCTTTATTCTGAAGGGCTATCTGGATTGGGGCGGGTAATTTTAATAAGCGTAAATAATTTGCTATGGTCGCTCTATTTTTACCAATTCGTTCACTCAAACGCTCTTGAGTCAGTTCATACTCATCAATTAGATGCTGGTAGCCCAGTGCAATCTCAACGGCATTTAAATCTTCTCTTTGGATGTTTTCAATTAAAGCCATTGCCATCATATTCTCATCGTCTGCCGTACGGATGTACGCAGGGATGGTTTTTAATCCGGCTTTCTGTGAGGCCCTATATCTACGTTCACCTGCAATGATTTGATATTCATTATCCGAAATCTTTCGCAAGGTTATAGGTTGAATGATACCTATCTCAGTAATGGACATGGCCAGTTCATTGAGAGATTCCTCATCAAACTCTCTTCGGGGTTGATTCGGGTTAATGGCTATTTTTGATAATTCTATTTCATTAATTGAAGAAGAACCTTCTGTTTGAATATTATCTATGGATAATAAAGCATCTAATCCACGTCCTAATGTGTTTCTTCTTTTTGCCATTTTATCTATATTAAATCTTTAATGCTTCCTTAAAAGCTCTTTTGCAAGTGCTAAGTGATTTTTTGCTCCGGTGGATTCTGCATCATATAATATGGCAGGTAATCCATAGCTTGGGGCTTCACTGAGTTTTACATTTCGTTGAATCACCGTTTTAAATACTAGTTCTTGGAAATGCTTCTTTACTTCATCATAAATTTGGTTAGCCTGACGTAATCTGGAGTCAAACATAGTCAATAAGAATCCTTCTATTTCTAAAGCCGGATTCAATCTTGATTTTATGATTTTTATGGTGTTCAGTAGTTTACTGATACCTTCCAGAGCAAAATACTCTGCCTGAACAGGAATAATTACAGAGTCTGCTGCTGTTAGTGAGTTTACGGTAATTAACCCTAACGATGGTGAGCAATCTATCAGGATAAAATCGTATTCTTCTTTTAAAGGAGATAACGCTTTTTTCAAGATGGTTTCTCTATTGGGTAAATTAAGCATCTCTATTTCAGCTCCCACCAAGTTGATATGAGAAGAAATCACATCTAATGTTGCAATTTCTGTTTTATGGATTGCCTTATATACATCCACTTGATCTATAATACATTCGTAGATGGTGTATTCAGATTCTGTTATGTTGACTCCGAGTCCGGATGAGGCATTTGCTTGAGGGTCTGCATCAACGACTAAGACACGCTTTTCAAGCGTAGCAAGTGATGCAGCCAGATTAATGGTGGTAGTGGTTTTTCCAACTCCCCCCTTTTGATTGGCTAAAGCTATTATTTTTCCCATACTGACGAATCCAATTTTAATTCAATTTCATGCGTGAAATAAGTGATTAAAATTTAGAGCTCCTATTTTTTATAAGATTCTTTAGGTAAACTGTTTATAACTAACGGTTTTTGTTAATAACTTAACTGTTTATTGTCTAAATTTATCTTTATTCTTTAGCATGCAAATATAAGGATTAAAATCGATTTTTGAGAGATAAGAAGTCAATAATGTAAATGGGGTCAATTCTTTGGCGGCTATACGCTGGGTATAAAGACTCTTCTTATCGGTCCCAGACCGACCGACCTTTTAACCCAGACCGACCGAGCTTCGGTCTGGGTTATATACCTCATCGGTCTGGGACCTTTTAAATACAGTCTTTTTATCTCTTTTTAAGCATTAAAGCCTAAAAAAAGTTTATATTAAAAACACAAATCTATTTAATCTTGTTAGGTAAAAGAAGAGATGTACTGTGAGACTTTCTGCAGGAAGTAAATCGTACTTATCTTTTTTTATTTAGTATGTTTGCAAAAAATAAAGTTTATGAAAGAAAAGAAACCTTTGATTTTAGTCTCTAATGATGATGGTATTCTTGCTAAAGGGTTAAAAGAACTGGTGAGTTTTGTTCGTCCTTATGGAGATGTGGTGGTGATTGCACCGGATACCCCTCAGTCTGGAATGGGGTGTGCCATATCGGCTTCTGTTCCTATCCATTATCGGGAAATCCATAAAGAAGAGGGACTGGCTTTTTATTCCTGTTCGGGTACTCCTGCAGATTGTGTGAAATTGGCGAAGAGTATCATCCTTGAACGTGAACCCGATTTAGTAGTTAGTGGAATTAACCATGGTGACAATTCCGGTGTGAATGTTCATTATTCAGGTACGGTAGGAGCGGCAAAAGAGGGTTGTATAAGCGGTATTCCTTCCTTGGCCTTTTCTTTATGTAATCACGATGAAGATGCGGATTTTTCTGAAACAAAAGTGTATGTAGAACAATTTGTAGAGTTGGCTCTAACCCAGGGGTTACCCGCATGGACTTGCTTGAATATCAACTTCCCTCATGAGTCAGGCTATAAAGGGATAAAGGTTTGTGAGCAAGCCACAGGACGATGGATTAATGAGTTGGAACCTTGTCCTCGAATGGGTGATTTGAACTACTATTGGTTAAGTGGAAATTTTCGTCCCCACGAACTGAATAATGGAAAAAGCGATTATACTGCTTTAAAGAATGGATATGTAGCTGTAACGCCTATTACCGTGGATATTACAGCTAATAGTTATATGGAAAAGCTTTCTGATCTCTTGCAGAGAGAAAAATAATCTGATATGAAATATTATCTCATCGTAGGGGAGGCTTCGGGTGATTTACATGCTTCACACCTAATGAACTCATTAAAACAAAAGGATCCTCAAGCGGAGTTTCGTTTTTTTGGTGGTGATTACATGAAGGCTGTGGGTGGTACTCTTGTTAAGCACTATAAAGAGTTGGCTTATATGGGGATTGGTCCGGTGCTACTTAATTTGCGGACTATCCTGTCTAATATGAAACTGTGTAAGCAAGATATAGTGCAATGGAATCCGGATGTTGTCATATTAGTAGACTATCCGGGTTTTAATTTAAGTATTGCTAAATATGTAAAGAAAAAAACATCTATCCCTGTCTATTACTATATCTCTCCCAAGATTTGGGCTTGGAAAGAGTATAGAATAAAGAATATAAAAAGAGATGTGGATGAGCTTTTTTCCATCCTGCCTTTTGAGGTGGATTTTTATGAGAAAAAGCACAATTATCCTATACATTATATAGGTAACCCTACGGTAGATGAAGTGGCTCAATTTAAAAAAGGATATAGTGAATCCATTGATGCGTTTAGGATACGAAATGGAATCAATAATGATAAACCTTTCATAGCTCTGTTGGCCGGTAGCAGGAAACAGGAGATAAAAGATAATCTGCCTTCAATGATTGAAGCTGCTTCCGTTTATTCTGATTATCAGCTGGTCTTGGCAGGTGCTCCCGGTATCGATTCTTCCTACTACGATAAGTACATAAGTAAGGATGACCGGGTTATACTTGTTTTTGACGATACTTATCCTCTTTTGTATCACGCTAAGGCAGCTCTTGTCACATCCGGTACTGCTACCTTAGAGACTGCTCTGTTCTCTGTGCCTCAAGCGGTATGTTATTATACGCCTTTAGCTCCTTTTATCAGTTTTCTGAAGAAAATAGTGTTAAGCGTAAAATACATTTCATTGGTGAACTTAATACTGGATAGGGAAGTGGTAAAGGAGTTGGTGGCTGGTAGCTTTTCTGTAC